>Ga0209654_1000492_pt1 | contig 38078 bp, 31 predicted proteins | sample SaaInl1SG_22_DNA_FD_184646 | JGI IMG/M metagenome (GOLD analysis project Ga0209654, IMG submission 184646) | Marine microbial communities from expanding oxygen minimum zones in the Saanich Inlet - ESP_161SG_22_DNA (SPAdes) (version 2) | ecosystem: Environmental > Aquatic > Marine > Intertidal... | reverse complement strand
GACCTTGGCCCCCGAAGTCGGGTCCCGGAAGGTCATGCAAAGGTCTTTACAATTCAAATCCGCCATTTTTCTAATATATTTCTTTCACTCGCAAACAAGGCCCGCGCGCGGGCCTTGTTATATTATTCACTGTTTAACTAGTCCTGTAATACAGGCGACTAGTTAAGGTACTCGCCAGTCATAACCTTGGCGATCTTCTTATCAACGTTCCATGCACCCGGCTTTTTAAATACCAGACCTAGAGACTCAGCGGCAGATGCGGCAACGCCGTCCTTACCGAAATACATGCTCTTCTGGTCAGCAGTAGATGGGAAGATAAAGCCAGACATTTGCTTTTTGGTTGTTTCCACATCCATACCAGCATCGGCGGCAACCTTGGCAATCTGTGCAGCAGAACCTGTCCACGCTGCGTTTGCTTCGTCAGTCACTTCAAGGAAAGTACGCAGAAGGTCCGGGTTTTCTTTAGCGAATGACTCAGTTACTGAAACAACGTCGAATGAACCGATGTTTGCCGCAGTCTTTTCAGCAGATGACATGATTGGCTTACCAACTTCACCAGCCGCCGCTGCCGACGCACCACCAAAGATACAAGCCATATCAACAGAACCATCAGCAAGCGAAACCGCGCCGTCTGCAGGAACCTGATCAACAATTGTCATGGTTGAGATATCAACATCCAACGCCGCCATTTGCTTGCGGAATGAGAAGTCAGCCATTGTGCTCAACGGCACAGCCACTGTGCGGCCTTCAAGCTCTGATGCGTTGGCAGATGTGATGCCGAGGCCATCGCGAACAAAACAGTCATTTGCTTCGTAGACAACCGCGATAGATACCATCTTCAACGGGGCGCCCTGCTGGATAGCAGTCACAAATGGTGCTAGGCCCTGTGAATAAGCGATATCGATGTCACCAGCCAACATGGCTTCGGTCATTTGAACGCCAGTTGAAAAATCGGTCCAGTTTACGTCAACGCCCATCGCGTCGTCATATGCCTTGTCAACTTTTGCAATCTGGTTAGGCGTCGCCCATTCCAGAAAGAACGCGACATTAACGCTGTCAGCAGCCTGTGCCACACTGGCCATGCCGCCCATCATCAGCGCAGCAGATGCGGCGACTGTGGTTTTTAAAATACTCTTCATTGTTACTCTCCCTAGTGAAGTATGTAATTCTTGGGCATCGCCCATAAATTGCTATCACGGTGACAGGTTTTTGCCAATCTTTCAATGCTCAATCGGCTTCACCCGCGTCTTGATCCCTTGGGTATTCTCCCACCTCGTGAGCACTTCCCAAATCACTATCAAACCTTAGATATAAAAGAGTGTAATAATGCCCTAAGGACGACAAATTTTGTCCATTGGCACCTGCAAGCTTGTTTACCATAGGGTCTCATGCTGATATTGAACCTAGCGTTACGGAGGCCGTCGCTGGCATTCATGACAAATTTATCAAGGATGAGTGCCAATGCCTGTGGACGGAAAACCAAAAAATAATCCGGAACAAATGATTGCGATTGCCGGCGCTGGCATTGCCGGTTTAGCGGCGGCGTTGGCGGTCGGGCGTGCGGGTCATTCCACCCAGATATTTGGCCATATTCCAAAAGCCCTACCCGGCGGCATTCAACTGGCGCCAAATGGCTGGCAGGCACTAGAGCGGTTGGGTGTGCATGATGATGTAGTGGCGCGCGCAACACGCCTTACCGATATTACCGTGCGCAATCTCGATAATGGCGCGACGATTACCCGTCTTCCGCTCGATGATCACTATGCCAGCATTAGCCGCGCCGCGTTGATCGAGACGCTGGCGAGCGCATTATCAACTGTGCCAAATATCGAATTCACCAATACCAGCATCCGCGACATTGCCCAAAATGACGGCGGACTAAATCTAGTCAGTGATGATGGCAGTCTATTCCATGCCGATGGGGTAATTGGCGCCGATGGTTTGCATGGTTATGCGCGGCGTTATGTGTTGTCACAAGATTTGCAATATAACGGATCCAATCCAGTGAAAACGGCAATGCGTTTGCAACTGCCCGCGGCGATGCTTCCGGCCAGCTTTTCAAGCCCAAGCAGTAATCTATGGCTGGGGCGCGGCGTTCATGTTGTGCATTATCCAATTGGCGGTGATGTAAATATCGTTGTGACCTTGCCGTCACATAAAGCCACTACAGGGTGGGCAGAACGGCTATTCCCGTCACATTCACCGCTAGCCAGTCTTGGCAAGGGTGATCTCATCTGGAATGCCCAGCCATTACCATCAGCGTTTAGCAGTGCGTGCTGGCGGCGCGGGCCTGTGGTTCTGGCCGGTGATGCCGCCCATATCATGCCGCCCCATTTGGCCCAAGGCGCCGGACAGAGCCTACAGGATGCCGCCTGTCTGTATCACGCATTGGAGGGTCGCCGCACCATCATTGAGGCCTTTTCGGCCTATGCAAGCGAGCGCGCAAAAGCGGTGTCTAAGATTGCCACCAAGGCGGAAATCTCTGGCAAAGTGATGGGCCTAAACGGACCTGCCGCGCGGCTCCGCAATATGGTTCTTGATATTGGTGGAAATAGCCTGATGCGCGGTTGGCTAGCAGAGGTTTGGGCTGGAGATACCACGCTTGATCGGTGATTTTACATAGGCTGGCTAGCCAAGGATTGTCACACCGGCCTTGTGCATATTATCCAGCGCCGCATCCAGCGATCCATCCAGATCAATCGCCCGGCATGCGCTAAGATCAACCCGCACATCAAGACCGAGCTTGGCCCCATCAAGCGCCGACCACGCAACACAGAAATCAGTTGCAAGACCCACCATCAACACACTATCCACGCCGCGTTCTTGCAATAATCCGGCAAGGCCAGTTGCGCTCTTGCGGTCATTCTCAAAAAAAGCCGAATAGGAATCTACCGTGGCGTTACATCCTTTGCGAATAACCGCATTTGCCCGATCCGCCATCAATGCTGGATGAAACGCCGCCCCATTGGTTCCGGCAACACAATGATCTGGCCATAAAATCTGATCGCCATAGGCCATTGATACAGTATCATAGGCATTATGATCAGGGTGTGATGAGGCAAAGCTGGAATGGCCTTTGGGGTGCCAATCCTGGGTGATGACGATCAATTCGAAATCATCCATATGATTATTGATGACCGGCATAATGCTGTCGCCATCCGCCACCGCCAACGCACCGCCAGGGCAAAAATCCATTTGTGGGTCAATAATGATGAGCGCTTGCATATCTATCTTTGCTCTATACCAGACCGCTTAACCGTACACGGCTTTCGTAATCCTCGCGGTTAACATAGGCACCGGCCATTTTCCGGCGTCCCTGAAACGCACCACGCCCATGCAGAATACGCCAATTATCAAATACTAGCATTTCACCCGGCTTTAATTGATAACGCCATTGGTAATCAGGTGCGTTAGCCAGATTATCAAAGGCCCTGATACCGGCATAAAGTGCCGCCATGTCTGCGCTATTGAGACGGACGGTGTCACGGTCGTAATTATTGAACGTCACCTGCGCAATTTCACCATCATTGCCAAGCCGGAAAATGGGCCGCTGGGCCCGCAACATTACACCATCGCCTTTATAAAGTCCGGTCACGCCAATGCGCGTCATCGCATCGAAAAGTGCGGGATCATTCCGGCGAATCTCATCGGCAATCCGCAACCCGTCAACCATGATGGAATCGCCGCCAATGGCATCATATTCCATGCAAAGCAGCATTTGCAATCCGGGCGCGTCATGGCTGTATGTGCCATCTGTATGGGGGCGCAATTCTTTTGGGGTAAAGGCGGAATCGGCCATATCCTCATTCGCCTCAAATTCCCATAGCCCGCCAAAGATTGTCTCTCTGACATAGCCGATCTTTTTAACCACCTCATCAACACTGGCCATACTGCATGGGGTGTTGCCAAGAACAACAAAGCCATCGCGCGCAAGCCCGCCCAATAAGGCATCCATATCATCGCCGCCAATAACCGCATCATAATCCAGATGCAGGGCGTCATGATCGAGCGCCGCCTTGTCCCAGATCGCGGGCTTTGGCAAGGCCATCGTATCGCTAACATCGCTAAAATCACGCAGGAACGCGCCATCGTAAATCACCGGATTATCCATATCGGGCCATGTGATAGAGATCGAGTCTCCCCCATCAATTACCGCCGCTTCAACCGGCCGAATGGCGGCATCAATGCCGGCGGTATAGAGCTCGCGCTGGTGACTGCGGCTATCAAAGCTAATCGGGTCACGGGCATTATCACGAAGCCAGAAATAATCGAAATCAACCGCCGCCCCGCCAGCAATGCTTAGCGTCAGGCTTCTGTCATTTAGTTGCAAATTATCGAGCATCACTTGTCCCCCCAAAGAATTCAACGAACCATTCAATTGCCATAAGATGCCACTAAACACAACCAACCGGCAATATCCCAGATGCGTCAGACGCTTGGAAAACCGATCATTGAGTGGTAGGTTTTGCCGGATTAATGGGACATCCCTTTGGCGGGTTAATAAGAGACTAGAACAGATGGCACAGCTGATCACCGAGATGCATGAAATGCTGGAAACGGCCAAGCGTGAGACTAACGGCGACCTCTTTGTCGTTGCCGCCTTGTATAAATTTGCCAGCCTGCCTGATTTTGAGAAATTACAGCCGGTGATCCAAAAACTATGTGACGATGCTGGCGCGCTGGGGACTATTCTTCTGGCCGAAGAAGGGATCAATGGCACCATCTGCGCACCGGCAAATGGGATGACAAACATCCTTGCATGGATCGAAGCAGAACCGCGCTTTGACGGTATCTCGATGAAGTTTTCCTTTAGCCAGAAACAGGCTTTTCTGCGGATGAAAGTCCGGCTGAAAAAGGAAATTGTCACGATGGGCCGCCCAGAGATCAAGCCAGCCGAGAAAACCGGTACCTATGTAGAGCCACAGGATTGGAACGCGCTGATTGCTGATCCTGACGTGATGCTGATTGATACTAGAAACACCTATGAAACCGCGATCGGCATGTTTGCTGGCGCGGTTGATCCGAACACAGTCAATTTCCGTGATTTTCCCGAATGGGCCGAAAATTTAGCCAATAATGATCCCGATGCCCGGCCAAAGAAAGTTGCGATGTATTGCACCGGTGGTATCCGCTGTGAAAAGGCCAGCGCGTTAATGCAAGATTTCGGCTTTGACGAGGTCTATCATCTAAAGGGTGGTATTCTGAAATATCTGGAAGAAATCCCAACCACGCAGAGCAAATGGGAAGGCGAGTGTTTCGTTTTTGATAGCCGTGTCGCGGTTGACCACAATCTCCAGCCGGGCAGTTATGGCATGTGTCACGCCTGCCGCATGCCGCTAAGCCAAGACGAAATGGCGCATGAAGATTATGTTGATGGGATTAGCTGTCACCATTGCAAAGCGACACAGGATCCAGATCGGGTAAAGCGTTTTGCCGAGCGTCAAAAGCAAATTGCCCTCGCCAAGCAACGCGGCGAAACCCATCTTGGCACATCCCCGCACAAACAAAAGTCAGCCTCAAAAGCGGAATAACCGCCGTCCCGATTATGTGCCCCGCACCAGTTCAAAATCAGGATCATAAAAGGCCCCAACTTGATCGGTAAGGGCGTATTCCTCGCCCAATATTCCAACCGATAGTCCGGTGCGCGGCGCGCCTGTTTTAACATGGGCCAGCACAATGTTCTTGCCGACCCGGTGGCCCCATCCGCCAGAGGTTACACTGCCCCATTGCACGCCATCGGCATATATCGGATCACCGGCATGGGCGGGCGCATGATCGGCATCAACCGCCATTAGCCGTTGTTCAAACCGTGCCCCTTCTTTGTGGCGGACAATAAGCGCGTCCTTGCCGATAAAGTCTGGCTTGGTCATCCGCACAAATCGATCAAGACCGGATTCAAACGGTGTGTGCTCATAAATAAAATCGGTTTTCCAATGACCGAAACCTTTTTCCAACCGCATGGATTCGGCCGCATAAAGCCCGAATGGTTTCAGGTTAAAGGCAACGCCCGCCTCGGTAATGAGTTTATAGGCGAGATAAAGCGCCTCATTGGCGATATGAAGTTCGAAGGCAAGTTCGCCAGAAAAGCTAACAGCCATCGCCAGCGCCCGCGCATGGCCAATGGTGACCGGCTTTGCCGTCAACCACGGCAATCCATCCGCCGACACATCATCACGCAGGGCGAGACCGGCCAATAGCGCACGCGATTTCGGCCCGGCCAGCACTAGGATCGTATGGCTATTGGTCATGTTGGTGATCACCACCGAGCCGTCACGCGGGCAATGCCGCTCTAGCCAGTCACGGTCATGCCATTCTGCGGCGGCAGCAGAGCCAACCATAAACCGGTCATCGGCCAATCTGGCGATGGTAATTTCCGACAAGATAGACCCTTTTTCAGTAAGCATATAAGCCAGCGTAACCTTGCCATTACGCGCGGGCATGGCGCCGCAAATCATCCGATCCAGAAAATCAAACGCCCCCGCTCCGGTAATTTCAAACCGCGCAAAGCCATTCACCTCCATCACCCCGACATGATGTTGCAAATGCGTAATCTCGGCACCGACCACCTCTCTTGTAGGTGTGTAACGATAGGACGGAATATCGACAAAATCCGCATCCGGCTTGTAGAACATTGGCCGCTCCCAGCCGTTAACCACGCCAAACTCGGCACCTAGATCATGCAACACCGGATAAAGCGGCGTTGTTTTTGCCAACCGGCCAGCGGGGCGTTCCTCATGCGGCATGTGATAATGAAATTCGAGTTGATAATCTTCAATCGATTTCAACATAGTAAATTCGGTGTTGGCGTGGCTAGTGAAACGGCGCGGATCAAGGAACCACGCATCCCACTCACATTCACCATGAACAATGTGTTCAGCCAGCAATTTGCCGTGACCACCACCCTCGCCAATACCCGCGCGAAGACCGATAATGCAAAAGGCGTTGCGTTTACCGGGGATCGGTCCAACCAACGGCATTCCATCGGCGGAATAGGTAATCGGTCCGTTTACCACCGTATGAATACCGGTCTCGGTCAGGCATGGCAGGCGTTGGAAAATGCCGTCCATATTATCTAAGCACCGGTCCAGATCATTCGGACATAGGGACATGGTGAAATTGGGATCAATACCGTCCATGCCAAAGGTCTTGCATGATTGTTCATAAACCCCGACCAGCAAGCCATTCTTTTCTTGGCGGCTATAGAAATCATCACCCGGATCACGGATGATCGGAACACGCGCATCCATCGCCTCTAATTCGGCGATCGGATCGGTTAGGAAATACATGTGTTCCATCGAGATGACCGGATGTTCGACCCCCATCATCGCGCCAATTTCATTCACCCGATAACCGCCAGCATTAACGATAATCTCGGCATCGATATCGCCATTTTTGGTGTGAACAATCCAGCTGTCATCCGGCTTTTGTGTGAGGGCTTCGACCGGATTAAAACGGCTAATCTCGGCACCGGCCTCACGCGCCTTGCGGGCCAGCGCTTGGGTTAACTGGCTGGGGTCAATATCACCATCAAGGGGATCCCACCATGCGCCCAGAATATTATCGGTTTGCATCAATGGATGACGGCGACCGACCTCATCGGCATCGATCAATTCAAAATCAACACCGACGCCTTTGGCCATGGCGATATAGTGTTTGTAGATATCCATCTGGTCTTGATTATAGCCCAGCCGCATGCCGCCGGTGATGTGATAATTGATCGGGAAATCAGCATCCGCCGCGAGCTCACGATACAGATTAATCGAATGGCGTTTGAGCGCGACAAAAGTCTGGTTGCCACCAAATTGCGTCACCTGTGCCGCCGAATGCCACGTCGTTCCCGAGGTTAGCTCATCACGCTCCACGAGCATGACGTCGCTCCATCCCTCTTTCGTCAAATGATATAGCGCCGAACAGCCAGCAATACCGCCACCAATTATTACCACACGCGCCTGTTGTCTCATTTAGCTAAGCCCTCTTGTCATCAGCATGTTCATCATCAATGATCAGAATGCATAATTACCGTTGCAAGGTCTTTTAAACATATAGGCAGTGATGAATTCTAATTTGCACAAAAATGATGTTGGTAAAAAGACGGCAAGTCAATCAGGGCGTGCCGGTGGCCGCGCGTCGCGCAAAGCCCAGCGTCAAACAGAAGGCGCTATCGCTAGCCCCTGTCCCCCCGGCCAACGTGGCGGCGCCTACAAACCGCTCAGCGAAAATGACCTTGCCGCGATTATGGATACGGCATACCGGCTATTGGCCGAGCTCGGCATGGGCGAAGTGCCGCCCGAATTTGAGGCGATGGCACTGGCCAAAGGCGCTAGTCTCAACAAGGATGGACGATTGTGTTTTTCGCGGGCGATGGTCGAGGATGTCATCAATCACGCCCCCAAAAAATTTGTCCTTCATGGCCGTGATCCGGCCCATGATTTCGAGATTGGTGGCGACCGTGTTTATTACGGAACTGGTGGTGCGGCGGTTGAAACGCTGGATATTGAAACCGGATTATACCGTGCCTCGACCTTGGATGATCTGTATGATTTTACCCGGCTGATTGACCGGCTGGAAAATATCAGCTGGTTCACGCGGTGCTGTGTGGCGACTGATGTTCCTGATATTTTTGAACTCGATGTGAACACGGTCTATGCCCTATTGGCGGGCACGCAAAAACATGTCGGCACCAGCTTTACCCTTGGCGAACATGTCGCCCCGATCGTTAGTATTTTCGACCGTGTGCTGGGCGGTGATGGCGCCTTTGCCAAGCGGCCATTCTGTAAGGCCCATATCAGTCCGGTAATTTCGCCGATGCGTTATGGCGAGGATGCGGTTAGCGTAACCAAAGCCTGTGTCGTGCATAATATTCCGATCAATTCGATTATCGCCGCCCAATCCGGTGCCACCGCACCCGCGCCGCTTGCCGGCATGCTGGCCCAGACCACGGCGGAAACGCTGGCTGGTCTGATGCTGGTTAATATTATGGCGCCCGGTCATCCGATGGTTTTTTCAAACTGGCCGTTTGTCATTGATCTGCGCACCGGCGCGTTTTCAGGTAGCGGCGGTGAGATATCGATATTGAACGCGGCCTCGGCCCAAATCGCCAACCATCTTGGCCTGCCCGGCGGTGTCGCCGCCTCGATGGCAGATGCCAAGGCGGTTGATGCCCAGATGGGCGCGGAAAAGGCCCTGTCATCGCTTGCCGCCGGACTAGGCGGGGCGAATATGATTTACGAATCCGCCGGCATGATGGCGAGCCTGCTTGGCGTATCCTTTGAGGCTTTCATTCTGGATAATGAAATGCTCAGCAACGTCAATCGTGCCATTCGCGGCATCGAAGTGAATGAAGAAACGCTGGGTTATGATGCCATTCATGAGGCCGTTATGAATGTCGGGCATTTTCTCGGCGGCGACCATACGATGCAATCGATGCTGCGTGACTATTACTACCCAAAGCTCGCTAATAGGGACAATCCAGCGACGTGGGCTGAAACCGGTGCACCCGATGCATGGACGACGGCACGCCTTGCCGCCACCGACATTTTGGACACGCATTATCCAGACTATATACCGGCGGATGCCGATCGATGGATCCGTGATAATTTTACCATCCACCTGCAATCAAACCGAATGAAAAAACACCCGATATAAGAGATCCATTATGACAAAGAGCGTTTTTACAAAAGCCTTTACCCAGCAAGAATCAATCCCCAGTGAGGGCATTGCCCGTGCCGTGGAGATCATGCAAACAGGCCGATTGCACCGCTATAACCTTGCCGGTTACGAAGACAGCGAAGCCAGCATGTTGGAGATTGAATATGCCAAATGGCAGGAGGTCGATTATTGCGTCGCCTGTACATCGGGTGGCTATGCAATTGCGCTAGCAATGCGCGTATGTGGGGTCAAGCCGGGCGATAAAGTCCTAGCCAACGCCTATACGCTAGCCCCGGTGCCCGGTGCCATACACAATGTCGGCGGTGTGCCGATATTGGTCGATATCGATGAGAATTATCACATTGATCTGGATGATCTGGATGCCAAGGCGGCCGAGAGTGGGGCCAAATATTTGCTATTGTCACATATGCGCGGTCACATTGCCGACATGGATCGTGTTGTCGAGATTTGCGCCTCGCATGATATTTGTCTGATCGAGGATTGCGCCCATACGATGGGGGCCAAATGGCGCGGTATCCGCTCTGGCAATTTTGGCAAGGTCGCGGCGTTTTCCACCCAGACCTATAAACATATGAATTCTGGCGAGGGTGGGTTTTTAACAACCAACGATGCCGAGATCGCGGCGCGGGCGGTTGTGTCCTCTGGTTCCTACATGCTGTATGGGCGGCATGGGGCAATACCGGCCGAAGATGTGTTTCAGAAAATCCGCCTGCATGCGCCAAATTATTCTGGCCGCATGGACCAGATGCGCGCCGCCATTTTGCGGGCCCAATTACCAAATCTTGAGGAAAATGTTGATCGCTGGAACCAGCTATATGACCGGTTACACAGCCGCTTTTCGGCAATGAAGGGCGTGGTCATCCCCGCCCGCAAACAAGCCGAATTTTATGTCGGATCATCAATCCAATTTCGCGCCGAGGGATTGGCCAAAGACCAGATCCCAGAATTTGTCGCCGCCTGCGCCGCGCGTGGCGCTGAATTAAAATGGTTTGGCGATGATGAACCAAAGGCATTCACCAGCCGCTATGATAGCTGGAAATATATTGACGATATTCCGGTCTTGCCAACAACCCTAACCGTGCTGGGCACCACCCTCGATATGCGCGTGCCCCTAACCTTTGATCTCGATGATTGTGATTTGATCGCCGATATCATTGAAGAGGAACTAATCGGCCGCTTGCGAGCTGATTAGATTTAATGAGCACGGCCGCTTGGGGTGAGGCTTATAACGCGCCGCGGTTATGTGGTTCGTCGTAATTCAACACTGGCCCCACAGGCACAATGCCGGTTGGATTGATCGTGTCATGGCTGGCGTAATAATGCGTTTTGATGTGATCCATAAAGACGGTATCGGCAATGCCATCCATCTGATAGAGCTCGCGCATATAGCCAGAAATCGCTGGGTAATCAGCGATCCGGCGCATGTTACATTTGAAATGCCCGACATATACCGGGTCAAAGCGCACCAATGTCGCAAAGAAACGCCAATCGGCCTCGGTGAGCCGCGCACCCATCAGATAGCGGTTCGTGGTCAGGCGTTTCTCCATCCGGTCGAGCGAGTCAAACAAATTGGTGACCGCCTCTTCATACGCCGCCACAGTCGTCGCAAAGCCGGATTTATAAACCCCGTTATTGATGTTGTGATAGATATCCTCATTCACGACTTCAATCTCGTCACGCATTTCTTCCGGCCAATAATCAACGTCATTGCCCGTCAGATCATCAAAGGCGGCGTTGAACATCCTGATAATTTCAGATGATTCATTTGACACGATGCGGTTCTGTTGCTTGTCCCACAAAACCGGCACGGTCACCCGGCCAGATGCGTTTTCATTATCCGCAACATAAACCTCATGCATATAGGATTTGCCGAGCAGATCATCACCTGTCGCGCCGTTAAAATCTGTTTGGAAGGTCCAGCCTTGATCAAGCATCAACGGATGCACCACCGATACAGAAATATGCGGGGTTAAATCCTTAAGGTGCCGGAATATCAATGTCCGGTGCGCCCACGGACAGGCATAGGACACATAGAGGTGATAGCGGCCGCTTTCTGCCGCAAAACCGGCCTCGCCTGTTGGTCCGGCGCTACCGTCTGGGGTGACCCAATTCCGGTTTCTAGCAACGTCACGCACAAAGCGCCCCTTGCTTTCCTTTGTGTCATACCATTGTGATGACCATTTTCCGTCTATCAGCAATCCCATAATATTTACCTTAACTTTGGTTAGTCATGTGCGAGCGATATCACCGGCCATTAGCCAATGCCAGCCATAATCGTTGCGTGTGTCTGGTTATTGGCAAGCGGTGCGGATTGCCGTAATGTTTTCGGCGTAGCCAGCCTCGCCGTCGCCTTTGAATATCGCCGAGCCAGCAACCAGTGCCGTTGCCCCTGCGGCAACCACAGATGGTGCGGTTTCAGGGGTGATACCACCATCAACCTCGATAATGATTTCGCGATCACCAATCATGTCCTTGATCAGCGCGATTTTATCAACCATCGCCGGGATAAAGGATTGGCCACCAAAGCCCGGATTGACCGTCATCACCAAAATCAGATCAAGACGATCAAGTACATAATCAAGACATTGCGGCGGCGTGTGCGGGTTTAATGACACCCCAGCCTTACAGCCAAGCTCGCGGATACGACCAAGGGTCCGATCAAGGTGATCACAAGCCTCGGCATGGACGGTGATAATATCAGCCCCCGCACCAGCATAATTCTCTAGTAGGGCATCGGGGTTGGACACCATTAAATGTGCGTCAAACACCTTTTTACTCGCCCCACGAACAGCGGCGATAATCGGCGGGCCAAAGGTTAGGTTGGGAACAAAATGCCCATCCATCACATCAAGATGAATCCAGTCAGCACCAGCGCGGTCAACCGCGGCAATTTCCGCCGATAGATTACCGAAATCTGACGCCAATATGGATGGCGCAATGATAATATCATCACTCATAAAATAGCCCCTATTGCCCGAAAATATGCCCCGACATATGCACTAGTCTTAAGACCTACAAACCAGACACGCAAGAGGTGATGATAGGTTTTACCCACGCCCGCACCCGCGCAAAATTGCCTCACCGTAGTTTTACTTTAGATATCTAAGGTGTAGTGTCTTTTTGTACGTCACGAATATATCAAAAGGTTATGTGAAATGGGCAAGCCAATTTTTGACTGGGAAGATCCGTTTTTCCTCGATCAGCAGCTCAATGATGAAGAGCGTATGGTTCGCGATACGGCGCGCCAATTCGCCCGCAATGTGCTGTTGCCACGGGTTATTGATGATTTCCGCGAAGAGCGCTTTGACCCGGATATCATGCGCCAGATGGGTGAACTCGGCCTATTGGGGTCAACCATTCCGCATGAATATGGTGGGGCCGGGGTAAACCATGTGTCCTATGGCTTGGCGGCGCGTGAGATCGAGGCCATTGATTCGGGCTATCGTTCGGCAATGTCTGTGCAATCATCGTTGGTGATGCACCCGATCAATGAATTTGGCACCGAGGAACAGAAGCAGAAATTTCTGCCAAAGCTCGCAACCGGTGAGATGATTGGCTGTTTTGGCCTGACCGAACCTGATTACGGATCTGATCCGGGCGGGATGGTGACAAAGGCCGTTAAAGTTGACGGCGGCTATAATTTAAGCGGCGCCAAAATGTGGATTTCAAACGCACCTATTGCCGATATTGCCGTGGTCTGGGCCAAGCTGGAGGGGGTCATTCGCGGCTTTGTTGTTGAGCGCGCAACGGCTGGTGCTGGCTTTAGCACACCAAAGATCGAGGGCAAGCTATCACTGCGCGCCTCTATCACCGGTTCTATCCAGATGGATAATGCCTTTGTTTCAGAGGATAATATGTTCTCTGAGGTAACTGGATTGAAAGGCCCGTTTTCCTGTCTGAACAAGGCCCGCTATGGCATTGCCTGGGGCACATTGGGCGCGGCAGAATTTTGCTATGATGCGGCCCGCCAATACACGCTGGACCGCAAGCAATTCAATCGCCCGTTGGCCAATAACCAGCTGATCCAGCTAAAGCTCGCCGATATGCATACCGAAATCAGCATCGGCCTACAGGCATGTTTGCGTGTTGGCCATTTGCTTGATCAAGGCAATTGCCCGCCTGAAAACATCTCAACAATCAAACGCAATAGCTGTGGCAAGGCGCTGGCAATGGTACGTAATGCGCGTGACATGCATGGTGGCAACGGTATCGCCGAGGAATATCACGTGATGCGGCATTTGATGAATCTTGAGACGGTCAACACCTATGAGGGCACACATGATGTGCATGCTCTCATTCTTGGCCGTGCAATTACCGGCCTGCAGGCCTTTACCGGCTAGCCAGCCCCCAAGGAGCAAGTATGACTTCACCGAACAGTGCACTTGCTCATCTTCGCGTGTTGGATTTATCGCGCATTCTTGCGGGGCCGTGGGCAACGCAAATGCTGGGTGATCTAGGCGCCGAAATTATCAAGATTGAGCGGCCCAATAGCGGCGATGACACCCGCAGCTGGGGCCCTCCCTTTATTGATGATGCGGCAAATGATGCCGCCGCCAGATCAGCCTATTTTTGTTCGGTAAACCGGAATAAACAATCGCTGGCTCTGGATATCACTAGCGAAAGAGGCGCGGCAATCATTCGTGAACTCGCGGCAAAATCCGATGTTCTGGTGGAAAATTTTAAGGTAGGTGGCCTAGCTAAATACGGCCTTGATTACGCCAGCCTTAACGCGATCAACCCAAAGCTGGTCTATTGTTCGATCACTGGTTTTGGTCAGGACGGTCCCGACGCGCATCGGGCCGGTTATGATTTCATGATCCAAGGCATGGGCGGATTGATGAGCATCACTGGCGAGCCAGACGGCATGCCGATGAAAGTCGGCGTGGCGCTTGCTGATGTGCTCACCGGAACGAATGCGGCAACGGCAATTCTTGCCGCCATCATGCATGCAGAGCGCACCGGCATTGGCCAGCATATTGATATGAGCCTGTTTGATGTGAGCATCGCTAGCCTTGCTAATCAGGCGCTGAATTATCTGGTGACTGATACCCCCCCACAACGCCTCGGTAATTCGCATCCGAACATCGTGCCCTATCAGGCCTTTGCCACACAGAACGGGCATCTGATTTTAGCGGTAGGCAATGACCGGCAATTCACTAGTTTTTGCGCCATTGCCGATTGCCCGCATTTGGCCGAGCATCCAGATTACGCAACCAATAAAGCGCGGGTTAATAACCGTGAAACATTGGTTCCATTAATTGCCGATGCCATCGCCAAACAGACCACAGAATGGTGGCTGGAGGAACTTGGCAAGAACGGTGTTCCGGCCGGGCCTATTAATGATATCGCCGCCGCACTGGCCGAACCACAGGCCCGGCACCGCCAGCTGGCAAGCAGCATTACCGGTGATGATGATGTTGAAATTCCGACAATCGCCAGCCCATTGCGTCTTGGCGAAACCCCACCAGTTCAGCGTTTTGCGGCGCCGCGCCTTGGCGAACATAGCCGCATCATTCTAGCCGGTGTTCTTGGTTATGACGATGCTATGCTTGGGGTATTGGAGGCCGACAACATTATCGGCACGCCCACAGAATAGTGACATCTATAAAGGCGGGTTATTGCCGCGCCGGAACAATTTGCTAATCATCTTTGGATCGACAATCACCGAGCCAACACCGGCAATCACAATGCCGCCTCCAATCAACACCAATGGATCTGGCCGTTCGCCAAGAAAGCTAACCGCGCCCAAAATGGTGGCGACTGGCAATAGTAATAATAACGGCATCACCATTGGCACTGGATAACGGGCCAGCACATAATACCACGCCGAATAGCCGATGACCGTCATTATCAGCCCCAGATAAACCACCGTTGCCCATGCCGATAATGGCGCCGCGACCATCAACGGGACCGGATTGCCATCGAGCATTATCGTGGCCAGCATCATCTGTGGCCCCGCCATAACCCCCAACCACGCGGTTAGTTGAAAGCCGGTTAACGCCCCCTGCAGGCGGCGCACCATAACCTGGCCAAAGGCCCAACAAAGACAACCCGACAATACCAGCGAAATGCCAATTGCCTGACCATCCAGAGACGGCGCGCCGACAATGGTCAAAATCCCGATAAGCGATACACCAATGCCAAAGACTTGGCGGATGGTTGGTTTCTCCTTTAGCAAGACGGCCGCGATCACCACGCCAAAAACCACCTCAGATTGAACCAGCAAAATCGCCGGAGTCGCATCCATCATGGTGAGGCCAGAAAACAGCAAGCCATATTGAAGCGTCGCCGCCACCATGGAAATGACAAAGATCCGGCCAAAATAACCACGCGGTATATCTACAAACCAGACCATCACCAGCGCCGCCAGAATAAAGCGCAGGCTCATCAATAATAGCGGCGGGAAATAATCTAGACCCGATTTGGCTAGGGCAAAACCAAAGCCCCATGTAAGTGGCACCAACATCGCAATCAGGAAATGACGCAAGGTCATGATGGCGAACACATATGGCTCAATAGGCGGGTTAGGAATGCAATTCCTTCATCGATTGCCGCTTGCTCTATATATTCGTCAGGCTGGTGCATCTGGGCCATGCCGCCCGGTCCAAACACCACGGTTTCCATGCCCGCCTGTTGGAAATAGGCACCGTCTGTGCCAAAGGAAACCACATCCGGCCTTTCATTCGTCCATAGACGCGCAATCAATTGGGCGGCCAGTGAATCCGGCCGCGCTTCCATTGCCGGCACATCGGAAATGAGGATGAATTCGATATCTGCCTCAGGGTCAATTGCCTGCATTTCGGGGATTAGAACCTGCGCCGCATAATCACGCACCGCGCCAAGGGTGGCATGCGGATCATCGCCCGGTAATGGCCGGATTTCCCATTCAAACCGGCATTCGTCAGGAATGATGTTGCGCCCCTCACCACCATCAATCTGGCCGATGGATAGCGATGTATAAGGTGGATCAAACGGCGAGGATGGATCTGGGTTTGCGGCTTTTTCGGACGCGATCTGATTGATCATTTCAATCATCTTTGCCGCATAGTAAATCGCATTCACCTTGCCGTCGGGCTTTGAGGCGTGACCAGAACTACCGCGTACAATTGTCGTTAGCTCCATCCCGCCCTTATGCCCAATGAACGGTTGCATGCCCGTCGGCTCACCAATCACCGCCATGGCTGGCTTGATATTATATTTAGCAAGAAAGGCGGGCATTTGTTCGGCGCCAAAACAGCCGACCTCTTCATCAAACGTAAAAGCCAGATGGAGCGGCATCAATAGCTCGTTCTCTGCCGCTTTAAAGGCTGGCACCATCGCCAATGCCATCGCCAGAAAGCCCTTCATATCAACCGCGCCGCGCCCATAAAGACGGCCATCGGCAACCCGCATTTCAAACGGATTACCGCCCCATCCTTTATCGCTGGCGGGCACAACATCGGTATGACCAGAGAGAATTATCCCGCCCACACTATTGGCACCTTTATCATCGGCACTACCAGTTCCGCCGATTGTCGCAAACAGATTAATGCGCTCGCCATCCTCATGCGGATCCAGCAATATTCCAACGCCGTGGGACGTCAAATAATCCTCGATATAGGCAATGATATCGCCATTTGGGCGACCGCTAACTGTGGGAAAGCTGATTAATTTGCCAAGGATATGCTCGGCGTTCTGGGCGGTTTCGCGCATCATCCAACCATATGGACATGCTGGGGGAAATCACACAAGCGCTGACAGTCATTTGCCCGCACATGTAATGTTTCCGATAATTCCAATCCCCAATCATCCATCCACATTCCCAAGATCACATGAACGACCGCATTCTCTGGCACGATGGTTGGCTCATTCGGGCGGAACGACAACGTATGCTCACCCCAATCAGGGGCATAGGCCGTCCCTATTGAATAGCCAATGCGGCTTTTCTTTTCCAACCCATAGCGGTCCAACACCCGCTGCCATGCCTTGTGAACATCACCGGCAATTACGCCTGCCTTTAACGCATCCATCACCGCCGCCATGCCATCCTCAACCGCGCTCGCCGTTTTTAACAAATCGTCATTCGGCGCGCCTAGATGCACGGTGCGGGCAAGACCAACATTGTAACGTTTACGGCATCCACCCAACTCAAAGGCGATGGTTTGGCCGTCTTTAAGGGGCGCATCACTCCACATCGGGTGCGCCGTGCTAGCGGCTTCACCGGCGAGAATCAACGGGTGGATGGCTGGCATATCACCGCCAAATTCCGGCGTGCCCCGAATTAGCGCCGCCAGAACATCAGCCATCAGATCACATTGCCGCACGCCAACTTGCGCCCCGTCCCAAGCCGTCTGCATAGCAATTTCAGCAAGCTGTGCGGCCTGTCGCATCATTGCGATTTCCGCCTCACTCTTGACCAACCGGACCCAATTCACCAACAGATCAGCATCATACCAATCGGCATCCGGAAGGCCTGTTTGCAAGGCCGCAATGGCCCGCGGTGATAGGTAATAGACATCACTCTCATAACCAATGCGCGCCCGACCATGCCCGTTATCGCGAATCCAATCGGCCAGATAATCCATCGGATGCGTATCAGGGCGCTGGACCAAAGTTTCGGGATAAGCGACGATCTGGGATTGCGTCAGATAGGTGGTGAAATTAGCCGCCCCCGCATCCATCAATCGACCCATCCAAAACGGGCCATCATGCATATCAACAAGCATCATTTGCGGCGTATAGAATGACCATGCGTCATAGCCGGTGAGCCAGTTGATATTGGCCGGATCGCCAATGACCAATAGCTCCAGATCACGCTCCGCCATCGCCTTTCGCACGCGGTTTAGGCGGTCATCATATTCGGCCTTGGAAAAAGCAGGTGCCATTGCCTAGCCCCTATTTCGATGTGCGATAGGCAACACCCGGCAGCACACATAACATTTCAAAGAGCAAGTTCGCCGCCAGCAAAGCGGTGTTGCCTTGCGGATCATATGGTGGGGATACCTCAACCAGATCACAGCCGACCAAATTCAATCCACGGCATCCCCGGATAATCTCTAGTGCCTGAATGGATGTCAGGCCGCCAATCTCTGGCGTTCCGGTGCCGGGCGCAAAGGCCGGATCCAGACTATCAATATCAAAGCTTAGATAGACCGGCCCATCTCCAATCTGGGCTTTAATGCTCTCGATCAATGGGGCCGCTGATTTGTGCCACAACTCCTCGGCTTGGATAACGGTAAAGCCTTTGTCACGCGCCCAGTCAAAATCCTCAGCGGTATAGCCAGTGCCGCGCAAACCAATTTGATAGGTCCGGCTCGCGTCGATCAATTGTTCTTCATAGGCGCGGCGAAATGGTGTGCCATGGGCAATGCTCTCGCCAAACATATGCTCGTTAATATCAGCATGCGCATCAACATGGATAAGGCCAACCGGCCCATGCTTTTTCGCCATCGCCCGCAATATCGGCAGGGTCAGCGTATGATCGCCGCCAAGCGTCATCGGCACAACGTCATGCGCCAGAACATCATCATAAAAAGCGGTAATCCGGCGCACCGAGTCCTTGAGGTCAAACGTGTTAATCGGCACATCACCAATATCAGCGACATGGAGCGAGTCAAACGGCGCGGCTTTGGTCCACATATTATAGGGCCGCAACAATACCGACTCGGCTCTGATCTGTTTCGGACCAAAACGCGTTCCCGGCCGATTTGACGTTCCCACATCAAGCGGCACGCCAATGAAACAGGCATCAAGACCGCTGGCATCGGCCTGTGACGGCAAACGCATCATCGTCCCCGGACCAGCAAAACGAGGCATCTCATTGCCGCCTAGGGGCTGGGAAAAGTGGCGCTCGTCAGACATCAAAGGCTCCTAAGTGGGATACATTATCGGGGTATTTAGTCTCTATAGCCGGTCCATATGCCAGCGCAGATGATCCGCCATAAAGCTGGAAATGAAATAATAGGAATGGTCATATCCCGGCTGCATCCGCAAGGTCAGCGCAATGCCCGTATCCTTGCATGCCGCCTCTAACAACCAAGGCCTAAGGCCGCTATCCAGAAAGCTATCAGCATCACCTTGATCGATAAGAATTTCTGGGAAACGCGCCCCATCCTCGACCAAATGCACCGCATCATAATCCCGCCATTTAGCCTCATCCGCGCCTAGATATTTTCCAAAAGCGGTCGCCGACCAATCTGCCGTGCTGGGATTAACAATCGGGGCAAAGGCCGAACAGCTCTTGAAACGGTCAGGGTTTTTCAGTGCCATGATGAGGGCACCATGACCACCCATCGAATGACCAAAAATGCCCTGTCGGTTCATATCAACATCAAATTTCTCGGCAATGAGCGCCGATAATTCATCCAGAATATAGCTGTTCATATTATAATTGGCATCATAGGGCGCGGCGGTGGCATCAACATAAAAGCCAGCACCAGATCCAAATTGCCAATTATCATCCTCATCGGGAACATCCACGCCGCGTGGGCTGGTATCGGGGCAAACAATCGCCACGCCTAATTCTGCCGCCATCGCCCGATATTCGCCTTTTTCCATGACATTCGCATGGCTACAGGTAAGGCCCGACAGATAGAATAAAACCGGAACCGGCCCGTCATGTGGCGGCATATAAACAGCGAAAACCATATCACACCCGGTGGTTTTAGCAGCGTGACGATAGACGCCCTGAACGCCGCCGAACGACCGGTTTTCAGACACGACTTCCATTAAAACACAACGACTGAGCGGATAGACTCGCCCGCATGCATCAAATCAAAGCCCTTATTGATATCTTCAAGCGCCAAAGTATGGGTGATCATCGGGTCGATATCGATCTTGCCATCCATATACCAATCAACGATTTTCGGCACATCGGTCCGGCCCCGCGCACCACCAAAGGCGGTACCGCGCCAACTGCGCCCTGTTACCAATTGAAATGGCCGTGTCGAAATTTCCTGACCCGCACCCGCAACGCCAATGATAATCGACTCGCCCCATCCTTTATGGGCACATTCCAAGGCTTGGCGCATGACATTAGTATTGCCGATACATTCAAACGAATAATCAGCCCCGCCACCCGTTAGCTCGACCAGATGACCAACCAGATCACCGTCAACTTTGCTCGGATTGACGAAATGGGTCATGCCGAATTTCTCGCCCCATTCCTTTTTGCTGTCATTAAGATCAACGCCGACAATCATATTTGCGCCAATCATCCGCAATCCCTGAATGACATTGAGTCCGATACCACCAAGGCCAAACACCACCGCGTTACATCCGGGCTCCGCCTTGGCCGTGTTAATCACCGCGCCAATGCCAGTCGTTACCCCGCATCCGATATAGCAAATCTTGTCAAACGGCGCGGCTTTATTGACCTTGGCTAGGGCGATTTCCGGCACCACGGTGAAATTGGAAAATGTCGATGTGCCCATGTAATGCAGGATCGGCTTGCCGTTTAGCGAGAACCGGCTGGTCCCGTCTGGCATCACGCCCTGACCTTGGGTGGTACGAATTGATTGGCAAAGGTTGGTCTTTGGATTGAGGCAATAATCACATTCACGGCATTCCGGCGTATAAAGAGGGATCACATGATCGCCCTCGCTAAGGCTGGTCACACCGGCGCCAACTTCGCGCACAATGCCCGCCCCTTCATGGCCAAGGATCGCTGGAAACATGCCTTCAGGATCAGCCCCCGATAGGGTAAATTCATCTGTGTGACAAATCCCTGTCGCAATGATTTCAACAAGCACCTCACCGGCGCGCGGCCCGTCAAGATCGACTTCCATTATCTCAAGTGGTTTTCCAGCTTGCACAGCTACGGCGGCTCTGGTTTTCATTGTTACTAACTCCCTTGGTAAATGGCTTTGCATCACGGCCACGCCGATAACCAGCGCGGGCAGATCCAGCTTTCCAAAACGATGGCATGACTAATTGCCCTAATTCAACCTAGATTTTACCAAATCATGGTTTATTCGGATGGACCTAGCGTTGGCTGGTTTTCCAATCGGGATGAATGAAGGGAACATCATTCGCCCGTGGCAGGGGATCACGCCCGAGAATATGATCCGCCGCCTTTTCGCCAGTCATAATCGATGGGGCATTTAGATTACCATTGGTAATGCGCGGAAAAATTGACGAATCCGCAACCCGCAAGCCATCAATGCCGATCACCCGGCATTGGGGGTCAACCACCGCGCCCGGATCATCCGCCGCGCCCATACGCACCGTGCCGCATGGGTGATAGGCGCTCTCACAATTATCACGGATAAATTGGTCGATCTGCGCGTCCGAAGTCTGGTCATCACCGGGCTGGATTTCTGCACCTCTATACGGATCCATAGGCTTTTGACGAATAATCTCACGGCTTAGGCGGATACAACGGCGAAAATCTGCCCAATCATCCTCATGGCTCATATAGTTGAATTTGATCGTTGGCGCGGTCTCGGCCTTGGCGTTTTTGATCCGCACAAACCCGCGTGACTTTGACCGCATTGGTCCGACATGAAGCTGGAATCCATGGCCCTCTGCAGGGGCTTGGCCATCATAGCTAATCGCGACTGGCAAAAAATGATATTGGATGTCGGGATAGGAAACCCCCGCCTGCGAGCGAATAAAGCCGAGCGTTTCAAACTGGTTTGATGCCCCTAGGCCGGATTTGAAAAACAGCCATTCTGCACCAATCCGCGCCTTGGCAAGCAAGCCAAGATGCTTATACAGCGTAACTGGCTGAAGACAGGCAATCTGGAAATACACCTCTAGATGGTCTTGCAGGTTCTCGCCAACACCGGCCCTATCAACCAATGTTTCAACACCTGCTTTTGCCAACACCGCCGCCGGACCGATGCCCGAACGCTGGAGGATCTGCGGTGAATTGATTGCCCCTGCGGCCAGAATAATCTCGGCATTGGCAAATGCCTGTTGCGGGACACCGCCGCGCATATATGACACCCCGATGGCGCGTTTGCCCTCAAACAAAATACGGTCAACCAGCGCGCCCTTCTCCAGCTTTACATTGCCCCTCTTTAACGCGGGGCGCAGATATGCATTCGCCGAAGACCAGCGCCGGCCTTTCCACACCGTCATATCCGCCGGACCAAAACCTTCTTGGCGATGGCCATTATAATCAGGCGTTGGCGTATAGCCCGCCGCCACGGTCGCCTCGACAAAGGCATCATGCAAGGGATTATCGCGCGGGCCACGGGTGATATGCAGCGGCCCATCCGTGCCGCGCCATGGTGCCTCACCGCCATGCGATTGTTCCATCCGTTTGAAATAGGGCAACACATCATTATAGCCCCAACCGCGCGCCCCAGACTCTTCCCAATGCGTGTAATCACCAACATTGCCGCGCACATAAATCATGCCATTGATCGATGACGAGCCGCCGATAACCTTGCCGCGCGGACAGGCTAATGAACGGCCACCGAGGCTTTCTTCCGGCTCGGCCCGATAACCCCAATCATAGCGCGGCATATTCATCGGATAGGACAAGGCGGCGGGCATCTGTACCAGCGGGCCGACATCACTGCCACCAAACTCAAGAACCAGTATCTTGGCACTACCATCTTCGCCAAGGCGATAGGCCATCGCGCTACCCGCCGAGCCAGACCCGATAATGATGTAATCAAAATTCTGCGCTTCCATCAGGGCACTATCCGTGACGCTGTAACCCCAAGTCAAGGGGCCGCAAAAAACGAGTGATTTTTATCAACGCCGCTTTATAGTTATCTGCATGTCTTATTTTATCGCAGAAATTGCCGCCGCCCTTGCCTCTGGCAAATTGACCGCCCGCCAGCATGTCGAGGATTGTCTCGCGGCAATCAATAGCGATGATGGCGCCGCCGCATTTATTTCGGTGAATAGCGAGCGCGCCCGCCGTGAGGCCGACCAGATTGACCAAGCACGGGCCAATGGCGATGGCCTGCCGCCCTTTGCCGGGGTGACGCTATCGATCAAAGATCTATTTGACCATGCGGGCGAGGTGACAATGGCCGGATCAAAGATCCTGGCCAAAGCCGATCCTGCGACCAGCGACGCCCTTGTTGTGGCGCGTTTACGAGCGCTTGGCTTTATCATTATCGGGCGCACCAACATGACAGAATTTGCCTTTTCCGGTCTTGGCATGAACCCGCATTATGGCAATCCGCGGAGCCCATATGAACGTGATGTTGATGGTGGCCGTATCGCCGGTGGATCATCGTCGGGTAGCGCCGTTTCGATTTCTGATAAAATGGCGGTGACGACAATCGGCTCAGATACCGGCGGCTCCACCCGCGCTCCAGCCGCCTTTTGCGGCATTGTCGGATTAAAACCAACGACTAGCCGGATGCCTCTAGCCGGTATTTTTCCGCTATCACCCTCTTTTGATGCGGCGGGACCGATGACCAATTCTGTTCGCTGTGCCGCCATCATGGATGACATTATGGCGGGTGGTAGCGGCCGTACCGAGGAACCATTCCCGCTAAAGGGCCTGCGCATTGCCGTACCAAGGGGCTATTTATTCGATGATCTGGACGCCAAAGTTGCCAGTGATTTCGAGGCGGCGTTGGCGCGGCTTCATGATGCGGGGGCGATTATTTGCGATATCACCATTGATATTCTGGAGGAATTGCGGCCGGCGAACACGCCAAAGAGCATCGTTGCTGCCGAGGCCTATCATATCCACCGGCATTTGCTGGGGCCTGATTACGACCCGTATATCGCCCTGCGGATAGAGGCCGGACAGGATATTCTGGCGGCGGATTATTTGGCATTGCTAGCGGCGCGGGAGCAGACAACAAAAGCGGTGCAGGCGATCACCCGCCCCTATGATGTGCTGGCTCTGCCAACAACGCCGATCATTCCGCCAAAGCTAGCGGGGCTTGAGGGGCCGGATATATTGGGCAAGACCAGCGCAATGGTCCTGCGCAATACTGCCTTGTCGAACTATCTGGATCGGCCGACGATCACCATCCCATGCCATGCAAGTGACAGTGCGCCAGTCGGATTTTCCCTAATGGGATCACGTCATCATGACCGCCGGCTTTTGGCTATCGCGACATCAGCAGAACCGATTATCAGAGGCAACGCCTAAGCCTATTCAGCGGCATCCAGCGCTGGTTTGCGGAACTGTCCAAACCGCTCGCCAATAGCCTTGCTGGCAAAGCGTGCAAGATAATTACCAATGACCAGCATCGCCGGTGTCGCCACCAACGTCAAAATCGTTGCAAAGGTCAAACCACCGGCAATTGTGCTCGATAATTGTGTCCACCATTGTGATGATGGCGCCCCGACAAGGATCTCACGGTCCAACAGCTTGATGGTCAATTGATACACCATCGGCATCAATCCCAAAATGGTGGTAACCGCAGTCAACACAACCGGACGGAAACGCACCAGACCGGCTCTAAAGGCGGAATGGCTGGCGGAATATCCACGCTTGCGATATTCGTTGAATGTGTCGATCAACACGATGTTGTTATTGACCACAATACCAGCCAGCGAAATTACCCCAAGGCCACACATAACCACGCCAAACGGCTGGTTTGTTACCCATAGGCCAAGAACAACGCCGCCTGTTGATAGGACAATCGCCGACATCGTGACAAAGGCCTGCCATCCAGAATTGAACTGCACCATCAAGACAATCACCATCAACACCAATGACAGCATGAAAGAGGTTGCAAGGAACGACTGGGTCTCGGCGATATCTTCGTTTTCACCACCGAACTTTATTTCAACATCCTGTGCCAGAGGCGCATCGGCAAGGGCTTGGCGCAAGGCCGCAAACCGTTCAGCCGCCAATACACCACTCTCAACATCGGAGTTGATATACATATAACGCTTGCCATCAAGACGCTCGATATTACCGCCCTTTTGACGTGGCTGGAGATCGGCAAAAACAGATAGCGGGATATAGGAGCCATCAGCCGCCGGAATACGCAATTCCTTGAGCCGGTCCAAATTCCGCTGATCGCCCATAAAGCGCATCACAACATCGAGTTCATCCTCGGTGTCATCCGGCCGGAAATCAGAAATACGAACGCCGCGCGTCAGCATCTTGATCATCGTTCCCAATCCGGAAATCGAGACACCATGCCGGCTGGCCGCATCACGGTCAGTAACCAAGGTCCATTCCAAACCGGGCAATGGACGGCTATCAACGATATCAACAAAACCGCCAAGCTCGTTCATACGCGCCACAACGTCATTGGTCGCGGCGGCAAGCTCGTCAAGATCATCACCAAGAATTTCAACGCGGATCGGCAAGGCGCCACCCGGGCCCTCTTGCTGTTGGGTGATGGTCACCTCGGCGCCAGCCAAGGTCGAAACCAACGCCCGCATTTGATCCATCAGACTAACCGCTTTTTCGCGCTTGTCCCAATCGGTAAACACGGTCCGGATTGTGCCGACAGAATCACGTGGAGCCTGATTGCCAGCATCACCTGCGCGGAACGAGCGCGCGTAGAAATCCTGCACGCCGCCAACCGAACTAATGCTCTCTTCCGCCTCACGAACCAGACCATCACGCTCTTTCGCCGATAGATCACCGCGTGCCAATACCTGCACTTGCGCCTGATCAGGCTCAATCGATGGGAAGAAGGCAACACCAAGACCAGCTCTGCCATAGCCCATAAAGGCAAAGATCATGATCGAGATCACCCCGGCCATAATTATCCCCGGGCGGCGGATTGAAAACTTCAGAATACGGCGATAAAGATGCGGTGCAGTCGAAGAGATACTCCCTTTTTCAACCGTCTTTTTGCCAATCATACCACCAAGCACCGGAATGAAAATCAACGCCATAAACAAGGACGCCAACAACACGCAGATCACCGTGATCGGCAGATATTTCATGAATTGGCCAACAATACCGGGCCAGAATAGCAACGGCGTAAAGACCATCAATGTTGTCACTGTGGACGAAATGATCGGCCATGCCATGCGCTGTGCACCAGCCTTATAGGCCTCTTTTCGAGACATACCCGCGGCTATTTTACGATCGGCAAATTCGGTCGTCACAATCACCCCATCGACCAGCATGCCAGCCACGAGGATAAGCGAAAACAGCACGATGATATTCATCGTAACGCCCAAAAAATTGAGCAGGGTAATGCCAATAAAGAACGAGCCCGGGATCGCCAGGCCAACCAAAGTCGCATTGCGAATACCCAAAACCGCCAGCACCACAACCATCACGATAATCACCGCGGCACCAACGTTATTGCCAAGATCGCTCAACAGATTGCGCACATCTTTGGAATCGTCGAACAGGTAGGAAACTTTGACTTCCTCGTCAATCATCGGGGCCGCCGCGTCAATAACTGCGCGGGCCGATTCCACCACATCGATGATGTTAGAGCCAACGCGCTTGCGCACATCAAGAACAATGGCCGGTTCGCCATTTACCCGCGACCAACCCTCTGCCTGACGAAAGGCGCGGCGCACCACGGCAACGTCACCAAATTTAATACTAGTGCCGTCATTGGCCTTGATCGGCATGTTGATTAGATCGTCAATATCCTCAATGACGCCCGGCACCTTGACCAATAAACGGCCGCCACCATCATCAATCGCACCTGCTGTAACCAGCTGGTTATTGCTCTGGACCAGATTAATCACCGCGGCCGGGTTCAACCCATAGGATTCCATCGCCGATGCATCGACCAGAATTTCCAACACTTCTTCACGGTCGCCGCCAATTTCAACTTCCAGAATGCCCGGTAGTGATTCAAGCTTGTCTTTGATTTCGCGCGCCGCCAGCACCATTTCGCGCTCCGGCACCGGACCATATAAGGCCGCGGTTAAAATCGGGAATAGCGATAGACTAACCTCAGTTACCTTTGGTTCATCAGCTTCGGCAGGCAAATCCGGCTTGGCATCTTCAACCGCCTGACGCACATCAACCAGCGCTTGGTCAATATCTTCACCAGCGGCAAATTCCAGCGTTACCGCGCCATAGCCCTCTGCGCCAACCGAGGTCATCTTATCCAGACCCTCAACCGTGCGCAGATGTTTCTCCAACGGCTTTACCAATAGCCGCTCTGAATCCTCAGGCGAGATGCCTTCATATTTTACCGATACATAGGTGACCGGAATATCAACATCCGGCTTGGCCTCTTTCGGGATCTCGAAATAAGCGCCGACACCTACAAAAGACAGCACGGCCAGCGCCATTAACACCGCGCCAGTGCGCGAGAAAGCAGCTTGGATTATTGTATTCATGAGGCGTCTCCAGAGCCGAGATCGATCTGGACATTATCCCCTGCCTCAACAAAGGCCTGACCAAAGGTCAGCAAGGTCGCGCCATCGGGAAGACCCGACACAAACACCTGTTCTACACCAGAGCGAACCATCTCAACCGGCAGGGTTTGCACCTTGCCATCAACCACAATCTTGACCGTTAGCGAGCCATCGCCAGCCACCGACAAATGCGCTGGTGACATGCCGAATGCCGGCACGAAACCAACATCGATCGACGCTTCGAGGCTAACACCCGCACGCAGGCTACGATCCGCATTTGGAACGGTTATCTCAACATCGAAAGTCCGTGTCGTTGAACTTGATTTAGAGGCAATCTTGGTCACTATGCCGGTGCGCTCTCCGGCCCCTGCAATGATGATATCAACGGGATCACCGAGGGTAACTTGGGCGATATTTGTTTGCGGCACAGCCACCACTAGCATCACATTATCCATACCAAGAATGGTCGCCGCAGCGCCATCACGGCGCAGGCGTTCACCCACATCAACATGGACACTCTCTAGGCGACCGGAAACCGGCGCGGTAATAACGGAATCATCGAGCTGATCTTGCAGGACAGAGAGCTGTGACTTTGCGGCTTCAAGGCGTGCTAGGCTCTGGGAAACCGAGATGTCGGCCTGAAAATTCTGCGCCATTTCAATTTTTGCCAAGGACACACGTGCATTTTCATAATTGGCCCGTAGCTGGGCCTGTTCGAGCGGCGCGCTGAAATTCTGCTTCGCCAGCTTTTCACCAACTTCCAAACGTTGGCGGGCAACTTCAAGATTGGCTTTGGCCGCCGCTAGTTCTACATCCAGCGTGCCTTCTGCTTGTTTCAAAGATGCATCATAATTGGTTTCGGCAGCAGCAATCTCAGCCTTTGCCGCGGCGATCCGCGATGGCAATGTGCCCTTGTCGAACACCACCAATGTTGCGCCTTTTTCAATCTCGATACCGTCTTTAACCGGAACATCAACAATATTGCCGTCAATGCGCGCTGATACGGTGATCTCAAATTCAGGCTCGCTCACACCATTGGCCCGCACAACGCGGCGGATGGCGGTGTTCTCGACCATGACCGCGGAAACGATTGTGCTCTTTACCGAATCATCCGATCCACCCGTTTGATCACCCGTTTGATCACCCGTTTGATCACCGGCCTCAACAATGGTTGATTGCGCGGCCGCCTGATCTTGGGTCTCGTCCGAATTGCCACCAAAAATATTGTCCGACAGCATCCAGCCAACAACGCCCAACGCAATTGCGCCAGCCAAGATATATGAGGTTTTCGATTTCATTTCGTGCACACCATTCAATTAAAAGCGGGCCAAACATTGCTGGCAGTTGGTTTATAACTATTGTTGCATATCGCCTTATATATGCGCGGTTAGCGCCCAAAACAACCCAAACAATACCCCGAAGCGCATTCAAAAGGGCAGGCATATCGCCCTTTATGGGCCAAAAGTATGTATTACGATCAACCTCTATTATCGGCGAGGATCATCTGGGCACCTTTATGCGCCACCATAATTGTAGGGGCATTAGTATTTGCCGAGGTCACATTGGGGAAGATCGAGGCATCACAAACGCGTAATCTGTCCATATTGTGAACCCGCAAACGCTGATCAACCACCCCTTGGCTGGCATCTGGGGTCATCCGGCAGGTTCCGCATAAATGAAAGACCGTTCCTGACCTCGCTCGAAAATCATCGATGATCTCATCATCGGACATCTCGCCAAGCGGCGTTAGGCCGGGCTCCGAGAGAATACCGCTCAGGGCCTTTGTGCTTTGCATCTTTTCAATCAATCTGGCCATCCGCACCACATCATCCAGATCGTCATTATGGCTTAGGTAATTGCCCCATATTTTAGGCTGGTCGCGGCTATCGGCGGAGTTGATTTCGACCGAGCCACGGCTTTTCGGGCGACAGCTGTTAAAGCCGATGATAAAGCCGGGGAAGTTATCAGGCTTGGTAAGCGGCCGCTTGCCGTTATACTGCACGGTATAGCTCATCGGGTTCATATATAGCTGGGTATCGGGCCGCGTCAGATTTGGCGCTGATTTCACCAAGCCACCAACCTGATTGACGCTAAGGGCGAGCGGCCCACTCTGGCGCAATACATATTTCATACCCAACGCAAGGCGCGCATGCCATTTACCAAGAACGTCATTCAATGTCGGTTGGTTCGCTTTGAAAATGTAATTAACGCCCAGATGATCCTGCATATGCTGGCCAACATTTGGCTGGTCTAACACCACATCAATATCATGCTTTTTTAGCAATTTACCCGAACCAATGCCCGATAGCTGGAGAATTTGCGGACTACCAACCGCGCCCGCAGAAAGAATGATTTCGCGCCCCGCATCAAAACGCATATTCTGACCTCTGCGCACCCCTTCAACACCAATAGCGCGCCGGTTATCAGTGATAATGCGGCGGATATGAATATCGGTGATGATTGTTAGATTTCGCCGCTTTCTGGCGGGATCCAGAAACGCCGTTGCACTCGAACAGCGCAGGCCATTGCGGGTGGTGATGTAATAGGGGCCAACACCGGCTCCCTCGATTGGGGGGCTGGCGTCACTTGGCAATTGGGTCTCTTGACAGATATCCAGAAAATCTTTCGAAAGGCGGTGATAGCTGGCACTAGCATCGGTCACAGACAGTTTTGGCTCACGCGCTTTATTCCCAGTTTCTTTGCGGTTTCCAACGATTTCATAAGAATCAAAAATCGGCTTAACCGCGGCGTAATCCCAATCACTATTACCCGCCGCCGCCCAATCATCATAATCACCTGCCTGGCCGCGGTGATACACAAGCGCATTGATCGAACTTGACCCGCCAAGGACTTTGCCACGGGGCGCATAACTCGACCGCCCGCCAAGACCGTCATCCGGCACCCCGTTAAAACGCCAATTAACCTTGGGGTTATGAAAGGAATTGCCATAGCCGATCGGTACTTTAATCCAAAAGCGTTTATCCGAGGGACCGGCCTCTAGCAACAATACCGAATAGGTGCCACATGCGCTGAGCTTGTCAGCCAAAACACATCCGGCGGAACCACCGCCGATGATGATGAAGTCGAATTTCTGCATGCCACTATCTCTGCGTTGCCCGAGTGACATAACCTTGTCCTCAGTTAATTCCTATGGCAATAGCTTTTGATAATTCTTCGGCCAACATTTCACCGTCCTCTATCCCGACCGACAGTCGGAAAAAGCCTTCATTCATCCCAAGGCTTGCTCGTTGCTCGGCGGTTAAAGCGCGGTGTGATGATGACGCCGGATGCGATAGGGTGGTCCCAATATCGCCCAATGTAGGGGCAAAGGGAATATCGGGAACCGCCGCGATAAAGCGGTCAACCACATCACGGCCACCGTCAATTTCAAAACTAACCATGTTGCCACCGGCACCAGCGAACAAATGCTGGGCCAATTCAAAATCGGGATGATCGCCCCGTCCCGGATACAATACTTGTTTAATACCGGGCAATTCTGCCAGACGATCGGCAATGATCGCGGCCGAGGTTTGGGCCTTTTCAAAACGCAGATCAAAACTATGTAGGCCGCGCTCCGCCAACCAGCAATCAAACGGGCTAGGTGTCATCCCCCACGTTACCGCCGCGTCACGGATCTTGGTGCGATGGTCGGGATCACGCGCCGCGATATAGCCAAGCGTGACATCTGAATGACCCGACAGGAATTTTGTCACCGAATGAATAATGATATCAGCACCATGATCAAAGGGCCGATAGAGCGCCGGCGTGGTGAAGGTATTATCCACAACAAGAAGGATATTCCGCTCTGCCGCCATTTTCGCAATCGCCGCCATATCGGCCACGCGCAATGTAGGATTGGACATTGTCTCAACCATGATCATCGCGGTGTTGTCTTTGATCGCCGCCTCAAATATTGCGGCATTGGTAGGATCGGCAAAACTGGTTTCAAACCCCATACGCGGCATGTCTTGGGTTAGCATCCGCAAGGACCGTCCGTATAATTGATCGCCAGCCAGAATATGATCACCCTTGTTCAGCAAACCGAGGAACAAGGCCGAGATTGCACCCATGCCAGATCCGGTAATCAAACCACCTTCGGCATTTTCCAACCAGTCAATTTTTTCCGCCAGCACATCGGCATTGGGGTGGCCTTCGCGGGCGTAAGTATAGCCAGATACACGCCCCTCATATTGATCATCGAGCGCCGAGGCCGAGGGGGATGAATAGACCACCGAGGGGCATAATGGCGTGGCCACGGCGACACTAGCCGATGGCGGCATCGCCGATCGGCGAACCAGTGTTTTGCGTTTCTTTTTATTATGATCGTTCGGCAATGCCATCGATATCTCCGTGAATGCACCGGCGCCAATCTGTGCCTCTTTACTAGATCAGCAAATAAGGTAAATCACCATGTTACAGGGACAGCAAGTGGGCCGCGAAATGCCCAGCCGCCAAATTTATAATCATATCCCGGCTCTAGCGCCAAATTAGGGAACCGGTCAAACAGCATTGGCAAGGCAACATTTGCCACCAACGCCCGCGAGGCAAAGGCCCCCGCACAAAAATGCGGACCCGCGCCAAAGGCAATATGCTTTTTCACATTGCGGGTTACATCAAACAATTCGGGATTGGTGAAATGATGCGGGTCACGGTTTGCCGCGCTAAAGAAGAAAAAGGCACGCCCACCCTCCTTAATCTCATAGCCATCTATTTCCTGATCACGGGCAATGCGGCGCGGCGACATGCCAATCGGCGACATCCAGCGGACATATTCCTCAAACACGCGGTCCCAGCTAACCGTGCCAGAACGCACCAGCGCCAGAGCCTCGGGGTGTGCCAGCAAGGCCCATACCGCCCCCGCAATCGCATCGCGTGGTTCATTCTGTCCGCCGCTAATCGCCAGCTTTACGTTCGCCCGCAATTGATCATGCGGGGCATTGCCGCGCAATAACACCGCAATGATAGAGGCACCTGTCGGCGTATCGGGATCAGGCGGGGACGCACTAAAGGCGGCTATGCGCTCGTTGATTGCCGTATCCAGCGCATCGACCGCATCTACACAGCGCTGGCGCACCGCCGGATCACCGCCATAATTTGCAATGCCATCAATCATCGCTTGGGAATACGCATCCATTTGCGTCGCGGTCACATTGCTAAGGCCGGTGATGACCCGCAATGCCTCGCCCGATAGCAATAATGCATAATCGCGGCAGATTTCAGCCCCGCCCCGCGGTGCCAATTCATCCAGCAACAATTTTGCGGCCTGTTCAAAGGCGGCCCGCCAATGCGTTGCTACTGTGCGCGGCGACATTGCAGGGGCCATCTGGCGGCGTTGTTCTTGGTGCGCATCACCATCGCGCCGCATCATATTGCGGCCCATTAATTCGGTCATGAGGCCGCCGGGCTGTTCAGAACTGAACACGTCGATCTGTTTTTCCCAATGATCAATCAGATCACGGTCACACATCACAATGCCATCTAACTCGGGGACGAATACCACAGGGGCTAGGGCGCGGATACGCTCCATCACCGGATAGGGATCATGCCAGAATGCGGGCATATCAACGGAAAAATGCGGTACAGCTTTCATCGAAAAATTCTGCACCGCACTAGAACGTCTGTAAAGCCTGTCTTAAGCGATTTTATCCGAGGCAACACGGCCCACATAAATGCCAGCAAGCATCAACACAACAAAGCCGACCCCATCTTGCGGGTTCAACAATAGTGATGATATCGCCGGTCCCGGGCATAATCCGGCAAGACCCCAACCAATGCCAAACAGGATCGCACCCGCGATAAGCTTTTTATCGATCACCTGTGTTGTCGGGATATGGAACAAATCACTAAATAGAGGCTGGCCGCGTTTCATCACCATGCGGTGGCCAATGAAGTTCACCACAACACCGCCGCCCATCACAAAGGCTAGCGACGGATCCCACAGGCCAAACAAATCAAGAAAGCCAGCAACCTTTGCCGGATTAAGCATGCCGCCAACAGCAAGGCCAGCGCCGAACAACGTACCAATCAACAGGATAAAAATAGATCGCAACATATCGCCCCCCTATGCCACTACATGGCGGATGATATAGACAACAATTATGGCGCTAACCATAAAGCTGGCGACCGCGGCGAGTGAACGCAGAGACAGACGCGCCAAGCCACAAATGCCGTGACCCGATGTACAACCGGCACCAATCGCCGTGCCTATGCCAACAAAGAAACCGGCAATCGGCAACATCCAACCAGAGGCAACAGGCGTTAGCGCAATCGGCTCGCCTTGGATGTACCAGACAATGAACGGACCAATAATCGCGCCAATCAAAAATAGCACGCGCCAAGATATATCACTCTGGCCATCTTGTTGGCCGCCATTTTTAGCCGGCCGAATAATGCCACCCAAAATACCACTAACGCCCATGACGCGGCCGTTAACCGCCATCAACAACAATGCCGACAACCCAATCATCGCACCGCCAATAAGCGACGCCAATGGGGTAAAACCTGCGTAATCAATTACCATCTTTATACTCTCACTCGAATTACAACCATAGATATGAAAACTTTACCGCCGTCACCAGGCCAGCAAATTGTGGCTAGTCTAGACGCCGCCATGCGCCTTTGACCAGGCCCGTGGGTCATTCAAAAACGCCTCAACTTGGGTCAAGGTCTCTTTATCAAAGCGACCGGATTCCTTGCATTCGGCAAGAACATCCCACCATGTGGCAAGGTAATGCAGGCTAATGCCTTCTGCCGCCAGCTTTTCCGGTGTGTCTTTGAAAATATCGTAATAGAAAATGACGAATGTATGGGCGACCTCGGCACCAGCGGTGCGCAATGCCTCAACAAAGTTCAGCTTGCTGCCGCCGTCAGTGGTCAAATCCTCAACCAGCAGAATTTTCTGGCCTTCTTTTATATCACCCTCAATACGTGCATCACGGCCAAACCCTTTTGGCTTTTTACGAACATATTGCATGGGAAGATGGGTCCGTTCGGCCAACCATGCGGCAAACGGGATACCAGCCGTCTCACCGCCAGCCATCGCATCGAGGCTTTCATGGCCGATGTCATTCAGGATTACCGTTGCGCCATAATCCATCATCGCCGCCCGCATCCGCGGGAATGAGATGATTTTGCGGCAATCGATGTAAACCGGACTTTTCATTCCAGAGGTGAGCGTGAACGGATCCTCTGCTCGGAATAATACAGCGTCGATTTCCAACAGCATCCGCGCCACTGCGCGCGCCATTCCTGCTTTGTCATAAACATGTGTAGCCATGCGAGAACTCCATTCGGGCGCTAACTCCTGCCAGCCCCCTGTTATTGGCAATTTTGTACGATCCTATGAAATAATCCGTATAGTGAGATGCTTATAGCCCAATGCGGGACTGGTCGCAAATAATACACCGCCACAATCATCGAATTGGACGCGCCTGTCCATGCCCCGGCCCGTTGCTAGGCTCTTGCCCTCAATGCTTTACCAACCCTAGTCTATTCGTTACGCTTGAGGCACTAGCGTTAACGCCGATAATCACATTGGCGTTCACCGATGGGGGATGTGACGATGGGTTCAGAATTTCTCGAAAGCGGCATTGCAATATTCTTCGTAATATTGGTCATTCTGACGCTGTATCTCGGCATTAAAATTGTGCCGCAATCCGAAGTTTATGTGGTCGAGCGCTTTGGTAAATATACCAAAACGCTAACAGCTGGCCTATCGATCATCGTGCCCTATCTCGATCGAGTGGCGCACCGTGTCTCGATCCTAGAGCGCCAACTTCCCGAATTTAACATTTCCGTTATCACCCGCGATAACGTCGAAGTGCGGCTAGAAACCACCGTGTTTTATCGGGTGGTTGATGCCAGCCGGACAGTATACCGAATCCGTGATGTTAACGGTGCCATTCATACTGCCGCCTCATCAATCGTGCGCTCTGCGGCGGGCAAGCTGGAGCTTGATGAGTTGCAATCCAGCCGCGAATCAATGAATGAGGAAATCGCCAACTTCCTGCAAGAAGCCGCGGTTATCTGGGGTATTGATATCACCCGGACGGAAATTACCGATGTGATTATCGATGAACAGACCAAGGACGCCCAGCGCCAACAGTTGAACGCCGAGCGCGAGCGCCGAGCCGCCATTGCCCGCGCCGAGGGTGAAAAGCGATCAATCGAATTGGCCGCTGACGCCCGCCTCTATGAAGCGCAAAAGATTGCCGATGCCGTGCGAGTCGAGGCCGATGCCAGTGCCTATGCGGTGAAAATCAAGGCCGAGGCAGACGCCGAGCAGACCAATTTGATTGCCGCCGCCATCGCCAAAGATGGACAGCCAGCGGTGAATTTTGAAATTCTAAAACGGCAGGTCGATGCCATTGGCACCCTTGCCGCTAGCGAATCCACAAAGACGATTATTTTACCGACTGATGTAACCGGCGTGCTAGGTAGTCTAGACACGGTTATGAATATGCTACCGGGCGCGGCTGACAAAGACGGTAAAAAGAAATGAGTGCGTTATTATCGCTAAGCTACTGGCTGTTGATGCCGGAAACATGGGTTGTTCTCGGCATAATCATGGTTGTGCTAGAGGTCACTCTTAGCGGCAGCATGGTGGTGTTCCTGCCACTCGGCATTGCGATGGCGGTAAATGGCATGCTGATCTCCATCAGCCAAGGCATGCCATTGGATTCCAAAATGCCAACCATTGATACGTGGGAACAGACGTTATTCAGCTTTGCCGTGCTCGCCGTGATCTTTTCGATCATCTTGCGCGTGGTCGCCCGCCATCGGCGTACCGACGACACGCCCGATGTTAACGACTATTAAACTCGGGAACGACTATTAGGCGCGGGCGGCGCGTTTACGCTCGTGCGGATCGAGGTACATTTTCCGCAAACGCAGGTTTTGCGGCGTTACCTCAAGCAACTCATCCTCGTTAATATAGGCCATCATTTCCTCGAGCGACATACGTTTCGCTGGGGTTAGCTTGACCGCCTCATCCGTTCCTGATGCCCGCACGTTGGTTAGCTGCTTGCCCTTTAGAACATTAATCTCAAGGTCATTATTACGGTTATGCTCGCCAACAATCATACCCTGATAAACAGGTGTTTGCGGGCTAACGAACATCAAGCCGCGATCTTGCAGATTGAACAGAGCATAAGCAACGGCAACGCCGGAATCAGTCGAGATCAGAGCACCGTTACGGCGACCAACGATATCGCCCTTATAGCTGGCATAAGAATGGAAAATCCGGTTCAGCACGCCAGTGCCACGGGTTTGCGTTAGGAACCGGCTTTGATAACCGATTAGACCGCGTGAAGGGGCCAAAAACACAATCCGTGTCTTGCCCGCACCAGCGGCGCGCATATCCATCATTTCGCCTTTGCGGCGGTTCATGCTGTCCACAACGGTGCTGGCAAATTCTTCGTCAACGTCAATCGTGACTTCTTCCATCGGCTCTAGCTTGTTGCTGGCCTCATCTTCATGGAATAGCACACGAGGGCGTGACACCGTCATCTCAAAGCCTTCACGGCGCATCGTTTCGATCAACACACCAAGCTGGAGTTCACCGCGTCCACCAATTTCAAACGCATCCTTGGTGCCGGACTCGGCAAAGGTAATCGCGACATTGGTTTCGGCTTCGGCCAACAAACGGGCGCGAATAGCGGTCGATGTGACCTTCTTGCCTTCGCGGCCAGCCAGAGGCGAGTCATTAACAGTAATTGTGACCGACATTGTTGGTGGATCAATCGGAGTCGATTTAATCGGCACGGTAATTTCCGGCGAACCAATAGTATCCGACACAGACGCTTTGGCCAGACCAGCAACACAGATGATATCACCCGCGGCAACCTCATCAACGACAACGCGCTGGGTGCCTTCAAAACGCAATAGCTTGGTCAGGCGGCCTGCCTCTACCAAATCGCCATTAAGATCAATCGCACGAACCTGCGCATTCACTGTCGCGGTTCCCTGGATCACACGTCCAACCAGACAGCGGCCAAGATAAGGATCAGAATCGAGCAATGTAGCCAGCATCGCAAATGGTGCCTCGGCATCAACTTGTGGCGCGGCAACATGGTCCAGAATGCGGTCTAGAAGCGGGTGCAGATTATCACGCGGATCATCCAATTCCTCGACACACCAGCCATCACGGCCAGAGGCATAAAGAATCGGGAAATCGAGCTGCTCTTCATTCGCATCCAGCGCTACAAACA
>Ga0209654_1000491_pt1 | contig 38101 bp, 35 predicted proteins | sample SaaInl1SG_22_DNA_FD_184646 | JGI IMG/M metagenome (GOLD analysis project Ga0209654, IMG submission 184646) | Marine microbial communities from expanding oxygen minimum zones in the Saanich Inlet - ESP_161SG_22_DNA (SPAdes) (version 2) | ecosystem: Environmental > Aquatic > Marine > Intertidal... | reverse complement strand
CAAAAGCAGTCACGTACGGGGTATACTACACGTAAATCTTCTTCGCACTGGTTTGTAGATGATGTTGATCATCCTTATAATGAAACCGAGCGTTTTGACTGGATGCGTGGATACCACGTGGGTGGACGTTCAATCATGTGGGGAAGACACTCTTATCGTTGGAGTGATATTAGTTTTGAATCCAATGCTCGTAATGGGGTTGCTGTAGATTGGCCAGTTCGATATAAGGACATTGCCCCTTGGTATTCTCATGTTGAGAAGTTTATTGGGGTTTCTGGTGAGTCGTTAGGATTATCTCAATTACCTGATAGTGAATTTGAGCCTCCGATGCCCTTCAACTGCGCTGAGGAGAAAATCAAAGATAAAGTAGCTGAGCATTTTGATGGACGTGTACTAACACCAGGTCGTGTGGCGCACATCACAAGTGATAAGCAATTTGATGGTGACGGACGTATTCGTTGTCAATATAGAAACCGCTGTATCAGAGGGTGTCCTTTCGGGTCATACTTTAGCAGCCTTTCGTCAACACTTCCTGTTGCCGAACGCACAGGAAACCTAACGCTTCGTCCTGATTCTATCGTTACCGAGGTGATTTACGATGCAGATACTCAAAAGGCTACAGGTGTTAAAGTAATCGATCGCGTAACTAAAGAAGAGTTTGAATTCAAGGCTAAAGTTGTATTCTTATGTGCTTCTGCAATTGCGTCAACTTCGATTCTGATGCAATCGCGATCTGATCGTTTCCCTAATGGATTAGGAAATGATAGCGATCAATTAGGACGTAATATCATGGACCATCACTTAAATGTTGGTGCTGTAGGTATTATGGAAGGCTTAGAAGATAAATACTACAAAGGCCGTAAGGTTGCTGGTTGGTATGTGCCTTCATTTAGAAATATTGGTGGATCTACCAATCGTAAAGATTTCAAAGGTCTTTACGGATATCAGGGTGGAGCTAGCAGAAGTAATTATAATGATTTAATTGCTGAAGCTAAGTTCGGACCACAACTTAAGGAGAACATCTTAGGACCTGGTCAGTGGAGTGCTACCTTCTACGGATTCGGTGAGATTCTACCTTATGAAGATAACCGTTTCACCCTCGACTACGATAAGCTAGATCAGTGGGGATTACCTACACCAACTTTTAATGCAACCATTAAAGAGAATGAGATCGCAATGCGTAAAGATATGCGAGATCAAGCCGAACAAATGCTTGAAAAAGCAGGGGCTAAGGACATCTTCTCATTTAATGGCAGCTATGCAATCGGTCTAGGTATCCACGAAATGGGTACCGCTCGTATGGGACGTGATCCTAAGACTTCGGTACTTAACGGATACAACCAAGTACACGCTTGTAAAAATGTTTATGTAACTGACGGTTCTTTCATGACTTCGGCAAACTGTGTAAACCCATCGCTTACTTACATGGCGTTTACCGCACGTGCAGCTAATCATGCAGTTCAAGAACTTAAAAACGGAAATATCTAATGGAAAGAAGAGACGCACTTAAGAATTTAGGAAAGGCTTTCGGTTTTGCCGTTGCCACTCCTACGGTATTATCCATTCTGCAGAGTTGTAGCTCTTCAGACGGATTAGCATGGGCACCACAATTCTTCTCAAGCGAAGAAGGCTCGTTTTTAGTTAAGGCAATTGATGTGATTTTGCCGGCTACAGATACTCCTTCAGCTTCTGAAGTTAATGTTCATGTATTCATCGATAAGTTGATCGCTGAATGTTATGACGCTGAAGCTCAGGAACGAGTTAAGAGTCAATTGACTGCTTTTGCCAACTTTGTAACTGAATCGACAGGAGCTAGTTCTCTGGCAGCGGTTAGTGAAGCAAATCTTGTAGATAGTTTCACGACCCTATTCGGTGATAGAGATGAGTCTATTTCTTCTGATGCCTATGCATTTGCTGGGGATTTAAGAAGTATGACCATTAGCGCTTATAAAGGTTCTGAGTATATCGGAGAGAATGTTCTTGCGTATTTGCCAGTGCCAGGAGAGTATATCGCTTGTGAAGATTTGCAAACGCTTACTGGCGGTAAAGCTTGGTCTGAATAAGACTTCAATAGTTTAAGTAAAAAAGCCCGCACCATTGGTGCGGGCTTTTTTTGTGTTTCTTAATTACTTATGGCAGCGAGTAATTAAGATCCACACATTAAACAGTCGTCATCTCCTTGACCCTCTTTTGATCTTCTAATGAGTTCCTTCATTTCTTCAGGACTCATTGGTTCGACATCTACTTCTTTCTCGCGGATGCTTGCGGCGTCTTGTTCAGCCACCTTAATTTGCGCCTCTGCGGATACTGCTACTGGAGCAGCTTTCTTAGTGTTATCTACAGTGAATTTGATAGCGTCTGTAGCTGCTTTTGTTCTGAGGTAATACATACCTGTTTTTAACCCGCTCTTCCAAGCATAGAAGTGCATTGAGGTAAGCTTGCTGAAGCTTGCATTCTCCATGAATAGATTGAGCGATTGAGACTGGTCGATAAAATAACCTCTATGACGGCTCATATCGATAATGTCTTTCATACTCAACTCCCATGCAGTTTTGTAAAGCTCCTTGATATCTTCTGGAATTCCATCAATATGCTGTACAGATCCGTTAGCTCTCATGAGCTCTTGCTTCATGCTTTCATTCCATAAGCCAAGACGAACTAAATCTTTCAGTAGGTGCTTATTTACTACAATGAATTCTCCTGATAGTACACGACGAGTATATAGATTTGAGGTATAGGGCTCAAAACACTCATTGTTACCTAAGATTTGAGAGGTAGAGGCAGTGGGCATCGGTGCAACAAGAAGTGAGTTTCTAACACCGTGTTTTAGTACTTGCTTACGTAGTGCATCCCAATCCCAACGACCAGAAAGTTCGTCATCTTTGATTCCCCAAAGCTCATATTGGAATTTACCTTCAGAAATCGGAGATCCTTTATAGCTGCTGTAAGGCCCTTCTTTAATCGCCATTTCCATGGATGCGGTTACGGCAGCGAAATAAAGCGTTTCAAAAACTTCTTGATTTAATTTTTTCGCTTCATCTGAGGTAAACGGTAAACGCATCATGATGAATGCATCGGCAAGTCCCTGAACTCCTAATCCGACCGGGCGGTGACGCATATTTGAGTTTTCGGCTTCTACGACCGGGTAGTAGTTGCGATCGATTACCGTGTTGAGGTTGCGTGTTACTCGTTTGGTGACATTAAAAAGCTCTTGATGGTCAAATTTCCCGTCCTTTACAAACATCGGAAGAGCAATTGATGCAAGGTTACAAACAGCAACTTCGTCTTCTGAGGTGTATTCTAGGATCTCAGTACAAAGATTTGATGATCTGATGGTCCCCAAATTCTTTTGATTGCTTTTGCGATTTGCAGCATCCTTGTAAAGCATATAAGGCGTACCTGTCTCAATTTGAGATTCTAGGATTTTCTCCCAAAGTTCGCGTGCTTTTACGGTTTTGCGTCCTCTATCTTCGGCCTCGTACTGAAGGTATAACTTGTCGAATTCTTCGCTGTGGTTATCGAATAACCCTGGGCACTCGTTAGGACACATTAGCGTCCAATCTTCGTTTGCCTCAACGCGCTTCATAAATAAATCGGGTATCCACATTGCGTAGAAAAGGTCACGCGCGCGCATTTCCTCTTTACCGTGATTCTTTTTAAGATCAAGGAAGTCAAAAATGTCTGCGTGCCATGGTTCGATGTACATCGCGAAACTTCCTTTTCTCTTACCACCACCTTGATCTACATAACGAGCGGTATCGTTGTATACTCGAAGCATAGGAACAATACCATTAGAGGTACCGTTAGTCCCTGATATATAAGACCCTGTAGCTCTAATGTTGTGAATTGATAGACCGATACCTCCTGCAGATTGCGAAATTTTAGCGGTCTGTTTCAAGGTGTCATAAATACCATCAATACTGTCGTCTTTCATGGTTAGTAGAAAACACGATGACATTTGAGGTTTTGGGGTTCCTGAATTAAATAGGGTTGGGGTCGCGTGTGTAAAGTAACGCTTAGACATTAAGTCATAGGTCTCAATAGCCGCATCTAAGTCGTTGGGATGAATCCCAACCGATACTCTCATCAGCATATGTTGAGGTCTTTCTACGATCTTACCATTGATCTTCAAAAGATAGGAGCGCTCCAGGGTTTTAAAACCAAAGTAATCGTAACCAAAATCACGATCGTAGATAATGCATGAATCAAGCTTTTCTGCGTTATCCATAATCACCTTATGCACTTCGTCAGAAAGAAGCGGCCCTTTCTTACCAGTTCTTGGGTTGACGTAATTATAGAGGTCGTCCATGGTTTCTGAGAACGACTTCTTGGTGTTCTTATGTAGGTTCGAAACTGAGATTCTTGCTGCTAACTGTGCGAAATCTGGGTGGGTAGTGGTCATTGTAGCCGCCACCTCTGCTGCAAGGTTATCTAATTCTGATGTAGTAACGCCGTCGTATAAACCATCGATAACACGCATTGCTACTTTTACTGGATCTACCAGGGGGCTTAAGCCATAGCATAATTTGCGGATTCTCGTGGTGATTTTGTCGAACATAACGGGCTCTTGTCTCCCGTCTCTTTTTACTACATGCATATCGAAAGGTTTTAAGGGTTGGCTAGGTGAATAGTATTAATTAGAAATCTGCATCAAATGCAAATGGATCCTTATCGTCGGTGTTAGCTTCGGTCTGTTTCACACCCGCTTTCTGATACTCGCTCACCTTCTTTTCAAAGAAGTTGGTTTTTCCTTGAAGGGAGATCATATCCATGAAATCGAATGGGTTAGTAGCATTGTACTCTTTCTCACAACCTAATTCTACAAGAAGACGATCCGTTACGAATTCCAGGTATTGGGTCATAAGCTTAGAGTTCATACCAATTAAACTCGCTGGAAGAGATTCAGTAATAAATTCGCGCTCGATATCAAGAGCATTAATAATGATCTCTTTGATTCTTTCGGTCGGAACCTTATTTACTAAATGATTATTGTGCAGGTGTACCGCGAAGTCACAGTGCATCCCTTCATCTCTCGAAATCAATTCGTTAGAGAAAGTCAATCCTGGCATAAGCCCTCGCTTTTTTAACCAGAAAATAGAACAGAAAGCTCCTGAAAAGAAGATACCCTCAACCGCAGCGAAAGCAATGAGTCGTTCTGCAAAGCTTGGTGATTCAATCCATTTCAGCGCCCAGTCTGCCTTTTTCTTAATAGCAGGGAAATTTTCGATTGCCTTGAAAAGAGTGTTCTTCTCTTTCTCATCCTTAACGTAAGTATCAATAAGCAATGAATAGGTTTCTGAGTGGATGTTCTCCATCATAATTTGAAACCCATAGAAGAATTTCGCTTCTGAATACTGAACTTCATTCACGAAGTTTTCTGCTAAATTCTCATTTACAATACCATCTGATGCTGCAAAAAAGGCAAGGATATGCTTGATGAAATAACGCTCATCGTCATTCAATTTATTTTCCCAGTCGTTTAAGTCTTGTGAAAGATCAATTTCTTCGGCAGTCCAGAAGGATGCTTCTGAAGTCTTGTACCATTGCCAAAGGTCATGATGTTGGATTGGGAAAATTACAAATCGGTCAGGATTGTCTTGTAAAATGGGTTCTACTGCAGTTGACATAGCTTTGTTTTTGATTCTTAAAATTGATGGATTCTGGTACAGACCAGGGACTAACAAAGATGTAAAAACAAACTCCTTGGGTAAAGCGAGTTTTGGCTCGTTGACCGATAAGTTTTTAACAGAAAATGTTGAAATGTGAGTTCAGTTCCTATAAACCCTAGGGTTTTCTTTTCAAGAAAAATTTAGAAACTTTTTTAGGCCTTAAACAAGACCCCTTTCTTGTTTCCAAAGTTCGGCGGCTTTCTCTAATTCTTCATACCACTCTAGGCCAAACTTTCTTATTAGTGCGTTCTTAACGAATTGATAAATAGGAACTTTTAGTTCTTTGCCGAGTGTACAAGCGGAATCACAAATTTCCCATCGGTGGTAATTGACTGCCTCAAATGAAGTGTATTTCGTTACTCTCACCGGATACAAATGGCAGCTCACGGGTTTGTGGTAATCGATGGTGCCCTCCAAGTAGGCTGATTCTACTCCGCAGACTCCTTGGCCTTGGTCATTAAAGGTGAGGTATGCACACTCTTTTCCGTCTACTAAAGGGGTTTCCAGATCGCCGTCCTCTCCGGTGACATAGGCTCCTTGTTCTTCAATAGCAGCAATACCTTCTTCACGTAAATAAGGCTTTACTTTTGGCAATAGTTCCTCGAGTTTTTCTGCCTCCCAAGATTCTAATGGTGCACCGTATTCACCTGCTACACAGCAAGCACCCTTGCAGGCATTTAAATTGCAAACGAAGTCTTTTTCGATAAGATCCTCAGTAACTAGAGTAGTGCCAATTTGAATCATTATTTTCTTTTAAGGCCAAATAATTGTTGAGAAATAAAACCCTTGGGCATCTCCTTATCACCGACGTAGCCGATTTCTAGGTTACCGTTATCGTTAGGGACATAGGCTGTTCTAAAGAGGTAATCCCAGATAGATAAGCTAATTCCAAAGTTAACTCCATAGGAGTGACTCTGCGGTAAATCCTTGGCATGGTGATGCAAGTGCATCACTGGGTTATTTAAAACGAACCGAAGCCATCCGTAGTCTAATTTGATATTTGCATGATTAAGGTGACCGATTAGTATGGCAGCAAAATGAATGAAATACGCCTGCTCGGGCTCAAATCCTCCAATGAGCAAAACGGCTAAGGTTTTGAGTGGCTTGTACAGTATATTTTCCATCCAGTGAAATCTAAAATGTGCGGCAAACCCCATTTCATGAACACTGTGGTGCACCTTATGAAATTTCCAAAAAATCGGAATCTTGTGGAGAAATATATGGGTTAGCCATCCAAAGAAATCGACAAGGATGAAAAAGAGGAGTAATCCGAGCCATTCAGGTATTCTTTTGATATCAATGATGGCAAGGTTTTGTAGCTCTATTCCAAGAGAGTTAAACGCTTTTGAAAGAACGGCGTAGAATCCAGAAATGAATATGCTGAATAAAACAAAATTGAACCCCATGTGAAAGAGGTCTGTAAAGAATTCTTTTCTGAAAATCGCTTGTGATTTTCTCCATGGAAAAAGGATTTCAAGCCCCCAAACGAGTAACGAAATTAATAGTAGACCCCATAAATAGTTTTGATTCCATGAGGTTTCGAAAAAGAGATTTCGTTTGTAAAAATCGAAAACCCCTAAGGTACTTTCCCAAAAGATATTGAACCAATCAAGCATGATACAAAGGTACTAAAAGCCTGCTTTTGTCAGTTATCTTAAGGCCTCTATCATCGCTTCAACCGTTTGGTCTAGGTCGTATTCTGCCTTGAATCCCCAGTCCTTGACTGCATTTTCGTCGTTGATGCTTTGAGGCCAAGAATCGGCAATGTCTTGTCTAAAATCTACGGAGTAAGTAATTTCAAATTCAGGGATAAATCGACGTATCGAACGCGCCATTAGTTCAGGACTGGTTTCAAATCCGCCTAAGTTATAAGAGGTTCTTATGGTAATCGATTCCTTAGGAGCATTCATTAAAGCCAGCGTAGCTTTTATCGCATCAGGCATAAAGAGCATTGGTAAAATGGTGTCTCCTTTAAGATAGGATATATAATTTCCTTTTTTTACCGCTTCTTTGACAATGGCTACCGAATAATCTGTTGTTCCACCTCCTGGCTCAGTTGCATGACTTATTAGACCTGGGTAACGAATGCTTCGTACATCTACCCCATATTTGTGAAAATAATAATTGCACCAGAATTCACCAGAACGTTTGCTGATACCGTAAACGGTACTTGGATTAATTGTGGTGTTTTGAGGGGTGTCTACTTTCGGACTGTCAGGTCCAAAAACAGCAATACTAGAAGGCCAGAAGAGTTTTTTGTAAAGACCTTCCTTGGCTAGATCAAGTAAATGAAGAAGGCTATTCATATTGAGATCCCAAGCTAATTTTGGATTCTCTTCACCCTTTGCACTTAATAAAGCGGCCATCAAATAAACCTCATCAATTTGAAGTTCACTTATTAACTGTTTGATACTTCTTTGGTCTGTGGCATCTAGACGATACAAACGACGTTCACTGTTAGTGAGTAGTCGAATGTCTGCGCGATAAAGAACAATATCATCACGCTTTTCAAGTTCCAAGCACAATTCTGTGCCGATTTGACCTTCAGAACCTATAACAAGAACTTTTGACGACATATTCTTCGTTTCGATTTGTTCTAACAAAAATAGTCTTTTCAATTATCGTAATTTGGTCTTATGATTCGATTTCTAGCTTTCTTTTTAGGACTAGTTCTGTTTTCTTGTAACTCTAAAAAACAAGAAACTCCTATCCTCGTTGAAACCTCAAAAGAGATACATCTAGACGCTCTTCCAGAAATTTCTATTTCGAATAGTAGTGAGCTTTACCGCAATTGGCCAACACTTCAATTGTTTTCTCAGACCTATGAGGCGCTTTATAAAGTAAAGAACTCAGAGGATCTATTGTTAGCGGTAGAAAATGCTTTGAAGAGTATTGAAAACCTAGAAAATCAACAAAAGCCTGAGGAGATTGGAAGCCCAGGGTATTTAAGTCGACTTGATCTTTTAAAAACCGAACTTTTTCGTTTGAAAGAGAAGCTTTCAGAGGGTCAATTTGACTCATCCATCGTAGAAGCAACTTTAAATGCCTACAAAGGGCTTATGAGCTATATTTCGCTCCAATGGGAGCGAAACGGTGATTAAATTCCCTTAGTGCAAAGTTGTTCTAGGGGCAGTTTTATAGATACTACTTCTGAAGGGATGCCCCCTTCTGTAAAAATCGGAAGGCCTAAATTTCTTTCTTTAGCTATTCTCGTGTAATACTCCTTCTTATTGGGATGAAAAGGTGCTACCAGATTTAATGGTCCTTCTTGAGGATGATCAAAGAGCCATTGGATACATTGAACAATGTCTTCACGGTCAATGAAATTGATCAGTTCATCGGATGCTATACTTTTCTTCGTGCTCAATAGGCTATAGATAGGGTGTCTATCTTCTCCGATAAGACCTCCTAGTCGCAGTGCATTAAACCTTTGGATACGACTATTCTCAAACTCCTCCTCAATTCTACTAATTACTTTCGCTGAGGAAGTTTTCGGGTCAAGCTCTGTATGTTCATCAATTACTCTTACCGCCTTTCCATATACGGAGATACTACTGGTATAGAAAATGGTTAGGTTCGGATTCGTATTTAGGTGACCTATTAATTGTTTAAATAAGGGAAGATTCCCGTTCTTGGAGTCAGCAGTATTTCTGCTAGCGCCACTTGGTATGGTGATGATTAAATAGGATAAGCCTTCCAAAAAGGCAGATAGTTCACCTTCCCATCGGTTATTTCTGAAATAGCATCCAAAGGTTTTGGATCCCGTTACGTCGAATCCATTTTCTTGAAGTTTTTGGAGGAGATAACTCCCTAGCCAGCCTTCACCTAAAATTCCGATTTTAATCAATCTTGACGCGTTTGAATATTTTGATTTTCTCTGAGCTTAAAAAGTGATACCCTATATCGTAAAGATAGTATTTTGGCAGGCTACCCTTTTGTCCGTTTTCTATCTCAGTGATACAAGAGGGTCTAAACCCTTGTCGATTCAATTCACTGATAGTGCACTCGGAGTACTCCCGACTAATATATCTTCTTAAAATTCTATAATTATTTTGAAGTGTTCGATGGGTACTGTAAAAGCCCTGATTCTTTTTTTGATTCTTTAGATTGTGATGATGACTCCTGCAAGCATCACTGCAAAACTTTTGATCTGTTCTACCGAATAAGGGTTCCTTACAAACTTTACAACCTCGGTTCATATGAAATTTGTTTGATGCAAAGAAGAAGACCTACACTGCAAATAACACTCAGTGGTTATTAAAAATTGCGACTCGGAAATTTAAACGTTTCTATCTGTTTACAGTACGAATTGGTAGATCCCCAGGATTCAACTTTGAAGCAAAATCAATTTTTATGAATGCACTAAGAAATCAAGCCCAACTAATAGGTTATGTTGGCAACGACCCAGAAATTACAGAATTACAGGGAGGCAAGAAACTTGCAAAGTTTAGTTTGGCCACCAACGAAATTTACAATAATGCCGCAGGCGAAAGGACCGTTTCAACGGAATGGCACACGATCATTGCGTGGGATCGTCAGGCTGAAATTGCAGAGAAGTATGTTCAGAAGGGCAAGGAGATCGCAGTTTCTGGAAGAATTATGCATCGATCTTATGACGACAATGAAGGTCAAAAGAAGCGTGTTACAGAAATTCGTTGCTCTGATTTATTACTTTTAGGTAAGCCCGAAGCTGCTATAGAATCAGAGGTTTTTTAGTCGTAAAGGTATTGGGCAATTCGAAAGAGATTGGCGTGAGCCTCTACAATTACCCGAATGTCTTTCGAATAACCACCGCCCATTGAACATTGAATAGGAATTCCTCTTGAATGCGCAAGATTTAGAACCTTATGGTCTCTCTCTTTACATCCATTAAGGGTTAGGCCTAAGGTTCCTAATCGATCAGTTTCGAGAATATCTACTCCTGAGAGGTAAAATATGAAGTCAGGTTTTACCTCCTCGATCAATGGGTCAAGATATTCATCTAGGAGCGCTAAATATTCAAGATCGCTACATCCTTTAGGAAGAGGAAGGTCTAAATCTGACTCTTCTTTTTTAAAAGGATAATTAGCTGCCCCATGTACAGAGAATGTAAATACTGACGGGTTTGTTTGAAAAATAGATGCCGTTCCATTTCCTTGGTGTACGTCAAGATCAATAATTAGTGCCTTTTTGATGAGACCTTTACGAATCAGATGAGATGCAGCGATTGCCTGATCGTTTAATAGACAGAAGGCTTCTCCATGATCGGCATACGCGTGATGGGTACCACCTGCAATATTAATAGATATTCCATGATTAAATGCATGATAGCAATTTTGGATGGTTCCCTGCGCGATTCTTTGTTCTCGATCAATGAGATGTTGAGATAATGGGAATCCTACCTTTCTCACCTCTTTGGGGGTGAGATCTGAATTTAGTAATCGTCGAAAGTAAGATTCTGTATGAACGCTTAGAGCGTCATTAGGATCGAGAAACTCAGGAGAGAAAAAGTTCTCTTCGCTGCACGTGCCTTCATGAATCAACTGCTTAGGAAGTAGATCGTACTTGAGCATAGGAAACCTATGGCCTTCTGGTAGATCTAAAACATAAATTGAATCGAAAGCAATCTTTAGCATTAAGAAATAGCGCTCCCTGCAGCTACTGCATCTTCAGGGCTCATGAAACTTAATTTGCCTTCAGGGTCTGTTGCCATGAGCAGCATACCTTGACTTTCTACACCTCTAAGTTTGCGAGGCTCAAGATTCATTAAGACGCAAACCTTTTTTCCAACCACTTCTTCAGGTGAGAAATGCTCTGCAATCCCAGATACAATAGTTCTTTGGTCAAGTCCAGTATCCACTTTCAAAATAAGTAATCGATCGGCTTTAGGCATTTTTTCAGCAGAAAGTATTGTGCCAACTCTTAAATCAAGACTACTGAAGGTGTCATAATTAATGGCAGATTTTTGTGGTTCTTGCATGTGGGTAGAATCTTTTTCTGTTGATTTTAGTTTATTTAACTGATTTTGTATTTCAGTGTCTTCAATCTTTCTGAACAGTAATTCAGAAGCTCCTAGGTTTTGACCCACAGAAACTAGAACGCTTGTAGATTTGAGGTGCTCAAAAGGGTTTTCAATCGTCTTTAAATTGAGCATTTTCTTCAACTTTTCTGCGGAGAACGGTAAGAATGGCTCAGAGAGATACGCGAGACCAGCGGTTAATTGAAGCGCTACATTCATGATAGTTTTAACACGCTCAGGATCAGATTTAATCAGTTTCCAAGGCTCATGGTCAGCTAGGTACTTATTACCTAATCTGGCAACACCCATTAAAAGACCAGTAGCCTCTCTAAATCGATATCGGTCTAGCGATTTTTCAATTGCAGAAGGAGCTTCTTTTAATTGTTGCAGTACTTGTTTGTCCTCATCGCTTAAGGGTCCAGCCTCTGGAACCATTCCATCATAGTATTTCTGACTCAGAACAACCACTCGGTTAATGAAGTTTCCATAAACAGAAACCAATTCGTTATTTACTCGGGCCTGAAAATCATCCCAAGTGAAGTCGTTGTCTTTGGTTTCAGGAGCATTGATGGTTAAAACATATCTCAGCGCGTCCTGCATTCCTTCGAAGTCTTCAAGATATTCGTGAAGCCAGACTGCCCAGTTTTTAGAGGTCGAAAGTTTTTGTCCTTCTAAATTTAAAAACTCATTTGCAGGGACATTTTCTGGGAGTATATAATCTCCGTGTGCGTTTAAAAGTGCAGGGAATATAATACAATGAAATACGATGTTATCCTTTCCTATAAAGTGAATAAGTGAGGTGTTCTCATCTTTCCAGTAAGGTTCCCAATCAATTCCTTTTTTATCTGCCCATTCTTTGGTGGATGAAATGTATCCGATAGGCGCCTCGAACCATACATATAATACCTTGCCGTCTGCAGATTCAAGGGGGACTTTGATTCCCCAATCAAGATCTCTGGTAACTGCTCTAGGACGAAGCCCATCATCAATCCATGATTTACACTGACCGTAAACATTTGATTTCCAGTCTTCTTTGTGATCTTCTAGAATCCATTTTCTTAAGAATGGCTCACTTTTATCTAGGGGTAAGTACCAGTGTGTTGTGGATTTAAGGGAAGGCGTTGCACCACTTAAGGTGCTTTTAGGATTGATCAGATCGGTAGCATTTAAACTAGATCCGCACTTTTCGCATTGGTCGCCGTAAGCTTCTGGGTTTTGACATTTAGGACAAGTACCCGTAACAAAACGATCCGCTAAGAACATATTAGCCTCGGCGTCAAATAATTGCTCGCTAGTTTCTTCAATGAAATCATTTTGCTCATAGAGTTTTGTGAAAAATTCTTGAGCAGTCTTGTGATGAATGTCTCTAGAGGTTCTGGAGTAATTATCGAAAGAGATTCCGAAGTCTTCAAAAGATTTTCGAATGATCGCATCGTAAGTATCAATGACCTCCTTAGGTGTGATTCCTTCTTTACGAGCTTTCATCGATATAGCAACACCATGTTCGTCACTTCCGCAAATAAAGGCTACATCATGGCCTTGGAGTCTTTTGTAACGTGCAAATATGTCTGCTGGCACGTATACTCCTGCTAAATGCCCGATATGAATAGGTCCATTAGTGTAGGGAAGTGCGGCGGTAAGGGTATATCGTTTCTTCGAGTCTGACATTCACTGATGATTTGAAGGCAAAAATAGTTAATTCTTTATCGAATCGATTCTAGATGTTTATCGAACGATTTTTGAATACACTGTTCACTATTTTTAAGAGTAATGAGCAAAATTATAGGGGATCTCGGCCAGAGAGAAGCAGTAATCTTTCTTGAAAAACGAGGGTACCGTATTCTTCATCAATTTATCAGACTCGGTCATTTAGAAGCGGATATCCTTGCAATTAAAGACCGACTTTTAGTGGTCGTTGAGGTGAAGTCGAGTACACGACTATTAACAATAGAGCAGTTAATTCAACGTATCTCAAGAGCTCAGTTTGCAAGATTACAGGCCATAGGCTCATTCTACGTGAATCGAATTTTTGAAGTTGAAGAGCTGCGAATAGATCTGTTGGGTGTCCATTTAAAACAGAAAAATTCACCAATTTGGCACCTTGTCGACATTTCTTTATATATTTGACGAATTGTTACAAATAAAACAATCTGTGTAAATTAACTATATGAAGACCATTTCATCAGTCGTAGAAAGCGTCATTCACCGTAAACCATTTCTTCAGTCGGCCCTAGCCGAAGGCATTATTAATCTTACCTCTTTATCGCGTCAGATACGACCTGAAATTGAATCTTATTTAGGAAAAGAGGTGCGTGAAGGTGCCATCGTAATGGCTCTTAAGCGTCTTTCAGAACACCTAGAGTTTAGAGCCACTCATAAGATTGTGAAGGTTTTGAAGAATATTGGGGAGATAACGGTACGATCCTCATTAGTTGATTTTACATTCTTAACATCAGAGAGTATTCTTGAAAAGCAGGCAGAACTCATGCGTGAGATTCACCGAAATCCTGATGTTTTCTATACTTCATCTCGCGGGGTAAACGAAATTAATATTGTGGTTAGTGATCGATTAGAGCGCTATATCGAAGATCTTTTTAGTGGTGAACGCATGACTCAAAAGGTGACTAATCTCGCCTCAGTAACGGTTAAACTACCGCATGAGAACGTGACGGTTCCCGGTGTCTATTATTTTATCTTTCAGCGTTTGGCTTGGGAAGGTATTGTTCTGCATGAGGTGATTTCTACCACCAATGAGTTTACCATCATTGTAGATGATCCTGAGGCAGATAAGGCCTTTACGGTAATCAAGGCGTTAAAAGCCTTATAGTTGTAATTGTTTAAGGGCGTCTATTGCTTCTTCTAGCGATTTGATTTGATCGAAGCGAATCAGTAATCGAGGACCATTCTTTGAAGGTTTTTCTTTCAAGGCACAAGGCAAAGTAGCCGAAGCCTTGATTAGATGCTGAAAGGCAGCACTCTGATAGAATTCTGATTGGCTATCTGACAAGAAGTACCCGATCAGTGTTTCTCGTTTGAATACGATTTTTTCAACGCCAAGTAATTTGGCGATCCACTTCAGTGAAATAGACAGAATGAGATCATTTGCAGCCTGTGGAAGCGGCCCAAATCGATCGATTAATCGTTTGGTAAAACTGTCTAAGGCTTCAGCGCTTTCGATTTCGCTCAACTCTTGGTAAAGACTTAAACGCTCGGCATTTGCATTGATATAATCATCGGGAAAGAGCAACTCTAGATCAGTGTCTATCTGCACTTCGCTGATGTACTCTTTTACTTCTTCGTTTTCTTTTTCCTCCTCGTAGAGCGATTTGAACTCGTTATTCTTTAGTTCTTCGATAGCTTCAGAAACAATTTTCTGGTAGGTATCAAATCCGATATCTGTGATGAAACCACTTTGTTCGCCTCCCAACAAATCACCCGCACCTCTAATTTCAAGGTCTTTCATCGCGATTTGGAATCCGCTTCCAAGTTCGGTGAATTGAGCCAAAGCCTCCATTCTTTTTCTTGCCTCACTGGTTAATGATTCAAACGGATCTGTGATGAAATAACAAAATGCCTTTTTATTCGATCGTCCGACCCTACCGCGCATTTGATGCAAATCACTGAGACCAAAGCTGTGCGCGTTGTGGATTAAAATGGTATTCGCATTAGGTATATCCAGTCCACTCTCAACGATGGTGGTGGAGACTAGAACATCGAAATTTCCATTCATAAAATCGAGCATGAGTTCTTCGAGATCTTTACCGTCCATTCTACCATGACCGGTTCTGATTCTTGCGTCAGGAACGAGCTGTTGAATCATCCCTGCTACTTCCTTAATATTCTCGATACGATTGTGTATGAAATAAACCTGTCCGCCACGCTCAATTTCAAAGCTAACTGCATCGCGAATAGCCTCTAAATCGAAGCGTATAACACTACTTTCAATCGGATATCGGTTTGGCGGTGGAGTACTGATCACCGATAAATCCCTTGCTGCCATCAAACTAAACTGAAGCGTTCTAGGTATAGGTGTCGCCGTGAGGGTAAGCACATCAATACTTGCCTTGAATGATTTGATTCGTTCTTTTACAGACACCCCAAACTTTTGTTCTTCATCGACGATAAGTAGTCCGAGGTCTTTGAATTTGACATTTTTGTTGACAATCTGATGAGTTCCGATTAGAATATCAATCTTCCCTGCTTTTACATCCTCTAAGACCTCCTTCTTCTCTTTAGCGGTTCTGAAACGATTTAAAAAATCTACTCGTACCGGTAAGTCCTCTAAACGTTTGGTGAAGGTCTTTGCATGTTGAAAGGCGAGAATAGTAGTGGGTACAAGCACCGCTACTTGCTTTCCATTATCTACCGCTTTGAAGGCTGCTCTAATCGCAACTTCGGTTTTACCAAAACCAACATCTCCACAGACTAGACGATCCATAGGACGATCACGCTCCATGTCTGCCTTAACTTCTCGAGTAGCTTTTTCTTGATCGGGAGTGTCTTCATAGATAAAGGAGGCCTCGAGTTCATGCTGTAAATAAGAGTCGGGACCAAACTGAAAGCCTTTTTCTAATCGTCTTTTAGCATAGACTTGAATAAGGTCAAAAGCAACCTTTTTGACATGCAATTTGGTCTTTTCTTTGACTTTTTGCCAAGCTCCAGAGCCAAGCTTGTAGAGTTTTGGAGGCACTCCATCTTTGCCATTGTATTTAGCAATTTTATGGAGTGAATGAATACTCACATACAAGATGTCTCGATCGCCGTAAATCAACTTGATCGCCTCCTGCATTTTACCCTCCACTTCTATTTTCTGAAGTCCTCCGAAGGTTCCTATTCCGTGATCAATATGCGTAACGTAGTCACCGACCTCCAGCTTATTGAGTTCTGCCAGGCTGAGTTTCTGCTTTTTAGCAGCTGCCCCGCGAACACTAAATTTGTGATAACGTTCAAAGATTTCATGGTCGGTATAACAGCATAGTTTTGCCTGTTCATCTACAAAACCACCCATTAGCGGCATGATTACCGGACTGTAGGGAAGATCGGTCTCATGCTTGGCAAATATTTCTTTAAAACGATCTACTTGTTGTGTTGAACTGCAGTGTAAATAACAAGTGTATCCATCTTCCTTTTTCGCTTGAAGTTCTTTCCAAAGAAGATCAAATCGCTTATTGAAGGCGGGTTGACCTTTTTGTTTAAAATCGATACTGTCTTCTGAACGCTCTTTTTCTAAGCGGGCATAAGAATGAGATATAAGGTCTTTCTCTAGGGTTTTTGAACTGCTGAAAAGGGCAGAAGGATGAGCGTGTTTTAATGGACTATCTAACTTCTCAAACTGTTGCTCAGCTTTTTGGTAAAGTTCATCTAGTTTTTTCTTGATTACCTCAATTTCCTGAACAAAAACCGTGGTGTTCTCTGGATCAAAATATTCTAAGAATGAAATTCGTTCTTGAACACTTGCCGATCGATCCATGTTCGGTACGATGGTTAGGTTACTGACCGCTTCTTTTGAAAGCTGAGTTTCGATATCGAAGGTTCGTATGCTTTCTACTTCATTGCCAAAAAATTCAATACGATAAGGTAAGTCGTGGGCAAAGGAGTAAACATCGATGATACCTCCTCGAACCGAGAACTCTCCAGGTTCGGTAACAAAGTCAGTACGCTCAAATCCGAATTCGAATAGGCTTTCGTTGATAAAATCTAATCCGACTTGATCTCCTGTTTTAAGGTCGATACGTTGACTTACAAAATCCTTTTTGGTAATGATTTTTTCTAAAAGCGCATCGGTATAGGTTACTATTACTTTCGGTTTCTTGCTTTCAGAAAGTTGCTGAAGCACTTCGGATCGCATGAGCACATTCGCATTGTCGATTGCTTCAATTTCATAAGGACGGCGATAAGAAGCTGGATAAAAAAGTGCCTTGTCTTTACCAAGGAATCGCTCTAAGTCGTTCTGGATGTATGCGGCCGCCTCTTTGTCTTCAACGATAACTAGCCAGTTCTTTTGATTTTTTTGATGACCGCTTGAAATAAAAATGGAAATTCCTGATTGTGTCAGCCCCGTAATTTTAATCTCTCCACGGGCATTTTCTAGACGTGACAGTGCAGCCTCAAAAGAATTTGAGGTGGTGAATTTTTGAATGATTTGTTCAGAAATCGAACTCATAAAGGCGGTGCAAAGATAGCTCTAAATGGCAATTAGACGGTCGCCTGTTAGTAACACTATTTGATCGTTCGGTTGAGGGGTAATCAGATGACTTCCTGTAAAAACTCCAAAAGCGGGTAGGGTAAGCTGTGTCTCTGTAGCGTGGAAGCACTTGAGTTTTATTTGATCTCTTGCCTTTCCTTTTAAGAGATAAGCGGGGTGTATGTGCCCACAAATAACGGGTATACTGCTATCATCCTCTTCTGGATGATGCTGTAATCGAAACGTATCGAACGTGATATGAGATTCAACTTCGATTCCGAACGATTCATAAGTGCTATCCTCTAAAACTTCGTGGTTCCCTTTTATTAATCGTACAGGTATACTTTGGTTTTCAACCCATAATTTGAATTGATCAAATTCGTTATTGAAGGAAGAGTGAAATAAGTCTCCAAGAAAAATCAACTCTGCAGGATTGAAATAATCAATCACCTCATCGAGTTTTTCAAAGTTTTCGAGAACTGCATCATTGGGTATGGGCATTCCATGTTTTCTGAAATGAGTGATCTTCCCTAAATGAACATCGCTAATAATGAGCAACTCCTCATTGGGCCAAAATAAGGCTCCGGACGGATGTAATTCAAAGGACTGATCGGCAAAGTTCAAGGTCATAGCTGTTGAATCATTTTTTGAATTCGTTTTTCGAGATCTTCGTTTGATAGCCGCGCTCTCAAACGGTCGGTGATTATAGGAAATGAAAAAGGAGTTGGCTTCTCGCATCGAGCGATGTAGGTGTTTTTGCGATTGATATTTTCAAGCACTCTTTTTAAGCGGTCAAATTCGAGTTGGTGTTCAAAGACCTCTCTCTCGGCTTGAAGTATTAATAGATTGTCGGGCTCATAGCTCTTGAATACTTCATAGACCAATTGACTCGAGCTTTGGAGGTGCTTGGTTTTAACTGGCTTTCCAGGATATCCGTTAAATACGAGCCCACTAATTACCGCGATATCTCTAAAGCTTCTACGTGAAAGTTCGCTGAGGTTAATACTTGCTCTTAGATCGATCATTAAATCTCTTGTGGACCAAAGTTCTTGGGTTTCAATTTCTTCTACATCAATCATCTGATCAGAGAGTAACTCAAATCCATAATCATTATAGGCGAGGGAGCAACTTATTGGATGTAACAGACTTAACCGATAGGCTAATAGATTAGCTAAGGCTTCATTGATAAAGCGACCCTCAAAAGTGTAGAAAAGGTGATGATATCCTTCTTTTGTCTTAAAGGTTTCGGCTAAAAAGGTGTGTTTGTCAGGAATAATACTCTCCTTTTTTTGTGCCTCAAAAACTGTTTTAAGGCCTTTTATTTCTTTGGTTAATTCTTTACTATTTCTCTCGAGTTTGGTAAGTGCTGTTTGCAAATACATAGACATTTCAGAACTAAATGATAGTCTTCCGCCCATCCAAGCGGGAACTTTACTCGATTTAGTTTTGCTTAATCGCACTTGAACCTTCATTTCACGAACTCGAATGAATTCTAAAACACGGCCCGCAAATGTAAAGTGATCGCCTGGCTGTAGTTGTGAGACGAACCACTCCTCTAGAGTACCGATAAATCCACCGCTAATAAAGTGTACCGCTAGAGTAGCATCTGATACAATGGTGCCTATCTGAAATCGGTGACGCATGGCAATCGAACGTTTGGTCACCAGGTATTTTCCGTCGTCTTCAATGGTTACGCGCTGGTACTCATCATAATTTTCTAAGCTATCTCCACCGGTGGTAATAAATCGAAGGATCCAGTTCCATTCTTGCTCAGTTAGGGTTTGGAAACAAAAAGTGCTTTGAACCTCAGGAAATATTTGGTGAGGGTAAAATCCATCAGAAACAGCAAGGGTGGTTAAATATTGAATGAGTAAATCGTAGGAATTAAGGTAGGGTACATTTGCTTCGATCTGTTTCTCCTGAACGGCAATTTTAAGCGCTGCCGATTCTATAATTTCCATGGCATGGGTCGGTAGAAAGTATAACTTGCTTTGAGCACCAGGTTGGTGTCCACTTCGGCCTGCGCGCTGCATGAGCCTCGCGATACTTTTGGATCCACCAACTTGAATTACCGTTTCGACCGGGGCAAAGTCAACGCCTAAGTCGAGACTCGAGGTGCACACTACGACTTTTAGGCTTTCATTTCTAAGCGCATTTTCTACCCAAAGCCGAGTGTTTTTGTCAATTGAACTATGATGCATTGCCATTTGACCAGCTAAATCAGGGTAGTGGGAGAGTAATGCCTGAAACCAAATTTCGCATTGACTGCGAGTATTGGTAAAAATGAGAATGCTTTTACTTTTCTCTAGTAGTGGGCCGATTTGATCGATAAGATGAAGGCCTAAGTGTCCGCGCCAAGGGAATCGATCGGCTTTCTCTGAGATGAGCGATTCAATCAAGATCTCTTTGTTTAAGTTTGATTGAATAACGACCCACCCGTCAGGTACTTTCTCATTTTCAAGGACGCTACCTTTTAATACGGATAATGCAAGAAGAGGGTCGCCTAGGGTAGCACTTATTCCCCAAACTTGAAGTTTTGGATTTATTCCCCGAAGTCGAGACAACCCTAACTCTAGAAGTGCTCCACGTTTGCTAGCATATAAATCATGCCACTCGTCGATAACTATACTTCTTAAATATTTAAATCGGGCCTCATAACCTTTAGAGGCAAGAAGTAATTGAAGACTTTCGGGTGTAGTAATAAGTAGTGGAGGAAGCGATTTTCGTTGCTTCGTTCTTTCTTTGGTTGAAGTATCTCCATTGCGAAGCCCTACTTCGATTTCCAGTTTCATTGCTATAGAAGCTTTCTCTAGAGCTTCGTAAATTTCTTGAGACAACGCTCGAAGAGGTGTAATCCACAATACTTGTAAGCCTTTTTTCTTGGGGTCTATAGATTGCAAGATTGGGGCTCCAAGAGCTAGAGTTTTACCTGAACCTGTGGGTGCCATTAATAAGCCCGAATTACCATTAAGATAGGCGTTCCAGCAATCCTTTTGAAATGGAAAGGGCTCCCATTTTTTTTCTTTAAACCATGAAATAATATTTTCGATAGCCCCTTCCATTTTTAGCGTACTAAATTTTTAAGGTCTTCTAGCTGGTTGGCTTCATTGATTTTTTTGTCCTTTCGCCATCGCACAATTCTAGGAAATCTTGTCGCATAGCCACTTTTGTGTCTAGAAGATGGGGCAACCCCCTCAAAGGCAATTTCAAAAACGAGTTCAGGTTTAACCGCTCTAACGGGTCCGAATTTTTCAAGAGCATTCGATCGAATCCATCGATTAATTTCTTTGAATTCCTGGTCAGTTAGCCCAGAATAGGCTTTGGCAAAGGTTACCAATTGTGCTTTAGGGTCTTTAGGATCTCTGTCCCATAGGGCAAAGGTGAAATCGGTGTAAAGGCTACTTCTACGACCATGACCTCGCATTACATAGGTAAGCACTGCATCGCAATTAAGAGGGTCATTTTTGTATTTGAACCAACCCCCTTTTTTGCGGCCTACTCCATAGGTACTGTCTAGGTGTTTTAGCATGAGGCCTTCGCTTTTTACCTCTTTAGAACGATGTCTTTCCTCTTCAACTTCTTGCCAGTTTTTGAAGATTTTAAATTTTGATAACTGTAAAGGTCCTTCAAATGGGATTTTTTCTAGATAATTTCTGCGCTCAAGGTAAGTTTGCTCTCGAAGGTCTTTGCCTTGATACTCTAGTAGATCATAGGCTCGAAACACCACGGGAGCCTCTTCTAACAAGGAATTGGTGATTCTTTTTCGATTCAGTCTTTTTTGAAGGGTACCGAAGTGATCAGGTAAACCATCCTTTATCGGGATGATCTCTCCGTCGATAACTACATCCTCTGTTAGTTGATCTTTGATCTGATATAATTCGGGGAATTGTTCAGTAATGAGCTCTTCTCCTCTTGACCAGATTGCGAACGTTTCATTTCTTTTGATGAGTTGAGCACGGATACCATCCCATTTATGTTCAATACTCCACTGAGAAACATCTCCTAGATCTTTGGGCGTATTTTCTACCGGATAGGCTAGAAAGAAAGGATAAGGTCTCGACTGATTCGCTTCTGGGTCGTTGTCAAATAATAGTTTCTGTAAGGTTACTTCTGTGGGGTTCCACTTACCCATAAGTCTGTAGGCAATTTCATCTGAAGGAATATCAAAGGCACTCTCCAGAGCTTTGGACATCAGCTTTTGACTGATTCCAATTCGAAAACCTCCAGTGAGTAATTTGGTAAAAGTGAAACTTCCGAAATAGTTAAGTTCATCCCATTTTCTGGTAATGTAGGCTTTCTTTTGGTCTTCTGTTTGTGCTCTCAGCGCGATTAAGTCCTCGATAATGGTACTTAGAGATTCTTCTGAGGGATGGATTTTGATCTCCTTCGTACAGGCAAGTAAAGCAATAGTTTCTGCTAAATCACCAACAATGTGATAGCTGTCTTCAAATAACCACTGATCCACCCCAGCTAATTCTGCAGCCCATGCTCTTAAAAGAGTTGTTGAGACCGGTCTTTTGGGTCTTCTGTGGGACCAGATTGCGATCGCCCAAACCACATCTTTTGGTGGCGCAGTTTTGAAGTAATCACAGAGTACCTTTACTTTTTCACTGGTTTTGGTGAGTTGATCTAAACGCTGAATGAGTAGTGAGAAGTCTTTCATTGTACCGGTAGGTCTGTACTATTTTCAACTTCCTCTTCTTCAAATTCGGCATGCTCGGTTCCTGCGTTAAAGCCAATCTCTCTGAGATATTTGGAATAGATATCGGTGAACCCATGGGTGCAGATTACCTTTTCGGCTTCACTGTATTTTATGCAGGTGTTTAGTGCGTCAAAGTCGCAGTGATCTGAGATTACAAAGCCTCTGTCGACATTTCTTCTTCTTCGGTTACCGCGGGTGACCATCCATCCGCTCGCACTTGCTGTCCTTAATTCTCCCCATTTCCTTAGGTATTTTGCTTCTCCGCCTGATGGGGGTAGAACAAGCAGTGCTCCAGGGTAGTCTATCGGATTTTTATCGGCCGTTAGCGTTATTACATTCTTAAATGAAACAATATTCGATAGTGATTCATTGACTGCTGCTATAGCAGGATGAACTAGAATGGTGCCATGAGTGGATTGAAGATGATGCAATAGTCTTTGTGCCTTTCCTAAACTATAGGCGTAAATCACACTAGTAAATGAATTCTGCTGATTGAAGCTCCACCAGTTCTCTATTTCTGAAAACACTTCTTGTTGAGGCTTCCACCTAAAAATGGGTAGCCCGAAAGTACATTCGGTGATCAGTGTATGACAGCGTTGCATTTCGAGTGGAGTGCTAAGACCGTCGTTTTCGAGCTTGTAATCTCCAGTAAAAAGTGCAATTTCTCCTTTATGCTGTACTTTAATAAGGGAAGACCCTATGATGTGTCCTGCAGGATATAAAGTGAATTCAACTCCGTTTACACTGAAGGGATCATTCCAAGAAACTCCTTGAATATTGATCGTCCCTAAACGGTGCTTCATCACAGGAACGCTGTGGTGGTGTGCGATATATTTTTTGTTTCCAAAGCGGCTGTGGTCTGCATGGGCATGGGAAATAATCGCCTTGTCCACTGGTCGCCATGGATCGAGATAGACATCGGCCGCGGCACAGTAGATTCCTTTAGATGTAAAACTGAGAAGGTCTGGTTTCATAGCAATTTGACCTCTTAGAATTACCTAAACTACAACAATTTTGATGGCTTTTGTGAGAGCTTCAGGGGTATTTGTAGTAGCTAGACATTTCAAATACCTTTGACACACCAAAATGAGAGATTTATGGGCTTTATCATTAGAGATGCAGTACGTTCAGATGTTTCGGATATTCATCGATTAATCAAAGAATTAGCTGTATTCGAAGAGGCTGAAAATGAAATGGTACTTTCTTTAGAAGAAGTAGCCAACGATGGATTTGGAGATCAGCCCTTATATCATTGTTTTGTGGCCGAAGATTCAGAAACCCACAAGGTGGTAGGAATAGCACTTACTTATCTCAGATATTCAACTTGGAAAGGCAAGGCACTCCACCTAGAAGACCTTATCGTTGAAGTGGAACATCGAGGGAAGGGAATCGGGTCGGCCTTACTAGATCACGTAATCTCTTACGGAAAGTCTATCAAGGTGCGAAGAATCGGATGGGAAGTATTAGACTGGAACACTAATGCCATTGCCCTCTATGAGAGTAAAGGTGCGAAGGTGTTAAAAAATTGGTATGTCGTTCAACTCGAAAATAATGAGTAAAAGAGTTTTCAAATTTGGAGGAGCTTCAGTTAAAGATGCTCAAAGTATCGCCAACGTGGCTCATGTTTTAAAAACAGAAGGCCATAAAGACGTTTGTATGGTGGTTTCTGCCATGGGTAAAACTACCAATGCCATGGAAGTCGTAGTTGCAGATTATTTCAAGGCTAAAAGCGACAATAAAGATGTTGTTGAGGCAGTAAATCAATCGATCGCACCAGTAGTTGATTTTCATCGTGCAATTATTGATGAATTGTTTGGAGACCGAGCCGATCAGGTTCGATCAGATATTGAACGAATGTTTGATGAGATTGTAGGGTTTATTACCTGGAATAAGTCGCTCAATAAATCGTTCATTTATGATCAAATTGTTGGTTACGGTGAACTATTATCTACACGAATATTAAGTGCCTATCTCGCTGAGGTAGGTATTGATAATACCTGGTACGATGTACGTACTCTTATCAAAACGGACGATTCTTATAGAGACGCTACCGTAAATTGGGAAGCAACCGCCGAAAAAGTTTCTTCTCTGAGAGAGGCTAAACAGTTGATTGTTACTCAAGGATTTTTGGGTAGTGACACCAACAACTTCACTACTACTTTAGGTAGGGAAGGATCAGATTATACCGCTGCTATTCTTGCTTACGCGCTCGAGGCGTCATCAGTGAGTATTTGGAAGGATGTCCCCGGAGTTTTAAATGCCGACCCGAGGTACTTCACAGACACTCAGTTATTGCATCAAATCTCTTATCGAGAAGCGATTGAACTTGCCTTTTATGGTGCTTCAGTAATTCACCCTAAGACGCTTCAGCCTCTTCAACGAAGAGCTATTCCTTTGCATGTGAGATCATTTGTTGACCTAAGCGCTAAAGGAACAACGGTAACTGGTGGTGCAGCGCTTGTGCCTCAAGTACCGTGTTTTATTGTGAAGAAGAATCAGGTATTATTAGAATTGGCTACACAGGACTTCTCATTTATGGTTGAGCAGCATTTTGGTAAGCTTTTCAACTTGTTTGCCAAGTATCGTTTGAAAGTTGATTTGATTCAAAATTCGGCGATTAGTTTTAAGGTTTGTCTCGATAATCGTTTCGAAGGAATTGACGGTCTCTTACCTGAGTTAGAGGCAGAATTCAAGGTAAATTGTCATAAAGGGGTATCCTTATACACGATTCGTCATTTCGATGAAAAGTCACTGAGTATAATACCGAAAGGTGAACGAATTTTAGTAGAACAGCGTACAGATCAGACGTTACAGGTAGTAACTTATTCTGAACAAAAGAGCTGAAGGCCAACTGTATATCATCGTTAAATGATACCAAACAAACCCAATTAAATGTTGACCTTCGAAGTGCTCTTCTGTAAATCCTAGTTAAACTAAACCCAATAAACTTAACTAGGTTAAATTTTCGTTAACAAAGGTAATTATATAATCTCTTATTTGCTCTCTTGTTTTTAAAAAAGCAGCGTGTTTTTCTTCGTTATTTCCCTCAACCTTAGAGGGATCGAAAAAGTTGTGATGAAATCTTTTCGCGTTTGGTGCTGGCAGGTAAGGACAGTTCTCTTTCGCATGATCACATACCGTAAGTATGAAATCCCATTGAGTGCCCTGGTATTCATCCACATGATTTGAAGTATGTGAAGAAATATCAATACCAGCTTCTTTCATAATTGAGACGGCTCCTGGGTTTAATCCATGTGTTTCAATTCCTGCACTATAAATCGTTGCATAGTCTGAGGCTAGAGCATTTAGAAATCCATGTGCCATTTGGCTTCTACATGAGTTTCCTGTACATAAAACGAGGATATTCTTTTTCATAACACTTATTAATCTTTCTTAGTGTAAATCGAGGTGATCTTATCTAAAACTACTTTTGCTAACAGATAATAACTCTCAATACTCCAGCCAGCAACATGAGGGGTTAGAACAACATTGTCTGCATGAATTAGATAAGTGAATGCTTCTGGTTGATTAGAGTGTTCAAAAAGATTGGTAAATGACTTGCTTTCATACTCTAAAACATCTAAACCTGCACCTTTGATTTTCCCGGTTTTAAGGGCGCTAACCAAATCTTCGGTTTTCACTGCACTTCCTCTTCCTGTGTTGAGAAGCCAAAATGATTTTTGCATTTGTTCAATAAATGCATCATCGATAAGATGAATGGTATCAGGCGTTTGGGGGAGGTGCAGACTTAAAATATCTGCCTGCTCTCGAAGTTGTTCCATACTTACTTGGCGCGCATTCTCATCTCCAACATTCGGTTTTAAATCAAAGCACAGCGTTTCCACATCGAAGCCTTTTAGCTTTTTAGCAAATTGCTTACCCATATTTCCATATCCGATAATACCAACGGTTTTTCCATCGAGTTCAATGCCTCGATTTTCTTCTCTTCTCCAAAGCCCCGAGCGTACTTCTTTGTCAGCTGCATTTAGTTTATTGAATAGGGATAGGAGTAAACCTAAGGTATGCTCAGCTACTGCATTGCGATTACCTTCGGGCGCAGCTGCTAAAAAGATTCCTTGTTTTTCGGCTGCTACCAGATCAATATTCTCTAATCCAGCACCGATTCTCCCAATGAACTTTAAATTTTGGGCTTGAGCTAATAGACGCTGATCGATGGGGATCCTTGAACGAATGATGAGTCCTTCATAATCCACAATCTTTTCTAAAATTTCCTCGTACGTACCAGTGTAATCATGCTCATTTTGAAAGCCTAATTGTTCTAGCCCTTCGGCGATTACAGGGTGATTGCTGTCGAGATGTAAAACTTTTCGACTCATATTCCTAAGATGATCTTAGCCATCCAGAAATAGATTAAAATTCCAAAGATATCATTGCTTGTAGTGATAAACGGACCTGTAGCAACGGCTGGGTCAATTCCTCTTTTATTCAAGAATAAGGGAATGAATGTTCCGATTAGCCCTGCCATAACAATGACCACAATTAGAGAAAGTGAAATGGCTAATGCAGACAATAGATGGCCTTTCCAAAGCCAAGTACTTGCAAAAAGTAATACGGCCAAGATGACCCCATTAAACAGGGCAAGTAGCATTTCTTTCGATAATCGAGAAGCGATACTTCCCTTGATATCATCATTAGCGATTCCTTGCACAATAATCGCACTAGATTGTACCCCAACATTACCCGCCATTGCTGCAATTAAAGGGGTGAAAAAGAATAAGATCGCATGTTCGCTGATAATATCTTCAAAGCCTCCCATGATCATAGCGGCTCCTAAACCTCCAATTAAACCTACTACTAGCCAAGGCAGTCGAGCACGAGTTAGATCTAGTATGCTATCATCTGCCTCAACATCTTGGGTGATCCCCGCCATTTGCTGATAGTCTTTATCGGCTTCTTCTCTAATAACATCAACAATGTCGTCGATCGTTATTCTGCCGACGAGGCGATTCATTTCATCCACTACTGGTATCGCCTCTAAGTCATATTTTGCCATGACTTTGGCAACCTCTTCTGATTTTTCGTGAACACCCACGTAGTCTACCTTTGGGATGTATACATCCTTGATGTGAGCATCGTTGGGGCTAGTAAGTAAGTCTTTCAATGAAAGTCGTCCTTTCAACACATTGCTATCATCGACAACATAAATGGAATGTACGCGAGTAACATATTCTGCTTGCGCCCTCATTTCTCTGACGCAAGTGGTGATATTCCAGTTTTCATTCACCTTTATGAGCTCCTTCGCCATAAGACCCCCAGCGGTGTCTTCGCCATAGCGCATGAGTTCTAAGATCTCTGCCGCGTGTTCTCTGTCTTCGATTTCGGAGATAACCTCCTTGGCTAAATCTTCAGAGAGTTCGGTAATAATGTCTACCGCATCATCGGTATCGATTTCTGAAAGTTCTGTTGCAATCTCAGCCGCACTTAACTCGGCTAAAATCTCTTCTCTGAGATCTTCATCAAGTTCGGTTAGCACATCTCCAGTGCGTTCTGAATCTAATAAACGAATTAGATAAATAGCCTCTGGAGTCTCGAGTTCATTGATGATTTCAGCGATATCGGCATAGTGTAACTCTTCGAAAAGCGTAAGCAATTCGCCCTCATTGGTCGCTTCAATGAGCAATCGAGCCTTGGCTAAAAACTCTTCAGTAAGCTTAAAGGGTTGCATTTTCAATGAGTTGAGTTAGATGGATAAATTCTGTTACACCTAGACGCTCTGGTCTTAGATCAAATATAGTGTCTTCTGTGACATTTGCGGGAAGCTCGAAGGTCTTTAATGAATTACGAAGCGTTTTACGTCTTTGATTGAAGGCGGTTTTAACTACTCTGAAAAATAGGGGAATCGAACAATTGATGTCTTGATTCTCCTTACGTTTGAGTACGATGACACCAGATTGAACCTTCGGAGGGGGCTCAAAAACTTGAGGATGCACCGTAAAGGCATAGGAGGCGTCATAGAAGGCTTGAACTAGAACACTGAGTATGCCATAGGCTTTGGTTCCAGGTTTTTCGCAAATGCGTTGTGCGACCTCTTTTTGAAACATCCCGGTGAATTCAGGAATTCGATCTCGATATTCGAGCATCTTGAAGACAATCTGTGTAGAGATGTTATAAGGAAAATTCCCGGTAATAGCGAAAGGATCGCCATCGAAAAATTCGGCTAAATCTTTTTTGAGAAAATCTCCTTCAGTAATGGTCAGGGCTTTTGGCTGATGCTTCTCAACAAAGGTTGTTCGCAGATACTCAATCGATTCTCTATCGAGATCGATGACTTCAAGGGTGATCGGTTTTTTGATTAAAAATTGGGTAAGAACCCCCGTTCCTGGCCCTATTTCTAAGACATGCTTGTAGTCTTCTAGACTTAAAGTATCAGCAATCTTAGAGGCGATCTGTTGATCTTTTAAAAAATGCTGTCCTAGATGCTTTTTAGCTCGAACGGGTTCAGAGGATTCATGACGTCCCTTCATTATACCTCTTTAATTTGAGCCTGTCCGATAAGTTCTAATTCTGTCGCAAAGGATAAGGCCTGATTTCCAAATTTGTTTTGCGCCTCTAGTTCTAATCGCGGAGCATCTTCGGCTAAAAACGATTCTAAGGTTGCTTTGTTAGGTGTAGTGTATTGAACACTGTAGCTTTTACCTTCAATATGTGCTTCTTGTACTACCTTGGTAAAGGTTGCTGCACGAAACTTACCCGTGGCAAACATGAGGGGTATATAGGTCTGTCTCATCCACTCGACCCATTCTGATTCGATTTGAGATTCTATATGAGTAGTGATATTATAGATGAGCATAGGAGATCTAGTCTATTTTGCTGAAATGAGTATACGCTTGCAGCGCTGTTGGGATATGAATTCCATCTTCGTATTGATGATTCTCTAAAAGGGCGGCTAATACCCTCGGAAGCGCGAGTGCACTTCCATTTAAGGTGTGAGCCAAAGCTTTCTTGCCATCTTTTGATTTATATCTGAGCTTTAAACGATTCGATTGAAAGGTTTCAAAGTTCGAAACAGAACTAATCTCTAACCATCTGTTTTGGGCGGCTGAATAAACCTCAAAGTCATAAGTGAGGGCAGAGGTGAATCCCATATCACCGGCACATAATCTCAAAATACGGTAGGGGAGGTCAAGTGCCTCTAAAATCGTTTTTACATGTTCGACCATTTGGTCAAGAGCTTGATATGAATTCTCAGGCTTTTCAACACGTACAATCTCAACTTTATCGAATTGATGCAAGCGGTTTAAGCCACGAACATCCGCTCCATAACTGCCCGCCTCTCTTCTAAAACAAGGGGTATAGGCTGTCATTGCGATAGGCAACTCTTCTTCTTTGAGTAACGAATCTCTTAAGATATTGGTTACAGGTACTTCAGCAGTTGGTATCAGATAAAGATCGTCTCCGGTTACGTGGTACATTTGCCCTTCTTTATCAGGTAACTGACCCGTGCCATATCCTGACGCTTCATTGATCAGGTGTGGTGGTTGTACCTCGGCATAACCTGCTGCGATGTTTTGATCAAGAAAGAAATTAATAAGTGCTCGTTGTAATCGAGCTCCTTTTCCTTTGTATACTGGGAAGCCGGCACCTGAAATCTTGACCCCTAACTCGAAATCAATCAAATCATAGTCATTAGCTAATTCCCAATGAGGTTTAGCACCCGCGTGAAGGGAAGGAATTTCACCTTTGCTAAATACGACTTCATTCTCTTCAGGAGTTTTTCCCTCTGGAACAATTTCATTCGGTGTATTTGGTACCTGATACAGTAGGCTCTCAAGCTCATTTGCTACTTCGTGCAGTTTTTCATTAAGCTCCTTACTCTTTTCTTTTAGTTCCCCACTCTTAGCTTTTAGTGGTTCTGCTTCACTTGCTTTTCCACTTTTAAAAAGCTTTCCAATGCTTTCAGATAATTGATTAGATTCAGCTAACACCTGATCTAATTCGGTTTGAGTCTCTCTTCTCGAAGCGTCAAGGTCTAAAATCTTAGGTATAATTTCATCTGATTTAAACCCACGTTTGTTTAAAGCCTTAATGACTTTCTCTGTATTTTCTCGAATCGCCTGTATCTGTAGCATGGAAAATTAAGTTTGCTGCAAAAGTAGAAAAGTCTAGGTAAGCATTGCCTCTTTAAAGAAGCTAATCGCGCTTGATTTATCTATTTCTAACTGATTTTTTAATGCTTCTAGGTTGTTAAACTTCTGCTCACTTCTAATTCTTTTATGAAAGCGGACGGTGAGGCGTTCATTGTATAGTTCATTGTCAAAATCAAGGAAGTGTACTTCGAGGTGTAGACCCTTACCTCCGACAGTTGGGTTTTTCCCAATATTCATAATTCCTTTCAGAAGGGTTCCTCTGCAGGGTGCAGTTACCATATAGGCACCTTCAGCGGGGATCAACTTTGTGGGATGAATCTCATGAAGATTTGCAGTCGGAAACCCAATTTCTCGGCCAATTCCTTTTCCTTTTAGTACAACCCCTTCAACCTCATAGGTGTAGCCAAGATATTGATTAGCCTTATCTACTGCTCCTTCTGTAAGGGCGGCTCTGATTTTTGTTGAACTCACAGCTACGTCGTCAATGTCTTGAGGACCAATTTCTTCCACTTCAAAATCGAAGAGTTGAGAAAAATAGCGAAGTTCATTAATGTCGGCTTCTCGGTTTCTTCCAAATCGATGGTCATAGCCTACAACAATTTTTTTCACATGAAGCTTCTCGACGAGAATTTGTTCTACATATTCTCTTGCTGTAAGACGAGAAAATTCTCTACTAAACGGATGAATTACCAAAGCGTCAAGACCCAAAGACTCTAGTCTCTTCGCTTTTTCGTCCATGGTCGTCAGTAGCTTAATCGACAAATCTCTTTGAAGTACCGCTCGCGGATGCGGAAAGAAAGTAAGAAGACACGACTTATAACCTTTTGAGCGAGCATCAGCGACTAATCTTTGTATAATCTTAGTATGCCCAATGTGCACACCATCAAAAGTTCCTATCGTTAAAACGGTAGGAGCATTGTCATGGTAATTATCTACCTTATCAATGACTTTCATTCGCTCGCCTTCAGGATAAATTAAGTGTTGTTAAAAGTATTCATAGTTCTTGAAAGTCCCGTAAAGACAAAGCTTTCAATCGCTTTAGCTGATTGTTCTAGTCTTTCTTGAAGCTTCAATTGTTCTTCTTCTGACCAACCACCCAAAACAAAGTCTACTTGTCTTCCCTGTTCAAAGGCGTTTCCAATACCGAATCTGAATCTCGGATAATTGGGAGTGCTCAATCTAGATTGTATGTCTTTTAAGCCATTATGCCCTCCATCAGATCCCTTGGGTTTGATTCTAAGTGTTCCGAAAGGGAGATTTAAGTCGTCGGTTACAATAAGCAGTTCATCTAAGCCTATCTTTTCTTGCTGCATATGATAGGCAACTGCTTTACCGCTTAAATTCATATAGGTGTTTGGCTTTAGAAGAAAGCAGGTTCTTCCTTTATAACTAGCCTTGGCCATGCTGCCGTGTTTCACCTCCTCAAAATTCGCTTCGAGCCTTTTTGCAACTTGATCAATAATTTCAAAGCCAATATTATGACGAGTGCCCTCATATTTAGCTCCGATATTACCTAAACCTACAATTAAAAACTTCCTCATCTTCTTTTAAGGTCAGCTACAAAATTAGGATAAAAAAAGACCGCCGTCAGCATACGCTGGCGGCGGGTATTTATAGAATACTGAAAATTCAATCTATTCTGCTGCAGCAGCTTCTGCCTCTCCGCCTTCGGCGCCTTCAGCACCTTCTTCAGTTTCTTCTTCATCTTCGTCATCAACAGCGGTACGAGAAGTTTTAACCTGAACGATAGTGGTGTTATCAGGGTGTAGGAAAGTGTAATCATCAGAAAGAACATTTATTACTGAAATGTTACCGCCGATTCTAAGCTTAGAAATATCTACATTGATTACATCAGGAAGGTTGGCAGGTAGTGCTTTAATTGTAAGCTTGCGCTTTCTAAACATTAAACGTCCACCATTCCTAACCCCAGGAGAGCTTCCTTGAAGTCTAACAGGGATTTGCATAGTAACTGGCTTATCTTCGAATAATTGATAGAAGTCAATGTGAAGAATTCGGTCAGTTACTGGGTGAAATTGAATGTCTTGCAGTACTGCTTCATACTTTTCACCACCTAGCTCAATTACCACTGTGTGCGCATTTGGCGTATACACGAGGTTTTTGAAGCTTTTTTCTTCTGCTGAAAAGTGGATAGGTGCTTCTCCTCCGTATAATACGCAAGGAACCATTTCAGCATTACGTAAGGCCTTAGTAGCAACTTTGCCTACGCTTTCTCTTTTTGATCCGTTAATAGTAATTGATTGCATTGTATAAAAAATTAAAGTACAAACTTAGATGAAATTGAGGTGTTCGTATGCACACGATGCATCACATCTGCGAATAATTCAGCACAACTCAATACTTTGATTTTAGAGCTAGGGTGCTCTTTCGAAATAGAATCGGTAATGATCAACTCGGTGAGTTTCGAATTTTCGATTCTCTCATAGGCGTTACCCGATAAAAGACCATGTGTGGTAATTGCACGAACACTTAAAGCTCCTCGTTCAACCATGAGGTCAGCTGCTTTGGTTAAGGTGCCCGCAGTATCTACCATATCATCGACTAACACTACGTTTTTTCCTTGAACTTCCCCAATGAGTTCCATATGAGAAATCACATTGGCTTTTTCTCTTTGCTTGTAGCAAATCACTACATCAGATTCGAGTGCCTTTGAATAGGTATAAGCTCGCTTTGATCCACCCATGTCTGGGGATGCCATGCAAAGATTTGGGAGGTTTAATTGTTTTAAATGTGGTAAGAAGATAGTAGATGCAAACAAGTGGTCCACCGGTTTTTCGAAGAATCCTTGAATCTGATCTGCGTGTAGATCCATTGTAATGATTCGAGTTGCTCCGGCAGTTTCAAGCATTTTTGCAACTAGCTTTGCAGCAATGGGTACACGAGGCTTGTCTTTTCGGTCTTGACGAGCCCAACCGTAATAAGGTAATACGGCGGTGATATGTCTAGCCGAGGCGCGTTTAGCAGCGTCGAGCATTAGCAACATTTCCATCAAATTATCAGAGCTAGGATTTGTTGATCCTATGATAAAAACTCGAGTTCCTCGAACCGATTCTTCGAAGCTTGGCTGGTATTCTCCGTCTGAATAACGTGAAAAATTCACCTTACCTAAAGCCTGGCCATACGCCTTGGCAATTTGCTCGGCTAATGGTATGCTTTGGGTGCAAGCAAAGATTTTCGGTGTTAATTTGGTGACAGCCATCTAAATACCCTCGTTTAAAAGGATTGCAAATGTAGTTAAATTATTCAGCTGACTCCTAACCTTAAACGAAAAATCAGCTCTGTAAAGTGAATTTATTTCTTAGCTTTGCTCCGCATTTTGCCTTGGTGGCGGAATTGGTAGACGCGCTGGATTCAAAATCCAGTTTCTTCGGAAGTGTGGGTTCGATCCCCACCCAAGGTACATAAAGGCATATAAGGCAGTTGATTTGACTGCCTTTTTTCGTTTTAAGAATCTATTCTAGACCATGTTTGATCCGCATCGAGTCGGTAACTTCCTTCAAAGTCAAATTGACATTCTTCAGGGGATAGAATCGATAGAAATAGTCCGCGCTCTGGATGGTGATATAGGTAATACGTTTTTCCGATTACCGGTTCAAATTTGAAAGACGCCTGATAAACCTTCTGATTGTCTTCTAGTTCTTTCATCATTTTTTGATAGGCGGTTTTAAGCTCGTCAATTCTCGCTTGAAACCGTGCATTAACGCTGTGTGCACCTTTTTGTTTCCATCCGGTTAGATCGGTTGGTTCTATTACTGGTGCAGAAACTGAAGTCGAGTACGGTTTCAGAAACGCATCGAACTGTTCTGAATCTTCATTGTATACTACCGAATCGGGCTTCTTATTTTTATTCAAAATGACGAGTAATTTTCTTTGAAAGAGGATCAGTAGTCGAATAGTAGTAGTCAATCAGTTTACGATCTGGACCCACTAAATATTTTTGAAAATTCCATTTAACAGAACTGCTTTTAATTCCGTTTTCATTGGCATCTGTAAGCCATTTGTATAGTGGATGCTGATTTGCTCCCTTAACTGAAATTTTTTCAGTTAGCGTAAATGAAACACCAAAGTTCAATTCACAGAATGTGGCTATTTCGTCGGCATTTCCTGGTTCTTGGGCTCCGAACTGATTACAGGGAAGACCGATAATTTCTAGTTGTTCTTTATACGTGTCGTATAGTTTTTGAAGACCCTTGTATTGGGGGGTAAAGCCACAAGCAGAAGCTACATTTACAAAAAGTAAATACTTGCCATCGAAGTTACTCCAATCGATCTTACTCCCTTGCAAGGTTTGTATTTCAAAGAGAGGCATTTCTGTTGCTCTGGACATTCCTTGATCTACTTTTTTAAAGGTGTTAGCTAACGAATCAAATAGTTTCATTATTTGTAAATATAGCGATGTAACTCAGCTAATTTTTCAGGTTTCTTGAACTCGCCTCCGTAGAACGAAGTAACGGTGGCCGAAGTATCGTCTTGAATGCCTCTTGAGGAAACGCATAAGTGTTTCGCATCAATAATTACGGCAACATCCTCAGTGGCTAATAATTCTTGTAAATCGGTACCAATTTGGTTAGTAAGTCTCTCTTGAACTTGTGGGCGTTTGGCGTAGTACTGAACGATCCGGTTCAGCTTCGATAAGCCGATAACCTGCCCTGATGAGATATAAGCTACATGAGCTCTACCGATGATTGGTACGAAATGGTGCTCACAATTTGAATAGAAGGTAATGTCTTTTTCAACAAGCATTTGACCGTATTCATACTTATTTTCGAATAAGGCGATACTTGGTTTATTCATGGGATTTAGCCCTGAAAAAATCTCATCGATGTACATTTTAGCGACACGCTTTGGAGTGCCTTTAAGAGAATCATCGGTAAGGTCTAATCCCATTACATGCATGATCTGTTCGAAAAGATGGGCAATTTTCTCCTTCTTCTGCTGGTCAGTTAGTGCAAAAGCATCTTCACGCATAGGTGTTTGTAGCCCTGTGTAAAGATGTTCGTCTCCAATTTCGTCAAAATCAAAGTCTGACAGGCTTTTACTTATTTTTTGGGTACTCAAAGAATCTGTTTTCATAGCGAGTACGGCGCCACTGTTAGGGATGCGCCGTACTTCAAAGATACAAATTGTTTAAGTATTTCCTAAAATGAATAAACAAAATGAATTAAAGAGTTTTTAGTGAGGTAGTTTTGGTCTAAGAATTCCGTAAACGAAGGTGCCGAGTACTGCAAATGCAAGGACTAAAATAAGGGGAAGGAAACCTGCTCCAATTAACGTAAAGATTGGGCCAGGACATGCTCCGGCAAGCCCCCATCCTAAACCGAATAAAATACCTCCAAACAAATAGTTCTTCCATCCTTTTGCCTTCGGTGGTATAATAATTTTTTCTCCAGAAAAGGATTTAAGTTTTAGACGTTTAATAAGTTGAATACCTATAACTCCGGTAGCAAGAGCGGAACCAATAATTCCGTACATGTGGAACGAATTAAATTGGAACATTTCAAAAATTCTAAACCAAGAAGCCGCTTCTGATTTGAACATAATAACTCCAAATGCGATACCTGTAATTAAATATTTAAGTGTTTTCATGGGTAAAGCGTGTTTTTAGAATAAAATTGGGAAAAGGAAATGAACCATAAATAGGCCTCCGATGAAAAAACCGATCACCGCAATGAGTGAAGGAAGTTGAAGATCGCTTAATCCGGATATCGCGTGACCTGAAGTACATCCTCCTGCATATCTAGAACCAAATCCTACAAGAAATCCTCCGATGGCTAACAACAGTAATGTATAGGGGTTGCTAAGTGAATCTATGCTGAATAGTTGTTCTGGGAGGTAGGCGGCTCCACCGTCTGTAAAACCATACTGGGTTAGTTTTTCGATTGTACCCTCTGTAATTGCTACTGATGTGTCGGTGCTTAGAAATTCAGCGGCCACGAAGCCCCCTAAAATTGCACCAAGTGCAAAAACTAAATTCCAACGCTGAGCTTTCCAATCAAAGCGAAAAAAGTCACAAGCTTTATCTCCACTTAGAGCGGCGCACATGATTCTCAAATTACCAGACATACCAAAGTTTCTTCCTGAGAAGATTAAAAAAAACATCACGAGAGCGATGAGTGGGCCAGAAACATACCATGGCCAGGGTTGCATTATAAATTCCATAGGATCATTTTTTCACGTTTCAAAAATAAAACACCCACTGTTTAAGTGGGTGTAATCTAGGTTACATATATAAAAATTATACGTCCTCTCCTTTTAGCATTTTATTCCAGTACAGATAGGGAAGCCCGAACTTTTTCAACATCCATAATCTCCAATGTTCTTTCGAAGAATCGAATACAAGCATTTGTTTGAGTTTTGGATCTGGAGTAAAGTTGTTGTCGTAATCAAATTCTGCAAGTACCATTTTACCGTATCCTGTAACCAACGGACAAGATGAGTAGCCATTATAAGATTTAGAACCGATAGTGTTTGATTTGATTAAACGTAAGATGTTGTCTAATACTACAGGAACTTGCTTGCGAATTGCAGCTCCTGTTTTTGCTGTCGGTAACCCCGCTACATCACCTAATCCAAATACGTTAGCATACTTGGTATGCTGAAGGGTGTGCTTATCAACGCTTAGCCAGCCCCCATCATTTGCTAGCGCCGATTCTCTGATAAATTTTGGTGCTGCTTGAGGTGGAGCAATATGGAGAAAGTCGAATGGTACCGCAATTCTACCATCTTCAGTTTTTGTTGCGCCAAACACATTACCTGTACCGAAGGAGCTTCCTTCTTTTTGAACAAAACAAGCGTGGTCTTTTGGAGTCTTATCAAGGAAATAAACGATTTTTTTCTTTGAATCGATTTCTACGGGCGTATTGTAAGGATGAAACTTAATATTGTATTTGCCAATGACCTTCATTAAAGTTTCTCTTATTACCGGTACACCAAAAATTACGGTACCTGGCGTAGCAAACATGACATTAGATTTCTTAGATAGTCCTTGCTTTTTCAAATAATCTGCTGCGAGATAAGCAATTTTCTGTGGAGCGCCACCACATTTGATAGGCGTCGCTGGCTGAGTAAAAATCGCATTACCTCCCTTGAAGTCTTGTAACAATTTCCAGGTGTGTTCTGGATCGGTGTAGTTACTGCAAACCACCCCCTTATCAAGTGCTTCAGGTAACCCTTTTATCATGCTAGGTTCCATGACAAGCCCTGGAGCCACAACTAAGTAATCATAGGAGATGTCTCCACTTTCTTTGGTACTTACCTTATTATTCTCGGGATCGAAAGAAACTGCAAAATCCTTAACCCAAGAAACACCCTTAGGCATTACCTCGGCCATTGGCTTTGCTGTTTTTTTATAATCGAAGGTTCCAGCGCCGACTAAGGTCCACGCGGGTTGATAATAGTGAGTGTCTGCCGGCTCTATAATTG
>Ga0209654_1000490_pt1 | contig 38134 bp, 27 predicted proteins | sample SaaInl1SG_22_DNA_FD_184646 | JGI IMG/M metagenome (GOLD analysis project Ga0209654, IMG submission 184646) | Marine microbial communities from expanding oxygen minimum zones in the Saanich Inlet - ESP_161SG_22_DNA (SPAdes) (version 2) | ecosystem: Environmental > Aquatic > Marine > Intertidal... | reverse complement strand
CTCACCCGTTCGCCACTCTTCCACATTCCGAAGAATGCTTCATCGTTCGACTTGCATGTGTTATGCACGCTGCCAGCGTTCCTTCTGAGCCAGGATCAAACTCTCCTTGATGTGTTTGAGAAGATTAGAAAAACCAATGCTTCCATGAAAGAGTATAGCGTGTACAACAAAAACCACTCGCTGTCTGCCTCTTTCCCATGACAGAAAAACACACGGCACTCAGCAACAGCGAGGTACATATCCCTTTTTAAAGGGGAAAGTGAGAAACCGGAATAGCCGGCATATGAGTCTCGAGTCCGACCACTGATGTATATTCTTGCGAAACAGCGGTAATTGGTAATAACTCACTTGGTAGTTTGGCCTTCTTCGGACCAGTGCATACGTTCTTGATAGTGGAGGCGGTTTTTAAGCAAGCGCGATCCAATGGGCGATACTTTAGTGGTAGTGGTAAGACATGTCCACAAATTTCGTAGCTAATCGAACCCCCGATGAATCCAGAAACGAACTGAGTTTTCGTCACTGGAATATTGTTGACCAATTTACTCAGCAAAACAAGGGGCACAAGTAATGCCTCACCTCCTGGAGTATTTTGCTCGACAGCTACAGGGACAGCCACTTCCATAATATGCTCTGTTTGCGTCTCAGCGTGACACGTACTAGGTAAGCGCTCGAGACGTCTGCGTAAATACTCATTCGTTGCATCTACTTGTTGCTGTTGGCTAAGAATTTCGACATTCTCCTCGTGCAACTGTTCAACGTCAAGGTTGGATTGTTCCAAAACTGATTCTAATACCTGTGCATTCAATTTCAAGGTCTCACAACGTTTTAAGCTGAGTTTAAGCAAAAATTTGAGTACCAATCTCTCAGTATTCGCTAAGCACTTCGCTTGGATCGCTGTGTCTGCAATACCATCTGCGATTGTTAACATGCGCTCGTACGATTGATAGTCACGCTGCAATACTGCAAATTCTTTTTCAACATCGCGGAGCTGCTGTGTACGTGCAGACAACGCATTTTCGAGTACAGTTTGTCTGTGATGCAGACGTGTGATTTCACTTTGTGGCATAAATATACCTCTTCAGTTTTCAGTTAAAATTTTCCTTACCGACCTGTTTCTATTATACACCCGAAAATTTACAGAAAGTGTTTTTTTTTAATACGCCTTCACATTTACGAATAAGCGATTGCTTTGTTTTATAGGGAGCAGATGCGTCATAACTCAACTGCTCCCACAAATCCATACATAAATTACATATCCACATCAACCGGTACTCGAGATACACTCGGTGGTCCATTGACATCGACACTTACAACGGAATGGTAACGTTGTTGTAACACTGGTGGCTGAAATTCTGACGGAATTCGCGTTTTCTTTTTAGAACGAATTTTTCCGTAGAGTTTTTTCACGCCGCCTTTCACTTTTTTACAACTGGATGTTAATGGACGATAACGGTGTAAACCGAGACGACCTGAAATTTCCACCGCAACAACTGTTGTGCCAGTGAACTTTACACCTGTTTTTACGATTCCTGGGAGTGCACAAAGAGCTTTGTATGCAAAAGAGGTTGAGCCTTCCGTAAGGTCTTTGTTAAGCTTTTGAATTTCACATTTTTGTGCTGCAATAATTTTCTCAGCATTTTGAAGGCTTTCCTGAGTTTCCTCTAAATTCCCCTGAAGAGTAAATTCAGATTTTTCCAGTGCAGAAAGTTCTCCATTTTTATGGTCAATCAAAGAGCGATAAACTGCGATTACAAAGCGATTCTGTACCAAAAATTGATTCAATTTAGTATCGCTCGCGTCAAGTTGCTTACGGGATGCTTTGAGCGAAGCTGATGCAATATGCACTCGTGCACGAAGGATTTTGATTTCATTGTCTTTCGTATCCATAGAAATAAAAATTATATATAAAAATTATATAGAGTATTTGTTTATCCATTGATAAACAAGGGTCACCTTGTTTTGACGCAGTTGTCACCCGCTCTGCGTAGCTATAGATTATAATAATAGTGGGCTTAAAAACGGCCCACTATGGAAAATGATATGACTCACAAAGGAGTCATATCATCGAGCATAATTTCAATTAGTCAAGTGGACGCATTGAAAGTACTGGCTCTGTATCACGATCGATTCCTTTTTCGAAACCTGCAGCAGCTGCACGTGCACGACCTGCGTGCCAAAGGTGTCCTACAAAGAAGAAGAACGCTAATACCCAGTGTGATGTTGCAAGCCAACTACGTGGGTTTACGAAGTTAGTTGAGTTAATCTCAGTTGCTACACCACCTACTGAGTTAAGTGATCCTAATGGTGCGTGTGTCATGTATTCAGCAGAACGACGCTCTTGCCATGGCTGAATATCATTCTTGAGCTTACTAAGGTCAAGACCGTTTGGTCCACGAAGTGGCTCAGTCCATGGTGCACGCATATCCCAGAAACGCATTGTTTCCCCACCGAAGATAATCTCTCCAGTTGGTGAACGCATAAGGTACTTACCTAATCCAGTTGGACCTTGTGCAGAAGCAATGTTTGCTCCTAAACGCTGGTCACGTACAAGGAATGTAAATGCTTGTGCTTGTGAAGCTTCTGGTCCAGTTGGTCCAAAGAACTCTGAAGGGTATACAGTGTTGTTAAACCATACCATTACTGCAGCAGTAAATGCCATTACTGACACTGATGCAAGACTGTATGAAAGGTATGCTTCACCAGACCATACAAGTGCACGACGTGCCCATGCGAATGGCTTAGTGAAGATGTGCCAGAAACCACCAAGGATACAGATTGTTCCAATCCAAAGGTGACCACCGATCACGTCTTCCATGTTGTCTACACTAATAATCCAACCGTCTCCACCAAATGGTGATTTAAGGAGGTATCCAAAAATCACTGATGGGTCATATGTTGGGTAGCTAATGATACGTACATCTCCACCACCTGGTGCCCATGTATCATATACTCCACCGAAGTACATTGCTTTCCATACAAGAAGGTAAGCTCCGAATCCAAGAAGTACAAGGTGAATTCCAAGAATGGTTGTCATCTTGTTCTTATCTTTCCAGAGGTACCCGAAGAATGGGAATGACTCCTCGAGTGTTTCAGGTCCAATAATTGAGTGGTATACACCACCGAATCCTAAAACAGCTGATGAAATAAGGTGAAGAACACCTGAAACAAAGTATGGGAATGTATCAAGTACTTCTCCTCCAGGCCCAACACCAAATCCAAGTGTTGCAAGGTGCGGGAGAAGGATAAGTCCTTGCTCATACATTGGTTTTTCTGGTACGAAGTGCGCAACCTCAAAAAGGTTCATTGCACCAGCCCAGAATACGATAAGTCCTGCGTGTGCTACGTGTGCACCAAGAAGCTTACCAGAAAGGTTAATAAGACGAGCGTTTCCAGACCACCAAGCAAATCCAGTAGATTCTTGGTCGCGGCCACCAACTACGAGTGTTGAATTAAAGAGCGTTTCCACGTGGAAGTACCTCCTCAGGGAATACAAGGTTTTCATGAGGCTGATCTTGAGCTGCCATCCATGCACGGATACCTTCGTTAAGAAGAATATTCTTTGTGTAGAATGTTTCAAACTCAGGATCTTCAGCAGCACGGATCTCTTGTGATACGAAGTCGTATGCACGGAGGTTACATGCTAATCCAACAACACCAAGTGCTGACATCCATAATCCTGTTACAGGTACGAAGAGCATGAAGAAGTGAAGCCAACGCTTGTTTGAGAAAGCCACACCGAAAATCTGTGACCAGAAACGGTTTGCTGTTACCATTGAGTAAGTCTCTTCAGCTTGAGTTGGGTTAAACGCACGGAATGTGTTTGATCCATCACCATCTTCAAAAAGAGTGTTCTCTACTGTTGCACCGTGAATCGCACAAAGAAGCGCCGCTCCAAGTACACCAGCTACTCCCATCATGTGGAATGGGTTAAGTGTCCAGTTGTGGAATCCTTGGAAGAAAAGAATGAAACGGAAAATTCCAGCTACACCGAATGAAGGTGCAAAGAACCATCCTGACTGTCCAAGTGGGTAAATAAGGAATACAGATACGAATACTGCAATCGGCGCAGAGAAAGCAATTGCGTTGTACGGACGAATCTGTACTGCACGTGCAATCTCAAACTGACGAAGCATGAATCCAATTAATCCGAATGCACCGTGAAGTGCTACGAATGTCCATAATCCACCAAGTTGGCACCAACGTGTGAACTCACCTTGTGCTTCTGGTCCCCAAAGGAGAAGAAGTGAGTGAGCCATACTGTTTGATGGTGTTGATACAGCTGATGTAAGGAAGTTACAACCCTCAAGGTATGAACTTGCTAAACCGTGTGTGTACCATGAAGTTACGAATGTTGTTCCAGTAAACCATCCACCAACTGCAAAGTATGCACATGGGAATAATAAAATACCTGACCAACCTACGAATACGAAACGATCACGCTTAAGCCAGTCGTCTACGTTGTCAAACCATCCGCGTTTTTCTTCAACTTTTCCAAGTGCAATAGTCATACTATGTACCTAATTTCTCTATCATCATTTCAGTGGTGTAAAACATCTCTGCCCAATAGGCACAAAATTTATACCCGCTGCATTTTCCTACTAACTATATTCTACCGGATTTAAGTGCCTGGATACAAGTAATTCTTTATTAATACCTTTTATCTACCAAAACCGATCGGCTAACACACCAACCTTTATTTACTTCTCACATTATCTAAATCTTTTTTTTATGTTTTATGCCACACGATTGGTTGCTCAAGAAAATAAATTCTTGAAACAACCAAATAGAAATGTACGTTGCTTAATCTGCAACTAAACAATCAAGGATGAGTTCAACAGAACGTGTTGAATCATCATTTGCCGTAATCCCATATGTTGACATAGTTGGATCACAGTTTGAATCAAGTAATGTAATTGTTGGAATGCCTAATTTGTGACATTCAAGTACCGCATTTTTTTCATACGGTTGTCCAACAATAACAACGAGATCGGGTAATCCAGTTAAACCACGTAACCCACCAAAGAATTTTTCTAAACGAGCACGTTGTTTCTTTAACTGAAGAATATCTTTCTTGGAAAGACCTTTTGCTGGTTCTGTACTATCTAATTGACTGTCGAGTCGCTTTAACTTCTGTAAACAAGTTGACATTGTTTTCCAGTTTGTAAGAAGACCACCAACCCAACGTGTATTTACGTAATGTCCATTACACTTCTTTGCGGCCTGCTCAACAATTGGTGCAATCTGCGTACGTGTCCCAACAAATAAAACATTCTTAGCACGCTTTAACACAGGACGTGTTTTTTCTAAATCATCAAGTGTTTGTACAAGGTCAAGAATATGTACACCATTTTTTGTTTGGTAAATATATGGTGCCATTTTTGAGTTCCAACGACCCACTTGGTGTCCGAAATGCACACCTGCTTCTAAAAGTGCTTCTAACTTAGTCATATAATATATTCTACTATAAAAAAATTAACATTCACATCGTTTAAGGTACGTTTAGACAACGTAAAATAAACATTAGATATAGTGTATCAAAAAGACACAAACTTGTATATATTCCTTAATCCCCACCTTGCTACTGCATTTCAAATGCTAAGATGGGGAAACAACGTCTTTCAAATAGGATATTAGACATATAGACCTGTACCCGCAGGAATAAGACGACCAAGAATAACATTTTCTTTAAGACCAGTTAACCAATCAATACGGCCTTCTACAGCTGCACGCGTCAATACACGTTTTGTCTCTTGGAAACTTGCTGCAGCAATAAAACTTTCAGCAGCAAGAGATGCACGTGTGATCCCTAGTAAAATTGGTCGGTACTGTACCGGTGCCATACCTTCATTCGTACTAAAATGTTCCACACGTCTGAGATCAATAATATCACCAGGTAACAGATTTGTTTCTCCCGGATCAACAATCATAACATAAGTCGTCATTTGTCGAACAATAATTTCGATATGCTTATCAGAGATAAATACACCTTGGGAACCGTAAACGGCTTGAACTTCATTTACAAGAAGGCGGCGGATTTTTTGTAAACTACGTCGGCAACCTTCCTGGATTCCATACGCCTTAGAATATAATAAAAAAAGTGTTGCTAATTGCGCATGTACACTTGATAAAATCTTTTCTACAGGTTCACGTGCTTCTAATAATTCATCCACTTTTGGAAGTCCTTGGACAATATCCCCAGCGGTTGATTCAAGTGATACTAATGTCCCAAATGGAATATTCTTTTGAATTAAATCACCATGATTTACAAAAAGGGATGATCCATGCGACATAGCATAGGGATAAACGCGACGAATAATGACATACGATGGGTTAATATGAATCACTTGACCAGAATATGGGCTTTGCACACCATCCATGATCTCATCCCCTACACGAATATATGCACCGATCGGAACAACACAGTTTTTTCCATTCCGAGGAAAAGCATGTTGATTAAATTTTGTAATCGCTAATTCAGGAAGACGAATTTCGCCTTCGACCGAATACATAAAATTAGTCATTTGCTCACTATGCAACTGAGCAAGTGTCGTGTTTGGTACACTCCAACGTCCAGCAAAAGAATAATATTTTGGTGTCCAGAGCGACGTGCAAACCGTGGAAACATCTTGAAAATCTGGGAAGCGGAGTGGTACTTGGAGATCAGATTTCCGAATTTGCATACTTGAAAATAACGAACGGAAACGAGTACGTTGCCAGAAATGGTCTCCCGGAACATAGCAATTAGAACTTTCAACCATTGGAAATGATTGATAGAGATGTACCCAAGGTTTATACGGTGTTGCTAAAACAATTGGGGTGACTTTTGTTTGAACAAACACTGGGTTCACTGCCATTACATCTTTAGTGAATGGGATAATTTGCGTTGAAGCACATTGACGTACATGGGCTTCTGTTGCTGGCGCGCGGAAAACCGATTTCCCAGCGCGTGAATGAGAAGATCTCACCATACCCCAACGTGTCATATGTTGCTTAGTTGATGTTACAACCTTTGTACATCCAACCTTACAACGAATTCTATCTAAAGATGCTACTCTCGGCACCAATTTACCTTCAACAAACCATACATTTTGTGAGAAGCTTCGCCCAAGTTGAGATTGGGAGACTGTTTGATGACCTACCCAAAACTCTTTTAACTGACTCGAATTATATGTTGCTAAAGAAGCAATACCTGTTTGTTGCTGTTCGACATTTGTCGAATGAGTCGAAAAAGGATCTAATTCAGCAAACAATCGTTTTTGTTGCACCCAAGTAGTGTGGGCAGAAGCAAATGGTTGTGCTTGGCGGGTACGTAATAGTAAATAATATTGAAGAAGTTTTTTTGAAGCCGATGTATAAGCAATCGATGTGTCGCCAATTGCTGTGCCTCTTTGTGCTACAGATGAATATGTTGAAGTGAAATTTAATGGCTGGAATCCACTTTGGAAGTAATCACCCGGGTAACTTACATTATTCTTTACTTTTTGACCGGAAAGGAGCCAAATAAATCCATATCCAAATACATGGTTTTTTGTTTTTTGGACAACTTGGCCGCCATCCTGAAGGAGTGAATGTGGAAAAGGCACTGAAAGATCTTCTGTCTCTTCTTGTGCTTTCTTTGTTTTAGACGTTTTTTGGACGGCTTCTTTTGGTAAATACAATTTAAGGTTATCAAAGTACATTTGACCCGTATCTGGAGCCACAAGTTCTTTTTCTCCAATTGTCATATCTGATTTCACATTGGATAATTGAGTATCCGTATCTACACGTGATAATTCAGCGACACTTTGATGAAACATCACATACTGTCCGGGATAAACAAAAAGTAGTGTAAAAGCTGGGAAATGTAAAATTACAGATTTTACCTGTTCAGGACGTTGAATTTTAATTGATACGGGAACAACAGTTAAAAAAGCTGGTTCCCCATAACGACTAATTACTTTACGCCCACGTGGTACACCACTATAAGAAATAACTCCCGAATAAGGGGCATACACTTTTTCCGTCGCTTCTCCAGCGAACACCCCACCAGTGTGGAAGGTACGCATAGTTAATTGTGTTCCAGGTTCTCCAATAGATTGAGCAGCAAGAACACCAACCGCTTCCCCTAATTGTACAAGTTTATGTTTTGATAAGTCCCAACCATAACAAAGTTGGCATACAGCATTAAGTCGGCATGTTAATGGCGAGCGTACAACGAGTTTTGGAAACCCAATTAATTGGCGGGCAAGTGAAGGTGAAATTTCTGTGTTTTTGCGAGCAATGTATTTACCAGTTTGTTCATGGATAACAGGCTGTAATAAAACACGCCCAACAATATTAGCGTATTCATAATCAGAAGATGGTTCTACTTCTAGCCCTTCATTTGTTCCACAATCAAATTGCTGAATAATAACACTTTGTGCCACATCAACAAGACGGCGTGTTAAATACCCCGAATTGGCTGTACGTAAAGCTGTATCAACAAGACCTTTTCGTGCACCATAACATGAAATCATATATTCTGTTACAGTTAAACCTTCACGGAAGTTACGTCGAATTGGGAAATCAAGTACTTGTCCTTGTTGGTCAGCCATAAGTCCACGCATTCCAACAAGTTGGCGAACTTGTGAGATGTTTCCACGGGCACCTGAAAACGCCATCATATACACAGGATTAAAAATATCCGTTTGACGGAAATGGGCAATAACCTCATTTTTTAATGTGTCATTTGTTGTATTCCAAATATCCAGTGCTTTTTCCAAACGTTCTACAGCAGTAATTTGTCCACGTGTATAACGTAAATCATTATCTAAAATATCTTTTTCTGCATTTTTCAAAAATACAGATTTAATAGGTGGAATACGTAAATCATCAATACCTAATGAAATACCTGCTGTTGTAGCAGAGTGAAAACCAAGTGTTTTTAAATGATCTACAAAACGAGTTGCTTTTTGCGTCCCATAATTAAGTAGAACCCATTTAATTAAACGCTTCATTTCACTTTTATCAACCGTGCGGTTACAAAAAAAGGTTTTCATAAATGAGAGAATTTAAAATAAGTCGTCCAGGTGTTGTACGAAGATAAAACGTGTTTTCAGAAACACGATGGATCTGTGGAACAAGCCCAAAAACAGTATCTGTGTCACGTGCCGAAGACATTTGAATACTCATTCCAGGATTATTGCACACCATTGGGGTAGGCCAAGATTCAGTCACACCCGCATCATAAATAAATGTGTTATGCCCATTTGATTGAATACGTCCTTCAACAGGAAGAGGCTGAGAGACATCTGCTGGTGCGTCTGCTTTTACCCACACTAATTCATGTAATTGTAAAGCACCCAATGCATATCGTTGTAAAACACGACCAAACGTTTGGAAAACTTTAAAATCTGGTTGATCCACTTTTAATTCAACCGAAGTTGAAGCTTTTAATGGTTTAGCAGGGCGGCGGGTTGTTAAATAATAAAAGCCCAGAATCATATCTTGGCTTGGTACAATACTTGGTTCCCCTGTTGCTGGCGAAAGCCAATTATGCGTTGCTAACATAAGTAAACGTGCTTCAGCTTGTGCTTCTAAAGATAAGGGGATATGGACAGCCATTTGGTCACCATCAAAGTCCGCATTAAATGCTGGACACACTAATGGGTGTAATTGAATTGCACGACCTGAAAGAAGAATTGGCTCAAAAGCTTGAATTCCTAAACGGTGAAGTGTCGGAGCACGGTTTAATAAAAGTGGGTGTGCGTATACAACACGTTCAAGAATCTCCCACACTTTTTCTGAACGTTTTTGAATTAAATTTTTGGCTGCACGGATATTTCGAACAACTGTATATTCTAAAAGGGCTTGGATAATAAATGGATGAAAGAGTTCCAATGCCATTTCACGTGGTAATCCACATTGATGTAATCGTAATTTCGGTCCAACGACAATTACTGAACGACCTGAATAATCAACACGTTTTCCTAATAAATTTTGTCGGAAACGACCATGCTTTCCTTCAATAATGGCGGTTAAAGATTTAAAGACATTTTTATTTGGTCGTTGTGCTGGCTTTTGAAGTCTTCCATTATCGATAATTGCATCAGCGGCTTCTTGAAGGAGACAAAGATCATGGCGAATTAATAAATCAGGTAAAAATTCAGCATCAAATAAATTACAAAACTTATCAAAACGAATTTTACGGTAAATTAAACGTCGGTATAAATCATTCAAATCAGAAGCTGCAAAACGACCACTCGACATTTGAATCATTGGACGCAAATCTGGTGGGAGCACTGGGAAAACAGAGACAATCATCCATTCCGGACGTAGTTGTTTACGCGCTAATAAGCGGACATAGTGAAGACGCTTAGCTAATTTTTTAATCTTTGCATTTAATCCACGGTTGCGTTGGCCTTGTCGAGTGACTTTTAATAATTTACGTGCACACGTTTTATTGTGACTACCCTCTCTTTCATTCCACTCCTCAATATCCCACACAGCGTTTTCAAATTTACCATCAACTTGTTTTTCACGAAGTTTGGTATGGTATTTTTGAACTTTTTGTCGTAGACGTGTGCTAAGCATGCGCTCCATAAAAGGTAAGTCTAACTGACTTAATAAAGCATGCATTGCCTCAGCACCACAGTTTTGCGTTGTACGGGCATCTAATGGAAAATCATATCGTGTTTTCTTTTCAGCACCTTGTGCCCAGGCATCAATATTCCAAACGGCTTCAATATCGCCCTCTTCGGGTTCATACCCATCGTCAGTAAATTCCACGATTGGTTTTTGTTGTGCTGTCCCAAATGTAGCATGCACAGCATCCCATTCATCAATGTACCATTCCGTTCCGCCATGTAAAAAATAATTCATTACATTTGCTGATGCGGGAGTATATGAATCAAAGTGCAATAATTCATCTGTTTGACCTGCACTAATATTCATTAGAACAGACAGAATATTTGGTGTATTTCGGAAATACCATAAATGTGCTACTGGCTTACGTAAACGAATACATCCCATACGATAACGTCGTACTTTTGCATCAGTTGGCTGAACACCACAGGTTGGGCATACATATCCACTCGCTTCATCAGTTACAACTGATTGAGCAACATCTTCATCTAATGTTGCTGGCGCATGCATTTGCATAGGTTTACGTCGACGTGTTTTTCCACACGAACATTCATTATTTACAATCGACCCAAAAATACGCTCACAAAATAAACCATCTCGCTCTGGTTTGAATGTTCGATAATTGATCGTATCAGCCTTTGTAATTTCTCCAACAATTTCGTTATTTGGTAAAACCCGCTGAGACCACCGCTCAATTTCTTTTGGTGATGCCAGTTGGATTTGAATATAATCAAGATCATGACTCATAGTATGATTTCCTTTTAATGAAAATATTTGCTTCAGTTATGGAAAGCTCAATGTATTAACTACACGGAATACGTGAAAGACTAATATCAAGACATAAACCACGTAGTTCACACACTAAAACTTTAAATGACTCTGGAACACCTGGTTTCGGAAGTAAGTTACCACGAATAATTGACATGAATGCTAAATTACGACCACGCATATCATCAGATTTAATCGTAAGAAGTTCTTGTAAAGTATACGCAGCACCAAATCCTTCAAGTGCCCAAACTTCCATTTCACCTAAACGTTGACCTCCATGCTTTGAACGTCCACCTAAAGGTTGTTGGGTCACTAATGAATATGGACCAGTGGAACGAGCGTGAATTTTATCATCAACAAGGTGTACTAATTTCAGGATATATGGATATCCAACAGTAACTGGTTGATCGAATGGGTAACCAGTTCGGCCATCAAAAAGAATACTTTTCCCTGGAGACTCAGGTCGGAAAACCCATTTTTGTTTTGTTGCACAACGTGCTTTATACAATTGCTGGTATACAAAACCACGGGAAACTTCATCCCCATGCATTTCATCAAATGGTAAAACCTTAAAGTTTTGTTCTAATGTGTGGGCCGCTAAACCGAGTAAACATTCGAAAATTTGTCCCACATTCATACGCGAAGGTACCCCTAATGGGTTTAATACCATATCTACAGGTACACCATTTTGTAAGAATGGCATATCTTGGCGTGGAAGAATATTTGAAATAATTCCTTTGTTTCCATGACGACCCGCAATTTTATCTCCCACTTGAACCTTACGTTTTTGTACTAAGAACACATAAACAGATCCCGCAGACTCAAAACATTCAACTTGTTCATTAAATGTCTGACTTTCAAATAATGGACGTGTTTCTAAAACTCGGCCAGTTACGCCACTTGGCACCGTTAATGGCGTGTCTTTAACATCGCGTGCTGCGCCACCAAAAATAGCACGGAGTAAACGACCTTCGGGTGTACTTTCAGATTCTTGTTGTGGTGAAATTTTACCAACAAGAATATCCCCTGGTTCAACCCATGTTCCAACATTCACAACCCCAAAAGCATCTAAATGTGTGTTTTTCTCAACTTTCGAAGTGATATATTCTTGACCTTCACGTGTTCGGGATGTAGAAATATCATAACGTTCAATGTGAACAGATGTAAAAAGGTCATCAAAGACGAGGCGTTCACTTACTAGAACAGCATCCTCAAAATTGTAACCTTCCCATGGCATATACGCCACGAGAATATTTTTTCCTAAAGCTAATTCACCACCAACAGTGGACGCTGTGTCAGCTAAACATTCACCAGCATGTACCCATGTATTTGGTGAAACACTTGGGCGTTGATGAATACACGTATCTTGGTTAGAACGTTGGTACGTTTGCAGCCACACAGTTTCACGCGTAAATTGTTCCGCACCTACTGTATCAGATAAAGGCGTTTGAGTTAAAACATCCACACGTTGTGAATCAGCGTATAAAACATACCCACTGCGACGTAATCGAGGGACTGCCCCGGAATCATGTGAAACACGTGCTTCTAAACCCGTACCAACAAATGCACGTTGTGGAGTTAACAATGAAACTGCTTGTCGTTGCATGTTTGATCCCATCAACGCACGGTTTGCATCATCATGCTCCAAGAATGGAATTAAAGCTGTCGCAATCGACATGAATTGAATTGGACAAAGCCCAAGAAAATTAATAGTTTTTGGTAATGTCTCAATGAACTCACGTCGTGTGCGTGCAGGTACACGTGTCGCTGACAATTTTGTATCTGCAGCCGCCACAATCACATTATCTTCATAAGATGCATTTAAGAGGAAAAAGCCTTCTTCCTGATGCGCATGTGTAGGTGTCATAACAGCATATGGGCTCTGTAAAAAACCATCAGCATTAACACGTGCATACGTCGCAATGGACCCAACAAGACCTGCATTTTTCCCTTCAGGCGTTTCAATTGGACAAATTCGACCATAATAACTTGGGTGAATTCCACGCACAATTAAACCAGCACGATCACGGTGTAAACCACCTGGTCCTAATGAACTTAAGCGTCGCTTATGAGTAATTTCAGCCAATGGATTTGTTTGATCCATAAACTGGGAGAGTTGATTTGATCCAAAGAATTCTTTGAATACAGAACCAACGATTTGTGTACGAATCAATGATGGTAAAGCAACTCGTAAACGTTTTTGTCGTAATAAAGCTTCTTCACTAATACGGTTATGGATACTTCGTTCTAAACGATTTAACCCAAGACGGAATTGTGTTTGAATAAGTTCTCCAGCTAATCGTGCACGTCGGTTTTTTAAATGATCAATATCATCTAAAAATTGACTTTCCCCATTATGCACACGAAGAAGGTAATCAACACCAGCTAAAACATCTTCTGGTGTTAATGTTAAATGAGATGGGTTATGACGCATTCGTAATTTTCGATTTACACGCTTACGCCCGACCTCACTTAAGCTATAACGGCGTGCATGGAAAAAATGATTAAAAAGGAACTTTTTTGCTTTCAATACATTTCCAGCACGTTGCGGGAAAAGTAATGCGGTCATCATAATCATGGCATCTTCCGATGATTTGGGCGTCAGCAACATCTCTGTAAACAATAAAGCATCCGGGTCACACACACTTGCACATACACGATCAAAACTAAAGCCTAATGCCCATAAAAGTAATGTAACCGGCAATTTTCTGAAATTATCAATACATGCATATATTTCTGGATTCGGAGGCACACCTGTTTCAAGTCGTAACCATGAGCCATACGATGATAAAAAACTTACTAAGTGTGAACGTCTATTCTTTTGATCAAATTGTGCTTTAATATACACCCCAGGACAACGGACAATTTGGTGTACAATAACACGAGGTGAACCATTAATAATAAAGGTCCCATGTTCAGTCATTAACGGTAAATCACAGAATGTAATTGGTAAAATACAACTAAGGTCTAAACTTTGGGAAAAGAGATGTACAGGGACAACAAGCGAACTACTATACGTTTCCATTTTTTGGATCGCTTGTTGGGGTGTTGATGTAGGCTTCTTTAAATAAAAATCATGAGCTAAAAAAGAAACCGAAATATAACGATTCGTTGGTTGACGGATACTTGTGCCTAAACGATTACCAATGATCGGGGATACAAATTCAAGTTCACGTCGAATCCCAGTTTCAAGGAATAACCGGAAACTTTTCCGTTGTGCATCAAGAAAATCGGGTACCGCTACTTTTTGACGAAAAAGAATCATATTTATACGAAAAAATTAAATAATCACTAAAAAAGAACATACTACAACTCAAAAGTTGTAAACATACCTAGTGAAGGATCGAATAGATAAACAAAAGAGGCGCGAAGCGAATAAAAACATTTCTATGGCACAACATGACAAGAAAGCAAATATGTTTTTCAATAGAACTCTTCCGATCATAGAAAAAAAGATCGTCCAAATTAAATGCTGTATTGAAAAACACGCTAAAATGTTGTAATGTATAGAGTATAAAAATACTTTTATACGACGGCGGTGTAGCCAAGTGGTAAGGCAGAGGACTGCAAATCCTTTATCCCCCAGTTCGAATCTGGGCACCGCCTTTTAAAATAGCTCTTTTTTCTCTTTTGCAGAGGATAGGTTATACAATAATGAATTAAGTCTTTGTTACATGTTACGGAAGCCTACTGCTGTTCAAAAAAACATTTATAAGTGCTGCTTCTTTTCAGCCCTGACACGATTCAAAACATTTTTCCAACAAGAGTAGGACTACTTTATAGTATATTTTGTCTTGCCGAATAAAGCAAGGCTTTATTCGGACAGACAGGCTCAAAAAATATGAAAATTAAAACTTATTTTTTAAACATCTCGTTCACCAGAACATACATACAATTTTTCAACACAAGGATATACAACAAGCCACTCATAAATATGGTAATGGCTCATTTGACCCTAGAGAGAGAAATCCGATGAATTATTCAATAATTGATGATACTACTCCTGCTCCAACTGTACGTCCACCTTCACGGATTGCGAAACGCATTCCATTTTCGATGGCAATTGGTTGAATAAGCTCAACAATCATTTTTACACGGTCACCTGGCATTACCATTGTTGCCTCATCACCATCATCACTAATGAATGATTCAATTTTACCAGTTACATCTGTTGTTCGTACGTAGAACTGTGGACGGTATCCTGGGAAGAATGGTGTGTGTCGTCCACCTTCTTCTTTTGTAAGTACGTATACTTGTGATTCAAATTTTGTGTGTGGCGTGATTGTCCCAGCTTTCGCAAGTACCATTCCACGCTCAATATCATCTTTTTGAATTCCACGGAGAAGTACACCTACGTTATCCCCAGCAACACTCTCATCAAGTGTCTTTTGGAACATTTCAAGTCCGGTTACAGTTACTTCACGTGTATCACCAAGACCTACGATTTCTACAACATCTCCTACTTTAACTGTTCCACGCTCTACACGTCCAGTTGCTACTGTTCCACGACCAGTAATCGAGAATACATCCTCAATCGCCATAAGGAATGTTTTTGCTGTATCACGCTCAGGTGTTGGAATGTATGAATCTACTGCTTCCATTAATGCAAAGATCTTATCTACCCACTTGTCATCACCAGCAGAAATTGATGGCTTTTCTGTTAATGCTTCTAATGCAAGAAGTGCAGACCCTGGTACTACCGGAATATCATCTCCAGGGAATTCGTAACTACTAAGTGTATCACGTACTTCAAGTTCTACGAGTTCAAGAAGCTCATCATCATCTACCTGGTCTTCCTTGTTAAGGAAAACAACAATGTTTGGTACTCCAACTTGCTTTGCAAGGAGGATGTGCTCTTTTGTTTGTGGCATTGGTCCATCAGCACCAGATACTACAAGAATAGCACCATCCATTTGTGCTGCACCAGTAATCATGTTCTTTACATAATCTGCGTGACCTGGGCAGTCTACGTGTGCGTAGTGACGCTCTGTTGTTTCGTATTCTACGTGTGCTGTGTTAATAGTAATTCCACGTGCTTTTTCTTCTGGTGCTGAGTCAATTTGACCCATATCTTTTGCTGAACCACCATTAAGTGCTGCCATTGCCATAGTAATAGCTGCTGTAAGCGTAGTTTTTCCGTGGTCAACGTGACCAATTGTTCCAATGTTTACGTGTGGTTTTGTACGTTCAAACTTTTCGCGTGCCATATTAAAAAATATAAAAATAAAATCGTTTTGATTTTGGCTAAACCCTTCATGAGGGCCTCGATTCTTTAGAATCGGAAATGTGCAAATGCTTTATTAGCTTCTGCCATACGGTGGGTATCTTCACGTTTACGGATTGCTCCACCGGTATTGTTTGCTGCGTCCATAATTTCTGCAGCAAGTTTGTTTACCATACTACGTCCAGAACGTGCACGTGCGGCAACAAGAAGCCAACGAAGTGCAAGTGCTGTACCACGATCAGATTTTACTTCAATTGGTACTTGTAATACAGCTCCACCAATACGACGGGATTTTACTTCCACCTTTGGCGTGATGTTTAACACAGCTTGACGAAGCACTTCAAGTGGATCTTGAGATGTTGTTTCAGAAATCTGTGTCATTGCCTCATAAAAAATACGGTAGGCAATACTCTTTTTCCCTTTCTTTAAAAGGTGGCTTACTAAAAGACTTACTAAGCGACTTTGGTATACTGGATCCGGTGCAACCGGACGTTTTTTTGCAACTTTTCTACGAGACATACGGTCAATTAAACATTTGAATAATAAATGGAAACATACGCCAATCAAAAAACACCTAATGTGCTTATCCTTTTGGACGTTTTACCCCATACTTTGAACGACCTTGTAAACGGCCTTTTACACCAGCTGTATCAAGGGAACCACGCACGATGTGATAACGTACACCTGGTAAATCTTTTACTCGACCACCACGAACTAACACTACTGAGTGCTCTTGGAGGTTGTGTCCAATCCCTGGAATATACGCTGTCACTTCAATACCCGTTGTTAAACGAACACGAGCAACTTTACGTAATGCAGAGTTAGGTTTTTTAGGGGTTGTTGTGTACACACGCGTACAAATTCCACGACGTTGTGGACATGCTTGTAATGCGGGTGATTTTGTTTTCTTTTCGATTTTCATTCGCTGCGAGCGAATGAGTTGTTGGATTGTTGGCATAACTAAAAATTACTCTTTATAAAGAAATTGTAAAAATCCTAAAATACGGGCTTGTTTTACGGCTTTTGCAAGTTGACGTTGCTGTTTAGCCGTTACACCCGTTAAACGACGTGGTAAAATTTTACCTTGCTCCGTGATAAAGCGGCGTAAAAGATCAACATTTTTATAACTGATGATCTCGCCAGCGTGAATTGGAGACGTGCGTTGACGTGAGAAATTCATAAATAAAAAACTAAAATATAAACGATTGTGTTTTATTCGACAGTTCACAAGGAATACACATGGCAGAAAAGACAATTTGGGACATATATCTCATATACCACATTTATTCAACATGAGCGTGCACGAAAAAAAGACGCACAAAGATCACTGTGTGCACAAAGAGTGAACAGAGGTGTGCTGGGAACATCGAATCGATGGACTACTTAACAAGCAAAACTCTAATCTAAATTAAAGCTTTTTACTCAAATTGAAGCATATATAGACCGGAATTGCAAGAAGCATTCTCAAACCAAATAGACGGCATACAATAAAAAAAGAATCTCTACATATCTTTACATAAAATACCCCCAAGGGAATTCGAATCCCTGTTACTTCCGTGAAAGGGAAATGTCCTAGGCCTCTAGACGATGGGGGCGATCAAAATCAATGGTGTATACCATTAATTGTTCTGTAGTATAAAACGGTGTCTGTACGAATGTCAATCGATTTTTTTTAAAGACAAAAAAACAACAACATATACTTTATTTCTCATAGAGTTGTTGCCTTAAAGAGGACTCGAACCTCCACGCCATACGGCACTAGCTCCTAAGGCTAATGTGTCTACCATTCCACCATTAAGGCATCAAACTAGTTGAAACAAGTCTATTATAGTATAGCGCAATATATTGGCGTGAGACAAGGTCTACAGCAGATTTGACTCACGAGAATACACAATAAACATAGTAAAACACGGTAATGAACAATTAACGTCCAGTTGTCTGTAACCAGTTTTGTGCTTCACTATAATTTAATGGCGCTAAACGAATAGCTTCTTTCCAATATTCTGCAGCTTTACCAAATAACGTTTCTGAATCTGGAATATTTCCAGATTCGAGGGCTTGCTCACCACGGTAGTGGTAAATTACAGCAATATTATTTAGGGCTTGAGGTAATGCAGGATTACGGTCTAATGCTTGGTAATAATATTCTAAAGCTTTGGTATGTTCACCATTACTGGTGTGGATTAAACCGATATTATAAAAAATATAACTACGGTCATATGGATCCACTTCTAAACGCATGGCTTGATAATAATTTTGTAAGGCTTCAGCATATTCACCCTCCGCTTGGGCAGACATCCCATCACGGTAGTAAATAAATGCTTCTTTCTCATTACGAGTGGTTGGAAGAACCTTTAGTAAAATATCAGCGATAACTGTAAATGTTTTATCAATAAAGTTATCGTTTCGTTGGGAACGTGGCATAAAATCGTAAAGGTCAGTGAATAACACTGAAAGAATTTTCAGTATATATATATAATAGTAAAGAAAGGGAATATATACATACCCTTTGCGTAAAAAGTAACAATAACAATAAAAAGCCGGGCTTTTGCCAAATATATACACCTGATAGATAGAAAAATAAACCTAAAAGAATGACAAGATAAGGCAGTATAAAAAATAGTTTTGATACTACGCACGGATACTGTTAAACTAATACTACTATATAGTAGTATTATACTACAGGAATAGAAAAATCATTAATACAAACAGGAGATATAAAATGGCTCGATATCGTGGACCACGTGTAAAAATCGTACGTCGCCTTGGGGAACTCCCAGGTTTAACAACAAAAGTACCAAACCGCACATACGGACCAGGACAACATGGTCTTACAGCGGCAACAAAAAAGCTTACGCAATACCGTGTACGTTTACAAGAAAAGCAAAAACTCCGTTATAATTACGGAATTACTGAAAAGCAACTTTTAGCATATGTGCGTCGCGCTCGCCGTGCAAAAGGGCCAACTGGAGAAGTATTACTTCAAATGTTAGAAATGCGTTTAGATAGTATTGTATTCCGTCTTGGTTTTGCTCCAACAATCCGTGCCGCACGTCAATATGTTTCGCATGGGTTAATTACTGTGAATGGGCAACGTTTAAATATCCCAAGTTACAATTGTAGCCCAGGTGAGACAATTGCAAGTGCATCAGCACCAGTTATTGAAAATTGTAAAACATTTGGTGGAACAATTCCGTCACACTTAAGTGTTGATACAAATAAAACAAGTGGTCAAGTACAACGCGTTATTACACGCTCACAGATTGCATTAACTGTAAATGAACTTCTTATTATTGAGTTCTATTCACGTAAAGGATAAGTTTATTCAAACCCGTCTTACAGAAATGTTCACTATTTTAATCTGTCTTTTGTAGAAACCGATTTGTTCATGGTATAGTATACATGAATACATGTCTTCATTTTATGAATACAGTAATGTTGGGGAAAGCAAACATGCTTTCCCCAACATAACCTGCGGATATTCAATTAATCCTCATGCTCCTCAAATGGGTCACGAAGATCTTTTGATGGTGGACCAAAACCGATGTAAATCGAGTAGCCTGTTACACTAATCAATAAACACCAAAGAAAAACGGCGTAAAAAAATGCTGGAGTTTCCATAATTAGGCTGAACGTTAAATTTTGATATAGTTTAAAGTAGAAAGTAAAAAAACACAAATGAATGTGAGAAATTTATTCATATGAGCACAAATGAAACAAAACTTGCTGGAACAGGAAAAGTTACAGTATTAGGAACAGCCTTACGCCCACTTAACTCAGAATATGGGAAAGTAGCACCAGGGTGGGGAACAACAGTAGTAATGGCAGTATTTATTGGCTTATTTGCTGTATTCCTTGTAATTCTTCTTGAGATTTACAACCGTTCATTACTTCTTGATGAAGTAGAAATGAGCTGGCTTTCAAGTACAGGATACTAAGTTTTTGTTCCTTTGCATACGCGCAATGCTGTATGCAACACGTCGTATTGTGTATTGCCACAAAAATGTGGCAAGCGCCATACTGGCGTACGCATCACATCCCGGATAGGACTCGAACCTACACAGAACAACTTAGAAGGTTGTAGCCCATCCATTAGGCGACCGAGACAAAAGAAACGGGGACCAAAAAAGTGGTCAAAACCGTAAACATAGCTGAATTGTAATAAACAGAATAACAAAACACAAGCCCCCTGTCGGAATTGAACCGACGACCCTCGCATTACAAATACGATGCTCTAGCCGCTGAGCTAAGGAGGCATTTTCATACAGTATAAAAGATTTAGTACACAGATGCAAGCGCCTTTCTTCAGACAGATTCCTAAAGTAAACGTAGACAAGGTAGTTGCAATATGATATATTCACAATACTTAGCTTTAGTGCTATAATGGTAAAGGAAATATATATCCATTAACCTTCAAATCCTCAGTAGCTCAGTGGTAGAGCGATCGGCTGTTAACCGATTGGTCACAGGTTCAAATCCTGTCTGGGGAGAATAAAAAAGTGTTTTCAGCCATAAACGGTTTGTGGTATAGTATGCGTAATGTGGTTCTTTCCACCTTATACTTCCTGTAGAACTACAGTTTTTCTGTATGACTAGACGAGGATGAGATACATTCCAATAATTAAATGGCATAGTGCCAAAAACCGTCTATTTACCCTTACTGGAGACAACCATGGCTACAAACACCCCTAATAACGATTCACATTTAAATCGTGTCGATTTATCCTTACATGAATTCCTAGGTGCAACTTGGAAACACTCACACCCTTTGCAATCAAATCCTGTAGCACTTGAAATGCTGCTGGTACCTCATGACCCAACTATTCCCCCTTCGGAGGAAGGGAACGAAAAAGAAACGGGTGAACAACCTTTTATTCGCAGACGTGATAATAAAATCAAAACATCCACAAAGGAAGTGTCGCGTGCTGAAGCCCTGCAAAAACGTGACTATATCAAAGTAGCAAAACTGACCTACCCAGGTCTATGGTATGGCATTCGTACAAGTCAAGCAGTCTTAATTGCCGGCTTTAAACGTACCTACCATATTGCTGGCATTGGATACCGAAGTATTTACCTCTTAGCAGATTTTATTTGGCTTCTCCTCACGCCGTTTAGACGACTCTTTGCCGTTCTTATTGGTGATGAATATGAACGCGCTAGACGGGCGATGCGTGCCCGTGTCCAAAGAAACCGTTTATGGCTTGGGCGTAGCCGTGGGTATACCTATATCAGCGCTTTCTACCACCGTTGCCGCTATATTGTTTCATATTTCCGTGTACACCAATTTTACCAAATTGATCTCTTTTTACGAGATATTTTAACGATCCGCCGTGGAATTCAAGCCATTCTACCTCTCGGGCTTTTTTGCTCAGTCGTGTATAAATCTATCTTAGTTCCAAGTCTCGTAGATACGCGTGGTTCACATGGATTAGAAAATACAACCAAGCGAATTTCTGGACGACCGATTGAAACATTAGCCCAAATCTTTATTGCTGATGAGAATTACTCATTAGATTTAGATAATGAACTCAACAGAAGTGACTCAGGAGTTCTCTTTAACCATACGACACATTTTGTAACTGAATTTGTTACTGGTGCATATACAGAAGTTGAAAAAACAACACTCGGCGAAGTGATTCACCCAAATGAAGTATCTACGTATTTAGAAATGGGGAGTCTTGAACGAATGACTCAGCCGACTGCCAAGAATAACTTTTCTATTGGAAAATACGAAATTACCCTTGATGAAGGCGACCAAATCCCAGATCCAGATCCAGTAGCACCGGGTGAAGAAGAAAAAGATGAGGAAACAAAATTAGCAGAAGCAGCAGAGGTACGTGCCTCATTTATTGCAGACAATCGTTATACAGTACTTCGCGATGAAGATGACAATCTTCTTGAAAAATATACATTTGCCGAAAAAGTACGTAAATATCGTACACATCAAAAAAAACGACTTGCGTATAAACAAAGTCCATCACGTAACGTATATGTGGATTCTATGCCATACGCTCAACCCGAACGTACTGAATCCCAACCAAAAACGCTAAAAGAAACAAGTCAACGAAATCGTGCAATGGTGCACGAATTATCACCTGTTAATGCAGTAAGTACAAACATCCCTTGGATCAACGAATTTATCCGTGTGATTGAATGGAGTACTTCAGTGTTCCCTAATATGGATTTTGAAGCCTGGGACAATACAATTGCCAATGTATTTAATACACCACAATCACATATCCGTGCGGTACTTTCGCCATTTGGAATTACAACTGATGTGGGAGTAGTCAACGAACTCAAACCATATTCAACACACGAAACAAAAATTTTCCCATATAGTTTTAAAGATTCTCGTGCACTCCTCAATGCAATTGGTGCAGGAAATAAAGAAACTGATGCACATGAAGGGATTAAAGCGGTATTAGCACTTTTCCACGAACCAGAGGAATTTGCTGAAAAAGTACTAGATTGGTCACTTGATCGTTGGGAAATGGGGGATATGGAGTTTGATTTCGATGATGAAGACGATGATGAAGACGATGATGAGGAAGAATATGATTCATTTGGCGAGATAGAGGAAGAGGAAGAGGACGGCGAAGAGGATGAAGATGGAATGGTGGTTAATGATGATGAAGATGACGGTGATGACGACTTAATCGAAGAAAATGAAAGTGCTGGTAGCTGGAATATGGATGAAAGCCAAACAACAACAGTATTAGCTGATCAAAAGCCAGAAGTTGTTTCACCATTCCCCCTCTGGAAACCACATGTAACCTTATTTATTAGTCCAACACCCTCAACACCGTGGCAATCTATGGCGTGGAATAGTGTTGCATTACAATTAATTATGTATGCAAGTATCGAATTCTGTATCCGTCTCGAATGTCGAGGTGTTCGCGTACGTTTAAAACCACTCCCAAATGTGCACCGTGTTATTCCGCATATTGGCCGTCTACCTGAAGGTGTACCAGTGCGTGAATATGTGGGTGAAACAATGAATACGGTACAAGTTCGTAAACTCCTCCTTGCTTTCCAAGCAAGACGTGGAACTGAACTCTATGGGCATTCACAATGGACAAAACTTTGGAACCTTGTTATTCGTCCCAATACTTCAGCGAGTCAAGCTGTTTGGCTCAATACAAAAAAACGCGAATGGAGAAACAAACTTTCAAGCCTTTTAAACTCTCATGTTGATCAGGAGGAACCACTAGCGCTTCTTTCAAGAAATGTAAGCCAATATACTGGTTTACCCAAAACGATCACACTAGATATTGAGCCCCGTTATTTTGCTTTTGACAAGGTAACAGAAGCTATTCAAAGCTATACACATACAAAAACAGCTGCTGGGACAGCATTGGCGCCACCATTACTCGCAGAGCGCCAACAACTCTTTAATCGATTAGGTGGTGAAAACACAATTACTCAAGGTTTAACCTACAGTAAAACAATCCAGGAAGAAATCTGTCACTTCCCATTATTTGCACTCATTAAACCGGGGACTCAACGAATGAATCGCCTACCAAAAGGGATGATTTTACTTGGTGAACCTGGAAATGGACGTACATATTTTGTACGTACATTGGCGACAGAGTCTCGCTTACCCCTTTTAATTACTGAAAGTAACCGTTACCTTGACCAATCACTTGGATTAGTACGTTTAAAAACGCTCTTTAAACGTGCGCGTGACCAAGCTCCAAATATTCTTTTTATTCGTGATATGGATTTCATGACACGTCACCGTGAACGTTACCCAATGTTTACTTCAGTACGTGCAACAACACAATTACTTATGGCTATTGATGGCTATAGCCGTGGAACAGAAACCATTCCATCTGAGCAAGACATTTTTGTTATTGGAAGTATGACAACAACAATTATGATGGATGATGCATGTATGCGATCAGGACGTTTTGAATGGTTATTAAATTTCTATTATCCACCAGTAAAAGAACGCCAAAATATGTTCCTGTTACATAGTACAAAATCAATTGTGAATAAAACAGCAAATGTAGATTGGAACTATTTCACAGCCATGACTAATGGATTTAGTTGTTTAGATATCCGTACAATTGTAAATACATCTGCCATTTATGCATTACGACAAAATTCAACTTTACACACTAACGAAAGTGTAGCGTTTGCATTAGGAGCAGTGAATCATATTCATGATTTACCAGAGGTAACGTTTAATTCGGCTGGCGTAACAAGTTTCTTTGCACGTGCAGAATATGCACAGCGTGAAAATAACATTGCACAGTATGCACCATTTTTTACACAAACAGGGCATGTGCCAATGTATAAAAAATTAATGCACATTTTCAAAACAATGGCGGTGACTGAAACAAATACACTTACAGAACGTTGGAGTGTAAAACAAAGAGATCAACAACCATATGTAGATACAGAACCAGATCGTACACTGGCAACTGGCTTATTACCACTTTTATGTGAAGGACTATTCCTTTATAACACACAAAAGATGTGTGCTAGCCCTTACCCAATTATTACGTTTGATACGTATTGTTCACCATTATTTTTCGAAATGAAAAACATGGTGGATGAAGTAAGTCTTGAACATACACTTGAACGTGTAACAAAAGAAAATTTATTTATCACAACATTTGATCTCTGGCGACGTTCACACCCAGATAATTGGACCCCAACAGCATTGTTTGATAGTAAGTCAATTGCAATGCGTGCTACTTCAACAACAATGTGGCGTAGTACACGTTTTTCGAAAAAATATTCAGTGATTGGAGGCCTTACTGAATTAGAAGGTGAAATTCTTTGGGGACCACCACCAATTGCTACAAAGATTAAAAACCGTATTTCGTTTATTGGCGAAAATACCCCTGAATTCGCTTCACGTGATTCAGTCATCTTTGGAACATTTGAAACACATAGTGATCTTGCGTTTAAATGTCGAAAAGAAACAACTGCACGCCGTATTGATCAAGTCTCAATGGAGATTCTTGATGTCATGCAGAAACACTGGCGCTAAAGAGCCAAACAAATAGTGGTTTATTGATTAAAAGGGCTGAACCAAATAGGCAAATGAGAGGGAAAGACCCCTTTTTTCATATATTTTTTTGCATTTAGGAGACTGAACGATATAATATAAATGAGCCTCGTGCAGATAGATTGTTTACCAATTTAATGCACGGGCTTTTACAGAAATGTTGAAGGAGTACGATATGTCAGGTTCTACAGGAGAGCGTCCTTTTGGTGATATCATTACCAGTATTCGTTACTGGGTGATTCACAGTGTTACAATCCCATCTTTATTTATTGCTGGATGGCTTTTTGTAAGTACTGGACTCGCATACGATGTGTTCGGAACACCTCGTCCAAACGAATACTTTACAGACGAGCGTCAAACGCTTCCTTTAGTGTCAGATCGCTACGGCGCACTTGCACAAATGGAAGAGCTTGTTTCATAAGTAAACCTACGTAGGAAAGCGCAGGAACCCTTTTGCTCACTTGCTTAGCAAAAGGAATACATGGACACCAATGGTGTCAATGCTATGTATACGTTATTTATTCGGCCTGTTCGATCAGGTGTATTTTTATTATGTCGATTAAAACATATCCAATTTTTACATTCCGTTGGCTCGCAGTACATGCGTTAGCTGTTCCAGTGGTATTTTTCCTTGGTTCTCTTACAGCAATGCAGTTTATTCAACGATAAAAGGAGAATTGTATGACAAACCCAAATCCAAATAAGCAAACTGTTGAGTTAAACCGTACCAGCCTTTACTGGGGTTTACTCCTCATTTTTGTTCTTGCGGTTCTTTTTTCAAGCTATATCTTTAACTAAACCCATTTATAGGAGAGAACGTTATGTCAAACACGACAACAGGACGAATTCCATTATGGTTCGTAGGAACAGTAGCTGGACTTGCAGCACTTGGTCTTTTAGCCATTTTCTTTTATGGTTCATACGTTGGTCTCGGATCTTCACTTTAAGTTCCAATTTCAACGCAATGACGCACTCCTGGAGTGCAACACATAACTTTTTGGGGCGATACTTCGGGTCGCCACATTGGCGTTGCGTACAATAAAGCAATTTATCGGCGCAACCATAGGAAGCCTTTGCCCAGATACACATGGGCGTGAGTGCTTCTTCAAAATTTTGTTACGAAAAAAATGGCCAACTGTGACTCCGTTCTTCTTATGAAGACGTTTAATATACTTATCATTCATTTTTAGAAATGATAAGTCATACAATGGGGAGAAGTATCTTTGATACGTCTAAATAATAGACACTAGAAATTACTCTACCCCTTGCCTATAGAAAGGCATTAACTTTAAGGAAAATTTTATGAGTAAAGTATATAATTGGTTTAACGAGCGTCTTGAAATTCAAGCAATTGCAGACGATGTAACAAGTAAGTACGTACCGCCACACGTAAACATCTTCTACTGTTTAGGTGGAATCACACTTACATGTTTCCTTGTACAGGTAGCAACAGGTTTTGCAATGACATTCTATTACCGTCCAACGGTAACAGAAGCATTTGCATCTGTACAATACATTATGACTGAAGTAAACTTCGGATGGCTTATCCGTTCAGTACACCGTTGGTCAGCAAGTATGATGGTATTAATGATGATTCTCCACGTATTCCGCGTATACCTTACAGGTGGATTTAAAAAGCCACGTGAGCTTACATGGGTAACTGGAGTTATTCTTGCATCAATTACTGTATCATTTGGAGTAACAGGGTACTCACTTCCTTGGGACCAAGTTGGATACTGGGCAGTTAAAATTGTAACTGGTGTACCAGATGCAATCCCAGTAATTGGATCATTTGTAGTAGAACTTCTTCGTGGAAGTGTAGGAGTAGGGCAACCAACACTTACACGTTTCTACAGTTTACACACATTTGTACTTCCACTTCTTGCGGCAGTATTCATGCTTATGCACTTCCTTATGATTCGTAAGCAAGGAATCTCAGGACCACTTTAAGAAGAAACCACAGTTTATACTTCATATGATGCACTAACCTATACAGGAAGTGCGACATACAAAGTTAACAGGTACATCTAAAAGCAAAATCGTGTGTACGTAGTCAATAATCTACGTACACACGTATACGTATGCGAGACACATGCTTTTTGTGCCCATAAAAGGAACTTGTATTATGGGCGTAAACCCAGTACTATGGATTTACACACGTGGGTCAGTAACTCAGTGGTAGAGTATTCGGCTTTTAACCGATTAGCCGTGGGTTCGAATCCCACCTGACCCAAAAATACCCAGTGCGTCAATGTGAACCTTCTTTCGGTACGCAAAATTACACAATCATGGTATACTAAATCACAAATGCAGGCACCTGTCAGCGTTCAATCCCTAAATGTTTTTTCCTGTTATTACTTTTTTTGTTATGTCTCATGCAGTAAAAATTTACGATACATGTATCGGGTGTACACAATGTGTACGTGCTTGTCCAACTGATGTACTTGAAATGGTACCTTGGGATGGGTGTAAAGCTGGGCAAATTGCCTCAGCACCACGTACAGAAGATTGTGTTGGATGTAAGCGTTGCGAAGCAGCATGTCCAACTGATTTCTTAAGTGTGCGTGTATACCTTGGATCAGAAACAACACGTAGTATGGGACTTGCATACTAACATTTTTTGTGGTTGATTTTTTTCAGCCACACAGCCCTAAAACGGCATTTTTATATTGTTGTGCTGTTTTCAGCATTTCTATACACTAGTTGGTGAGCTCTTTGCTATACCATAGAGATAGATGCTCCTTTATGAGCACATAATCTACCTTTATTACTTATGGTTTTCATAACCATAGTTTTTACATTATTCTAATCGAATTTATTCTTCATTATGACACCTTCAACTAAGACTGACACAAACCTTGGTCGCATTACACAGATTATTGGACCAGTACTTGATGTAGCATTTGCACCAAACAAAATGCCAAACATCTACAACGCAATTGTTGTAGAAGGAAAAAATGAAGCAGGTGAAGATTTACGCATTGTTGCTGAAGTACAGCAACTCCTTGGTGATAACCTTGTACGTGCTGTATCAATGAGCGCAACTGATGGTTTAATGCGTGGAATGACAGTAGTAGATACTGGTGCTGCACTTTCAGTACCTGTAGGAAAGACAACGCTTGGACGTATCTTTAACGTACTTGGAGACCCTGTAGATGAGCTTGGGGCATGTGAAGCAGAAAGCATGCTCCCAATTCACCGTAATGCACCAGCATTCGTAGACCTCGATACTGAGCTTTCAATTTTTGAAACTGGAATTAAGGTAGTAGACCTTCTTGCACCATACCGTCGTGGTGGAAAAATTGGTCTCTTCGGAGGGGCTGGAGTAGGTAAGACCGTGCTCATCATGGAATTAATTAACAACATTGCAAAAGCGCACGGTGGTGTATCTGTGTTTGCTGGAGTAGGTGAGCGTACACGTGAAGGAAATGACCTTTACCAAGAAATGTGTGAGTCAAAAGTAATTAACCAAGCAAACCTTTCAGACTCGAAAGTAGCACTTGTTTACGGACAAATGAACGAGCCGCCAGGAGCACGTATGCGTGTTGGATTAACAGCTCTTACAATGGCTGAGTACTTCCGTGATGTAAACAACCAAGATGTACTTCTCTTCGTAGATAACATTTTCCGTTTCGTACAAGCTGGTGCTGAAGTATCTGCACTTTTAGGGCGTATGCCTTCTGCTGTAGGATACCAGCCAACACTTAGTACAGAGATGGGTGGACTTCAAGAGCGTATTACATCAACAAAAACTGGATCAATTACATCAATTCAAGCAGTATACGTACCAGCTGATGACCTTACTGACCCAGCACCAGCAACAACGTTTGCACACCTTGATGCAACAACTGTACTTTCACGTAACTTAGCAGCAAAAGGAATCTACCCAGCAGTAGATCCACTTGATTCAACATCAACAATGCTCCAGCCATGGATCCTTGGAGATGCTCACTATGACATTGCACAAGGTGTGAAGAACACATTACAACGTTATAAGGAACTTCAAGATATTATTGCTATTTTAGGACTTGACGAGCTTTCAGAGGAAGACCGTTTAGTAGTAGCACGTGCACGTAAAGTAGAGCGTTTCCTTTCACAGCCATTCTTCGTAGCTGAAGTATTTACAGGATCACCTGGAAAGTACGTAAGCCTTGCAGAATCAATCCAAGGATTCAAGATGATTCTTGGTGGGGAATTAGATGATCTTCCAGAGCAGGCATTCTACCTTGTTGGAAACATCGATGAAGCTGTAGAAAAAGCAGCAAAATTATAATTCACTAAAAGTGTACCCTAAAAGTACACAATACATGTGAGAGTCAACTCAATATATATAGGTTGACGGCAACTATTGAATACCCGGACCAAAGTATAAGCTTTGCATATCCCGACAGTTCGGGTATTTACACTTTTGGCATTGTCAAAAGCGCTGAAGAAAACAGAGGTAAAACATGGAAGTTTGTATTACAAAACCAGATCGAATTTTTTTTAAGGAAGATGCAGAAGAGTTACTTCTTCCAACAAGTACAGGATATATTGGTATTCTTCAAGAGCACGCACCACTCGTAACAGGGTTAGATAATGGTGTACTCGCACTCCGCCAAGGAACATCATGGAAAATCCTTGCCCTCCTCGGTGGGTTTGGAGTGATCAAAGAGAACCGTGTGAACATTCTTTGTCGTGATATTGAAGATGCTGCAGATATTGACGTTGATGAAGCAGAACGCCGTGTAGCAGAAGCTCGCACAGGTATGGAGAAAGCGGAATCACGCAAAATCTACATCGAAAACCAACTTACGTTTGACCGCGAACGTGCACGTATCGAGGCACACAAAATGTGGAAAAACTCAGCAGGTGGAGCACCTGTATTTGGTGGATAATTAATCCGATACAAATGGGGCGGGCACTTTTAGCCCACCCCGTATAACAAAAAGGAACAACATGTGTCTAAACTATATTATAAAAAGGAAGATATAAAAGACCTTCGATACGTATGTCACATAAACAAACATAAGCCGTATCGAAGAAGAAACGTATTACACGTTACTATTATCATTAGAAGCAACTAAATCAACAAGACCATACTCACGGGCTTCACGTGCCGAAAGGTATTTATCACGATCTAAATCACGTGCAACGGTAGATGCGGACTGTCCAGTTAAATCAACATAAAGACGTCCAATAAGTTTACGTAAACGGATAATTTCATCCTTTTCTAAAACAATTTCAGAAGCCTGACCTTCCATACCACCTTGTGGCTGGTGAATCATAATACGGCAGTGAGGTAAAGCAATACGACTTCCACGCTCACCACCAGCTAAAATAAAAGAGGCCATTGATGCAGCAAATCCAATTCCAATTGTTGTTACAGAAGCATCAACATAATTCATAATATCAAAAACTGAAAGACCTGCCGTTACAGAACCACCAGGCGAATTAATATACAGAAATAAGCGCTTATTCGAATCTTCAGCACTCAGGTAAAGCATAATACCATTTAATTGGTTAGCAAGCTCATCATCAAGGCCGGAACCAAGAAAGAGCACTCGCTCACGATATAAACGGTTATATAAATCAACCCATTGAGGGACAGCTTCCCCAGGTAAACGGTAAGCAACTTTTGGAACTCCAATTGGCATAAAAGAAATAAATAAAATTAATATATATATAGAACGAGAGCTTGTCAGCATCTATACTCATTCGATAGTTTATCAAAGAAAAGTTGATAGACAAAGTGTGAAAAGGTTTCTATACTACAGATATAGTTTCTATCTACGCAAATAATTCTTATGGCAGTTCCAAAAAGACGAATGTCAAGAGCAAAATCAGCTATGCGCAAATCGCATTGGCAACGCAAAGCTCTTGATGCAGCACGCAATGCATTATCATTAGGAAAGTCGTTAACAACACGTAACGCAAAAGGATTCTTCTACCCACCAGCACCAGTAGCAGGTGTATTAAATGAAAATGTTCAAGGGTTTGGGAAATCAACAGAAAGCGAATAAATTTCTTTGCTAGTCAGTTCGGCTAGCAAAGTAATTACACAAAGGGGTATTTATCCAAGACAAGATAAGATATAGACTGACGAAATGAAGCATGTTATTGTATACTAAAGACAAACGCAAAGCAAAAAGTCAGTGTTTTGCAATCGCACTGGGTGATTATCTATACCCATTAGTGACGTATGGAAGTATACAAAACATGAGGAAGACCAACACACTACTATGCACAATTCTTTCAGCTTAGGTTTACTCCATGGAGCACTATATGGCATTACGCCAATTACACCATGGTTTATCGGATTAAAACGATATGTATTTGAAGGCCAAACCAAAGGTTTACTAACTTTTGCTGGTCTATTTCTTGGACAAGTACTTTTATTACTTGTCGCTTTTTTTGGTGGAACAGAACTTTTATGGTTATGGTACTACCTTGAGCCAGTGCTCATTATGTGTGGGCTCTTAGCAATGACTCGAGCTTTTATGCTCTGTTGGCAACCAATTGAGATTTCAAAACCGCTTGCAAGTCGTAAAGAAGGGTTACTTTACTTAGCAACGGGGGTTGTTTTTGCACTTTGTAACCCAGGCGGCATTAAGTTTGGAGGTTTACTCCTAAATGCTATTCCAGAAAATACAACAGTGTATCTTTCTGGATTTCTTCTTATCTATACAGTGTTAATGGCTGTAATGGTCTATGTACTCTGCCTCTCACCAATTGGTCAGAAATGTTTCGGTCCATGGTCCCTTGAACGCATGCGTAATAATCAAGAACCAAGTGGTACATTTTACGCATTCCGTGTACGAAACGTCCGTATTGTAGGTATTGCAACATTCATTGCTGTTGCTATTCAATGCACGGAAGGATCATTTGAAACATTCAGTACATTCTATCTTGACCTTCTCTTAGGGGGAACACCAGCAAAAAGTATCACGCCAATGCGTGACTTTGTATGGATCGAATCGGAAGAACTTGAAGAAGTAGAAGATGGAGATGACAAAGAACCCGCAAAAGTATGGAAACGTCAATCACAATTTGATCTCAACCATACTATGGACAATGAAGCAGAACTCAATATTGAAGAAGAAGCACCATGGTATACAATTTGGAAATATAATGAACTCAATGAAAAACTTGAGCGTGAAGGTATTCCAGATGATCAAAAAGATGCTGAGCTTGACTACTATGAGCGACGCGGTCCAAACACTTTTATTGTGCGAAAGCTTGTAAATTGGTACGAAAATTCAAAACTTCGCCTTCGATTTAAACCAGCAATGGAATGGGAAGGCCGAGATGACATGAATGCACATTGGTTAAAAGAACTAACGCATGTCCGTGCGGAAATGGATGACATTTTTGTAGCGCAACATGAAGCAAACTTTAACCTTCCACGACCACACCTTCCTTTCACTCCAACCTTTGATCTTGATTATGATTGGGATCCAGTATCAGTGGCTAAAGATGAAGAACTCACCGAAGAGGATGCGAGCATTTTAGCAGGCTTCCGAGCAAGTCCCGTGATGAAGGCATCAGATTTTTTCAATGAAACATACGATATGGTACACCGTGGAGGTGATCAATTAGATTTTGGAGTAGTAAAAGTTCAAAATTTACCAAAAGAGGTGCATTTCCCATGGGATTACCCACGTGTACCAGCACCGAATGTACCTGATATTACACCGGGGATTCAAGAGGAAGATGAAGTAGTTGTAAATACAAAAAATGCTGTACAGAATAAAAATGTATGGTTCCTTGATCCAATTGCTGTAAATATGCGTTTCTTAGCAAATGATCCAGCTCCAGCTACAGATCCACGCTGGACAAGTGAAGCAATTACACCAGGTGATCCAACACCAGGTGATATCCCAGAATTCCGTGCACCAAATACGACCCGTCGTTGGTGGCGTGGAACAGAAGTGGCAATTGAAGCTGATGCTCAAGCGGTACCGCAAACACCACGTGAGATTATTTCAGCAAAAGTAATGTCAACAGGAGGGAAACGTCCATAAACTAGGATGTAAACACGCGAGCACCCAGATAGAAGTTTTACTGAAATTCTTCTCACCTTCCGCTATACTGAATATATAGCGGGATAGAGCAGTCTGGTAGCTTGTAAGGCTCATAATCTTAAGGTCACAGGTTCAAATCCTGTTCCCGCCAAATGGTACAAAAGCGTTTACTATAAACAAGGTGGTTGCAAGATCTTTGTATCTTGAGGAAAGTCCGGACTCTCACGATGATGCACCATAACGCGAGAAATTCGCGTACAGTTCTTGTGAGGAAAGTGCCACAGAAATAAGACTTGCTCTTCCTGCTCTTTCAGGAAAAGTGGAGGTGTAATAGTTCTACATGTGTAAATATGTAGCTTGGTAGACCCTTATGGAGAGCAAAAGCCCTGTTATTCTAGTCGCATCTCTTGGAATAACTCACTTGCTAGAAAATTTCAATTATGAAATTTCCAGATAAATAACCACATAACAGAATTCGGCTTATTTGTTTATAGACCTTGTACCTGACGCGTCTCCTACGCGTAACGAAGAGCAATAAAAAACTTGTTTAGATATCTAGACAAATTGCTATCTTTTGATATTATATAAGTAAGCGGGTATAACTCAATGGTAGAGTGCCATCCTTCCAAGTTGGACGTTGCGTGTTCGAATCACGTTACCCGCTAAAGAATTAGACAAGGGAAACAAAAGTGTGTAGACACAGGCTACGAGATTTGATATCCTGATATACAAGTGTCTGGCGGGCGTAGCCAAGTGGTAAGGCAATGGACTGTGACTCCATCAGTCGCGGGTTCGATCCCCGTCGTTCGCCCGGAGAATGATGTGATCTTCCACGCTTAAAAGCGTGTGTGACGTTTCAAACTCAATATTTGACTTCTAATGAGGCGTGTTATGAAAGTTCGTTCATCTGTAAAAAAAATGTGTCCCAAGTGTCGTGTAATTCGACGTCATGGGCGTGTAATGGTAATTTGTAGCAATCCAAAGCATAAACAGCGTCAAGGTTAATTGCGCGCAAGTCTATGCGTGGAATGTATCTGTCCGATGTTTGTACATCGGTACAGCAACACAGTTGCACGAATAGTCACGTGTCAGCTATACTATATGTAGAAGGGGCTATAGCTCAGTTGGTAGAGCGCTTCGTTTACACCGAAGATGTCAGCGGTTCGAGTCCGTTTAGCCCCATTATAAAAATTTAGAATCAATTATATGATTCATTTTGGCATACAGTTTAAACTTATGGTATACTCTTGTATAGAAAGTTAATGATTAGTATGAGAATATGAAAAAGAGGTAACATATGGGATTACCATGGTACCGTGTACACACGGTTGTTTTAAATGACCCAGGACGTTTAATTGCAGTGCACCTTATGCACACTGCACTTGTAGCGGGTTGGGCTGGTTCAATGGCATTATACGAATTAGCTATTTTTGATCCATCAGATCCAGTACTTAACCCAATGTGGCGTCAAGGAATGTTCGTACTTCCATTTATGACACGCCTTGGTGTGACAAACTCATGGGGTGGATGGAGTATTAGTGGTGAAAGTGTAAGTAACCCAGGACTTTGGAGTTACGAAGGTGTAGCGGCATCGCACATCATCCTTTCAGGACTTCTTTTCCTTGCAGCTATTTGGCACTGGGTATTCTGGGATCTTGAACTTTTCCGTGATCCACGAACACAACAACCAGCATTAGACCTTCCGAAGATTTTCGGAATTCACCTTTTCCTTTCAGGAGTACTTTGTTTTGGTTTTGGAGCATTCCACGTAACAGGACTTTACGGGCCTGGAATTTGGGTATCTGATCCATACGGACTTACTGGAGGTGTTGAGCCAGTAGCACCAGCATGGGGAGCAGAAGGATTTGATCCTTACAACCCAGGCGGAATCGCATCACACCACATTGCCGCAGGAATTGTTGGTATTTGTGCTGGTCTTTTCCACCTTAGTGTGCGTCCACCACAACGTCTTTACAAGGCATTACGTATGGGGAACGTAGAAACAGTACTTTCAAGTAGTATTGCAGCTGTGTTCTGGGCAGCGTTTGTTGTAGGTGGAACAATGTGGTACGGATGTGCTGCAACACCAATTGAACTTTTCGGTCCAACACGTTACCAGTGGGACCAAGGTTTCTTCCAACAGGAAATTGAGAAGCGTGTACAGAAGAGTGTTGCCGGTGGTGCATCACTTTCAGATGCATGGTCTGCTATTCCAGAGAAGCTCGCATTCTATGACTACATTGGAAACAACCCTGCGAAGGGTGGACTTTTCCGTTCTGGACCAATGGATAACGGTGATGGAATTGCAGCAGGTTGGTTAGGACACGCTGTATTTACAGATAAGCAAGGGCGTGAGCTTTTTGTTCGTCGTATGCCAACGTTCTTTGAAACATTCCCTGTAATTCTTATTGATAGTGATGGTATTGTACGTGCCGATGTACCATTCCGTCGTGCAGAATCAAAGTACAGTATTGAGCAAGTAGGTGTAAGTGTAACATTCTACGGTGGAGAGCTCGATGGATTAAGTTTTACTGATCCAGCAACAGTTAAGAAGTATGCACGTCGTTCGCAACTTGGAGAAGTTTTCGAATTTGACCGCGCAACACTTCAATCTGATGGAGTTTTCCGTAGTAGCCCACGTGCGTGGTTTACATTTGCACACGTAAGCTTTGCTCTCCTTTTCTTCTTCGGTCACATTTGGCACGGAGCTCGTACAATCTTCCGAGATGTATTTGCTGGTATTGATCCAGACTTAGATGAGCAAGTAGAGTTTGGTGCATTCCAAAAACTTGGTGATGTAACAACTCGCCGTCAAACTGTGTAATTACGAGGAGAAAATATTATGGAAGCTATCGTTTATACGTTCTTACTTGTGGGAACTCTTGGTATTATTTTCTTTGCTATCTTTTTCCGTGAACCACCACGTGTAGCGAAGTAATGTATCTCTAAAGACATCGTTGTAAAGGTATATACTTCAAGGATGCTCAGCATGGCATGCACATCGTGCATGCCATAGCAAACTTACTTTTGGGGTACAAAATCTTATATATATATATTCAACATAATATGTTACACTGAATATAAGGACAAGTAGCTCAGTTGGATAGAGTATGTGGCTACGAACTACAGTGTCGGGGGTTCGAATCCCTCCTTGTCTGAAAACGTGGATTTTTTTTACAAAAAAAAACATTTAAAAGGCCTATACATATAGAGAATATTGCCATACAATTAACAGGTCATGGTGTTTTTATAATTTTTTTTGTAAAGCATTTCTCTTCCACTTTTACAAAAAGATTATAAAAACTAAGACATAATTAAAATTATTAGGAGTACATTTTTCAATGGACAAGCCTTCTTCATCTTCTTCAGCTTCTGACTTGAACAAAATCATTAATGACCAACAAATGGAACTGGGAACGCTCTCCGTAATTAAATCGAAGCTTTCAGTGGCTGAGACCAAAATTAGTGCATTAACATCGGAGATGAGTAAATTGCAGCAAATGAGTGCTCAGAGACGTCGATTTTATGAATTTCGCAAAAACACGGATTTAGCAATGCTCGAGAAGTTGCGCTCTGAACTTCATACTATTTTAGGCAATTTACACTTAGATAGAATTGAAGTTTTATCTTTGCAAGACACGATTGAGGAATTTAAATCGGACCAAAACCAATTGAAAAGTCTCAATCAAGAATTGCTTTTTCGCTTAAAGGAAAAAATTGAGCAAGCAGACACCCTTAAAAAATCTCTTGATAAGCTTTGTCAGCCAGTCGGGGTTCATCTTGGTGTAAATTCTGATGGTTTTGTTTCGATTTTACTTTCGGATACTGAATCGAATATTCTGTTTGCGAATCAGCGACCTAGTACGTGTCACGCTGAGACGCAAACAGAGCATATTATGGAAGTGGCTGTCCCTGTAGCTGTCGAGCAAAATACTCCAGGAGGTGAGGCATTACTTGTGCCCCTTGTTTTGCTGAGTAAATTGGTCAACAATATTCCAGTGACGAAAACTCAGTTCGTTTCTGGATTCATCGGGGGTTCGATTAGCTACGAAATTTGTGGACATGTCTTACCACTACCACTAAAGTATCGCCCATTGGATCGCGCTTGCTTAAAAACCGCCTCCACTATCAAGAACGTATGCACTGGTCCGAAGAAGGCCAAACTACCAAGTGAGTTATTACCAATTACCGCTGTTTCGCAAGAATATACATCAGTGGTCGGACTCGAGACTCATATGCCGGCTATTCCGGTTTCTCACTTTCCCCTTTAAAAAGGGATATGTACCTCGCTGTTGCTGAGTGCCGTGTGTTTTTCTGTCATGGGAAAGAGGCAGACAGCGAGTGGTTTTTGTTGTACACGCTATACTCTTTCATGGAAGCATTGGTTTTTCTAATCTTCTCAAACACATCAAGGAGAGTTTGATCCTGGCTCAGAAGGAACGCTGGCAGCGTGCATAACACATGCAAGTCGAACGATGAAGCATTCTTCGGAATGTGGAAGAGTGGCGAACGGGTGAG
>Ga0209654_1000489_pt1 | contig 38276 bp, 30 predicted proteins | sample SaaInl1SG_22_DNA_FD_184646 | JGI IMG/M metagenome (GOLD analysis project Ga0209654, IMG submission 184646) | Marine microbial communities from expanding oxygen minimum zones in the Saanich Inlet - ESP_161SG_22_DNA (SPAdes) (version 2) | ecosystem: Environmental > Aquatic > Marine > Intertidal... | reverse complement strand
CAATACAAAAATAGACTCTATTGAAGAGCGGTATGCCCTTGGAGAATTAGACAGTACTATATACAAAAAGTTTAAAGACAAGTATGAAACTCAAAAAGACGAACTACAGTCAAAAATTGAAAATCCATCACTTAGTAGTTCGAACCTTGAATTGGCCATTGATAAAGCGCTTAGTTTATCTGAATCTCTCGAGAAGATCTGGGTTGATGGGGATTTAAAACAACGACAAAAACTACAACATTTAGTCTTTCCATCCGGATTGGGTTACGACAAGTCAAACGACCGAGTTCGAACCCCAAAAGTGAACGCCATTTTTGGCTCAATTCCGATTTTATCGAAGGAAATATCAAACATAAAAAAAGGAGAACCAATTCCTGTGAATCAATTCTCCGATTGCGTGACCTCGGCAGGATTCAAACCTGCAACCTCTTGAGCCGTAATCAAGTGCACTATTCAGTTATGCTACGAGGCCGTTTTGAGGGTGCAAATATAAGGTAATAATCTTTTTATCAAAAAAATATCATAGCTATTTCAAAAAACTTACATTTGTATGATTAATATAGTTTTAAATATTATGAAAATAGAACAGATCTACACCAATTGTTTAGCTCAAGGGGCCTACTATATTGAGTCTAATGGAGAGGTTGCTATCATTGATCCACTTCGAGAAACACAACATTATATTGATAAAGCAACGGCTAATAATTCTAAAATCAAATTTATTTTTGAGACCCATATTCATGCCGATTTTGTATCAGGTCATTTAGACTTGGCTAAAAAAACTGGAGCAACCATTGTTTTTGGTCCAAATGCCAAAATGGCGTTTAACTGTTACAATGCTTCCGACAATGAAGAGTTTAAGGTTGGGAACATTACAATAAAAGTATTACATACACCCGGTCACACCCTAGAATCTGTAACGTATTTACTGATTGATGAAAACGGCAAAAACCACGCTGTGTTTACAGGTGATACGCTGTTTCTTGGAGATGTTGGACGACCCGATTTGGCAATAAAATCTGACCTTAGCGAAAAAGATTTAGCAGGTATGTTATTTCATTCCTTGCGCTCAAAAATTATGACTCTAGAGGATTCTGTGATTGTATATCCAGCACATGGAGCTGGTTCTGCCTGTGGAAAAAATTTAAGCAAAGAAACGGTTGGTACGATTGGAGATCAAAAAAAAACCAATTATGCTTTACGAACTGATATGACTAAAGAAGAGTTTGTAACAGAAGTGCTGGAAGGCATCAGTCCACCACCGCAATATTTTGCCAAAAATGCTAAAATAAATCAAAGTGGATATTCTGATTTAGACGAAGTATTATCAAAAGGCGATACTCCCCTATCAGTGGATACTTTTGAACAGTTGGCTAACTCCAAAAAAACACTTGTTTTAGATGTGCGAACACAGCAAGATTATGTAAAAAATCACATCCCAAGATCAATTTTTATTGGGCTTAATGGTGGATTTGCACCATGGGTTGGAGCGCTCATTTCAGACATCAATCAACCTATTTTATTAGTCGTTCCAGAAGGTAAGTCAGAAGAAGCAGTAACACGTCTGGCTCGCGTTGGTTATGACAACTCCCTTGGCTATTTAGAAGGCGGTATGGACGCTTGGATTGCTGCAGAAAAAACAACAGACCAAATTAAGTCTATTTCAGCAGAGGAATTTGCTAAAAAAACAAAAGAAGACAAATTAAACGTTTTGGATGTTCGAAAAGATGGCGAACATGCCTCGATGCATTTAAATATAGACGGTCTTCAGCATTTTGCATTAGATTATATCAATCATCAAATGGATCAAATTGATGCTAATAAAACGTATTATATTCATTGTGCAGGTGGCTACCGATCTGTAATTACTGCATCCATTCTAAAAGCACGTGGATTTCATAACATTATAGATATTGCTGGTGGATTTGCAGCGCTTAAAAAAACCGATTTATCAATATCTGAATTTGTATGTCCTTCAACGCTTTAACTTCTAAAATAATGAAAACTACTCTTAAAATTCAAAATCTAAAATGTGGCGGATGCGCGCAAACAATCATCTCCAAACTCAATGGCTTAAAAGGAATTCAAAATGTAAGTGTAAACACAGAAACGAATACCGTTTCATTTGAAAATGAACTCCCAAACGGAGTTGAATCCGCTACAACATTACTGGCTAAACTCGGATATCCGGTGGATGGGGATGCCAATTCAATTGGCAAAAAAGCAAAATCATTTGTAAGTTGTGCGCTAGGACGCATGGCGAAATCTTAAACGATCTCTGCACTTAAACCCGCTTTTAGGAGTTGGCTGCATTGCGGCTCTAACTCCTCATATACCCCTGTTTTTACGGTACACTTCCCTTTATAGTGAACGAGTAAGGAACACTGTTCTGCCTGTTCATAGGAGTGCTTACAAACATCAACTAGGGTTTCAATCACATGATCAAAGGTATTAACCTCATCGTTAAATAAGACAATTTCATTCAAATGGCCTTCTTCAACTGAAACCTCTTCTTGTTCTTTAATTTTTTCTTTTGTACTCATAACTACTTAACAAATTTCAAAGCAAGCCAATTGTTTCGTGTTAATGTTTTTTCAAGTTTTAAGTTCAATTGATTGCAGCTTGATTCAATCAACTCACAATCACTGTCATAAAAACCGCTTAAAAATAAAGTACCCTTTTCATTTAAACAAGTAACATATGTACTTAAATCATTCAATAGAATGTTGCGATTTATATTTGCGATGATGACATCAAATCGTTTTCCTTGAAGCAGAGATGCATCTCCTTCCAAAACATTGATGTGGTGACATTCATTTCGAGAGACGTTTTCAAGACTGTTTAAATAACACCAATTATCAATGTCGATGGCTTCTAAATAAGTGGCTCCTTTTTTTTCAGCTAAAATGGCGAGCACTCCGGTTCCACACCCCATATCCAAAACAGATTTATTGGTGAAATCAGATGCTAAAATATGCTGAATCATCATGTGAGTTGTTTCATGATGTCCCGTTCCAAAACTCATTTTAGGCTCAATAACAATGTCATATTCTACATTAAATGCTTCATGAAACGGAGCACGAATGACACAACGACCTTCTACTACAATGGGGTTGAAGTTCTTTTCCCATTCTGCATTCCAATTGGTCTGTGCAATCTCTTCAAACGTATAAGTAATCTTAAATTCTTCAGATTTTAAGATATTAACTTCGTCTAGGATCGTGTCATTCCAATCTTCTTTTTGAATATAAGCTAAGACCCCATCTGAGGTTTCTACAAAGCTTTCGAAACCAGAAAAGCCAAGTTCCGCTATCAAAATTTCGGTACCCGGCTGAACGGGATTAACTTTAAAAGTGTAGCCTATATAAATAGAATCTCCCAAATTTAAAATGCGTTTATAATGGCTATAAATTGTTCTACATCCAATGCTGCACCACCAATTAAACCGCCATCAACATCTGTTTTTGAAAAAATTTCTTTTGCATTTGCTGGCTTTACACTCCCTCCATACAAAATAGAGACTTGGTCTGCTAACTCCGTAGAATAGTGGTTCGCAATCGTTTTGCGTATAAAGGCATGCATCTCTTGTGCTTGCTCTGGGGATGCTGTTTCTCCAGTACCAATTGCCCAAACTGGCTCATAAGCCAATACAATATGCTCCCAAGCTGATGCTGGTAAATGAAATAACGCATTCTTGATTTGTGCTTCTACAATCGCTTCTTCATTGCCTGTTTTACGATCTTCCAATTCTTCTCCAAAACAAAAAATCACACGCATATCATGTGCCAAGGCTGTATCTACTTTCTTAGCTAAAACTGCATCGGTTTCATTAAAATAAGCACGGCGTTCACTGTGACCCAAAATAACTGTTTTAACCCCTACACTTTTAAGCATCCCAGCACTAACCTCTCCTGTATAAGCACCATTTTCTGCAAAATACATGTTTTGAGCAGCCACAATAACTTGGCTTCCTTTGACTGAATTTGAAGATGCTAAAAGACTCGTAAAAGGAGGTGCAATAATAACTTCTGTAGTGGTGTGTTTTAGTGCTTTTAGCAGTTTAGCAACGAATAATTCAGAATCGACATAGTCATTATTCATTTTCCAATTTCCTGCTACAATTTGTTTTCTCATTTTAAATTATTTAAAAGTGTTATATCTGTTGTTTTAATGGCTTTAAAAACTTTTATACTGCCTTGTTTATCGATAATCATATACCGTGGAATCCAATCCAAATCTAAAAATGTACCCATGGCTCCTTTCCAACCAGATTGCATAAAATAATGATCGCCTTTAATTTCTAATCGGTCTATTCCTTTTTTCCAAGCTTTTTGTGTTTTGTCTAAAGATAAATACACAAAATCAACTTTGGGGTGTTTGGCTTGAAGTTCTTTTACACTAGGCAACCCTTCTAAACAATCTTTACACCAAGAGGCCCATACATCTATAAAAACAGTATTGCCAAGATGTTTTTCTAAAATAGTTTTAAACAAAACGGTATCGCCATTAAGTGTTACAAATTCATCGTTTAAAGCAGCCTCAGAAAATTGAGTTTCTACTCGGTTTTGACAACTTAATAGTGTGGTTACAAACAGAAATACTAAAAGATTATTTTTCATTTTGAAGTTTTATTTAGGGGTTTAATTTAATTTTTGGATCCAAGTAAGTGTAAATAATATCGACTACTATATTAATAAGCACAAAAGTAAGGGCAATTATTAAAACAGCCCCCATAATTACCGGTAAATCTAAGGTGTTTAGTGCATTTACAATTTCTTTTCCCAATCCATTCCAAGCAAATATATACTCTACAAACACCGCTCCCGCCAATAGAGATGCAAACCAACCAGAGATGGCAGTGACCACAGGATTGAGTGCGTTTTTCATTGCGTGTTTAATAATAATTTGAAATTCACTCAATCCTTTGGCTCTAGCAGTACGGATATAATCCTGATTAAATACTTCTAATAAGGAGTTGCGCATCAGTTGTGTAACGACAGCCAATGGGCGAATTCCAAGAACCAAGGCTGGTAATGTTAAGTTTTTTAGTTTTAATTGATAGACTTCTCCAAAATCATCTAGCTCATAAAGGTTCCCGGTCATTTCTAAGCCTGTATAGTGGTGTAATAAAAACCCGAAAATCCAAGCAGCTAAAATTGCACTAAAAAAAGAAGGTAAACTCATTCCAAATGTACTAACCACCAAAATAGTCTTATCCAGCCAATGGTCTTTATATAATGCAGAGAAAACGCCTAAAATGAGTCCTAAAACCAATGCCATACAAATGGATGCAACCGCCAAAACAATAGTGTTTGGCAGCGTTTCTTGAAGAATTTGACTGACTTCCTTACCTTGTTTTGTAAAGGAAGTTCGAAGGTATGGAAGTTTTAGAACAACCGTTTTATTGGAGGTTTTAAACAGAACTTGATAATGATATGAATGTGATTCTAAGAAAGTATAATCATCTGAGGCGTTAGAATGAAACGATATGGGTGACAAATCGTTCAAATAGTTTAAGTATTGTGTAAACACAGGCTGATCAAATCCATATTTTTGGTTTACTAGAGCTAGTTGAGTTTGGTCTTCATTTTGACCCAACATCATTTGTGCAGGATCACCTGGCAAGACATTAAACAGAAAAAAAATAGTGGTCACAACTCCTAAAAGAGTCCAAAATGAATGCTGTATTTTTTTTAAAATATATCGCCCCAAAAGGTTTAAAGATCTAAGTTATCAATGTCATTCCAGTGTACTTTTTGTTGGACCGTACCTTGATTTAATTCCAAAACCCCTGGATTGGATCGCACCACTGTTTTGAGCGCTTTTTCATCACACAAATAAAACTCAAAACCGAGATCGTACGTTTTATTTATATTGGCAATTGTATTCTTACCTGAAGCACTGAGTCCAATAACGGTATAACCTTTAGATTTTGTTTTTTGGGATAATGATTTCAGTTTTTGCAATCCTTCTTTTTCAGCAGTGTCCAAATTATAAGACACAATCATAATGAGTTTATCTTCAGCTAGAAAGACATCGGTCAAATCTTCGTCCTCAGATTCTATCGAAAAATCTAATATAGGAGGTTGATAGCCTTCGTTAATAACTTCCGTTTCAACACTCACATACTCCCCATCAATAGTAGGGTATGAACCGTCTGTGATAATTGTTTTTTCTTCACCATCCACATTAAATACCCATGTAAATTCTTGAATGGCTTTGGGCGCATCTTCTGGAGTAGACATATTTTTAATCAAATTGTCCCCTATTTTGTAGGCTCTAAAATCAATACTTGGCAAATGCATCAATACATGGTTTCCAAAAGCTAGACTGGCTACAAAACTCAGAAGGGCAAACAGGGTGGTGAGAAAAGGATTAAAAATGGGTTTGATATAGGATTTTCCGAAAAATAAAATTAATATAAATGCTAATAAAACCACATCCTTTGTAAAACTTTCCCAAGGGGTTAATTTTAAAGCATCACCAAAACACCCGCAGTCCTTTACTTTATCAAAATATGCAGAATAAAAGGTTAGAAACGTAAAAAACACAATCATAAGAAGTAAACTCCAAACCGTGAATTTAGGCTTGTATCCTATCAGCAAAAAGACACCAAGGATGACCTCAAAGACAACTACAAAAAGAGAGATGGCGAGTGCATAAGGCTCTAAAAATGGGATATTTAAAACCTCAGTACTAAAATATTCTTGAAGTTTATAAGAAAACCCTAAAGGGTCATTGAGTTTTATAAATCCTGAAATTATAAATAAAATTCCAACAAAAATACGGGAAAAAGATACTAAGATTTTCATTTTAAGATTCGTTTAAGTGGATTAAAGCAAAGATGGCATAGTTAATCATATCCTGATAGTTGGCATCAATTCCCTCACTGACAAGGGTGTGACCTGCATTGTCTTCAATTTGTTTGACACGTAATAATTTTTGCAAAATCAAATCCGTTAAAGAACTCACACGCATATCGCGCCATGCCTCTCCGTAATCGTGATTTTTATCTAGCATCAATTGTTTCGTAAAGGCAATTTTATCTTTATACAATCTTACTGCCTCTTCAAAAGTCAAGTCAGGCTGCTCTACAACCCCTTTCTCAATTTGAATGAGCGCCATAACACAATAATTAATAATCCCAACAAACTCACTTGCAGCACCTTCATCTACTTTTTGAACAGCATTTTGTTGAAGCCCTCTAATGCGCTGAGCCTTAATAAAAATTTGGTCTGTTAACGAAGGTAATCTGAGAATCCGCCATGCGCATCCATAGTCTTTCATTTTTTTACTGAACAGGTCTTGACAGACTTCTACAACGGCATCGTATTCTTTTGAAGTATTTTGCATGAAATAAATCGAATTTTCCGTAAATTTCGCTTAAAATATTCAAAACATCAAGATTTATGGTTTAAAGTTTTAAATCTTGACCAGAACCTTCAACGAAACATTTATATGACTCTCAATTGTAAAGGCCAACTCATTGATCTCAAGATACCAAAAGTAATGGGAATTTTAAATGTAACTCCCGATTCTTTTTATGATGGCGGACGGTTTAAAAACGAGAAAAGTGTTTTGACACAAGTTGAAAAACTACTGGATGAAGGCGCTACTTTTATTGATATTGGCGCTTATAGCTCCCGCCCTGGTGCTGATTTTGTTTCAAAAGAAGAAGAGTTGAAGCGACTTATTCCTATAATAACTTCTGTGGTGAACAATTTTCCCAAGAGTCTTATTTCGGTTGATAGTTTTAGAAGTGATGTCATTAAAACCGCTGTGGAAGCAGGGGCTGCAATGGCGAATGACATTTCTGGAGGACAACAAGATCCATTGATGTTTGAGACCGTTAGAGCACTTGGCGTGCCTTATATTATGATGCACATGCGAGGCACCCCGAAAACCATGCATCAAATGACAGAGTATTCGGATGTGATAAAAGAGGTCTATACCTATTTTTCTGAACGCATTCAATTGGCACGAGCACACCAAATAAAAGACATTATTTTAGATCTTGGATTTGGATTTTCAAAAACTTTAGAACAGAATTTTGAGCTCTTAGGGATGTTGGATTACTACAAAAATCTGAATCTCCCCATTTTAGCAGGGATTTCTAGAAAATCGATGGTATATAAAACGCTAAACACCAATGCAAACCAAGCACTTAACGGAAGTACAGCCCTTCATATGGTGGCTCTGCAAAAAGGCGCAAAACTATTAAGAGTACACGACGTGAAAGAGGCCATGGAATGTATTCATCTTCATGAGGCGCTTCAAAAGTAGCGTTCATTTTATATTTATTATATTTATTAAAATTTTTAGACCAAGTGGACATTTTTAAAGACTTATTAAACTTCAATGCATTAGACATCATCGACATTACGTTAGTCGCATTTTTGCTGTATTATGTCTACAAATTAATCAAAGGAACGGTCGCGATCAACATCTTTTTTGGGATTGTTATTTTTTACCTGTTTTATTTATTGGTAGATGTCTTAGAAATGCGCATGCTAAGTAATATTTTAGGTGGCTTTATGAGTGTTGGAATTATAGCCTTAATTGTCGTATTTCAACCCGAAATTCGTAAATTTCTATTAATGATTGGTTCCACAAATTTGAGTAAAAGTGGGTCCTTCATCAAACGGTTTAATTTTGTAAAAACACACGATAAAAATGAGTCTGATGCAGAGGTGATTGTAAAAGCCAGCACCAGAATGGGCAGCAGCAAAACCGGGGCGCTTATTGTGATTGAACGCAATAATAATTTAGATTTTTTAGTAGAAACTGGAGATGACATGAATATTAAGGTCACACAACCCATATTAGAGAGTATTTTTTTCAAAAACAGTCCACTTCACGATGGTGCTATTATAATTTCAAATAATGTAATTAAGGCAACTCGGGTGATCCTACCTGTTAATAATGAAAAAAATATTCCTTCACATTTTGGACTACGTCACCGTGCTGCAATTGGAATTACAGAAAAAACAGACGCACTGGCGCTTGTGGTTAGCGAAGAGAGTGGACAGGTTTCTTATGTAACTAACGGAGAATTTGTAATTTATGCAGACACTCAAGATTTGATCGATAAAATAAAGTCAGATTTGTCTTAATATTAGCTGTATTTGCTTAAAAACTGAGCATCGTATAAATTTCTGTAGTGGCCCTCTTTGTTTTTTAATAACTCTTTATGAGTTCCCATTTCAACAATTTTACCAGCATCCAAAACAATAATGGTATCGGCTTTTTTGACCGTTGCCAAGCGGTGTGCAATAACAATAGAAGTACGCCCATGTGTAATTTTCTGAGTCGCATTTTGAATGAGTTGTTCTGCATTAGAATCTATAGAAGCTGTAGCTTCATCCAATATTAAAATTTTTGGGTTTGTGACATACGCTCTCAAAAACGATATTAATTGGCGCTGACCAGAAGACAACATCACACCTCTTTCTTTAACATTATAATGGTAGCCTTTGGGCAAACTCATAATAAAATCATGGATGCCAATTTCTTTTGCAGCAGCTTCTACTTGCGCTTCACTAATATCCGGATTTTTTAAAGTAATATTATTCAAAATGGTATCTGCAAACAAAAATACATCTTGAAGTACAACAGCTATATTTTGTCTTAAATTTTTAACTGAAATGGTTTTGATATTTTTAGAATCAATTGTAATTGTTCCAGAAGTAACATCATATAAACGGTTCAATAAATTGATAATGGTTGATTTTCCTGCACCCGTTGCTCCTACAATAGCAACTGTTTTACCAGAAACAACCTTAAAAGACACCCCTTTAAGGACAGGTTCATTTTCGACATAAGCAAATTGAACGTTTTTAAATTCTAAATCGCCCTTTACATTTTCAAGAATATCATTTCCATGATCCTGAATATGAGATGTGGTGTCCAATACCTTAAAAACACGATCGGCAGCTACCATTCCCATTTGGAGTGTATTAAATTTATTCGCAATTTGATTCAGGGGTCTAAAAATCATTGGCACCATCATAATAAATGCTGTTAAATCTCCAATCGAAGCCGTTTGATCTAATACCGTGTTTAGGCCTCCAATCCAAATCACTGTTCCTAAGGTTACGGACGATAAAAGATCTGCTATTGGGAAAAATACAGAATTATACCACACTGTTTTGATCCATCCTTTTTTATGACGTTCATTGATGGCTCTAAAATTATTAGATTCAATTTCTTCTCTAGCAAATATTTGAACGATTTTCATGCCTGTGATCCGCTCCTGAACAAAAGAATTGAGGTTTGAGACTTCGGTGCGAACATCTTCAAATGCTTTTTTCATGTATCTCTGAAAAACTTTGGTAGCTATCAAAACAATTGGAAGTGTAAAAAATACTATAAGACTCAGTCGCCAATTCATATAAAACATCACGGCACCAACCACAGTCATTTTCAAAATATCGCTAAAAATCATAAACAGACCTTCTCCAAAAATGTCAGCAATTCGCTCCATATCTGTCACTGTTCGGGTAATCAAAACACCTACAGACGAGTTGTCAAAATATTTCATTTTAAACCCTAGGATATGATTAAAAAGTTTAATTCGAATGTCTCTTACTACCGACTGACCAAGCCAACTTGCATAATAGATAAACAATAAATTACAAGTAACTTCGAGAACCAACAGTCCTAGCATAAGAACTACATAGTTTAAAAAACCAGGTTCAAATTTCTGTTCAATATTTTGATCAATAGCCAATTGTAATACTTTAGGGCGAAGTGCTCCAAAAACAGCCAAACCAATGACCGTTGTCAATGCAAGAATAAAAAACCCTGAGTAGGGCTTGATATAATGCAACAATCTTTTGAATAACTGCGCATCAAAAACTTTACTTTTAGTCTTCTTTATGGACATAAATTGATTTTGAATATTCTATATGAATTAGATACAGTCCGTGAGCTGGTGCCGATGTACCCGCATTAGACCTGTTTTTTGAAGAAATAATTTTACGAAATTCTTCAAGAGTTATTTTTTTAGCTCCCACTTCAATCAAAGTGCCAACAATAGCACGCACCATATTTCTAAGAAAACGATCCGCTTTGATTGTAAAGTTAAGACTGTTTTTGACAATCGTCCAATGGGCTTCCATTATCTTGCAATCATACGTTTTAACATCTGTTTTCACTTTTGAAAAACATTGAAAATCTGTGTATTCAAACAAAATTTTAGTGGCTTGACTCATCAAATCTACGTCTAATGGAAGTGTGTATGTATATTCATTTTGAAATTTAAAGGCATTTTTTGTTCTTGATATTCTGTATACATACGTTCTACTCAAAGCTGCAAAACGAGCGTGAATTTCTGGATGTACTTCTCTAATACTATTTATGTGGATATCTTTTGGAAGGAGTACATTAAGTTTATAAACAAGATCCTTGGAGTCAATCCTTGTATCAAAATCAAAATGAGCCATCATTTGTTCTGCATGCACTCCTGTATCCGTTCGACCTGCTCCCATACATTCCAAAGGAGTTCTCAATACAGTACTGAGCGCATGATTGAGCTCCGCTTGTACCGTCGTAACATCGGGTTGAATTTGCCAGCCGTGGTAGGCACGACCATTATAAGATAAATCAATAAAATATCTCAAGCTAATTTGATACTTTTGTAGTTAGATAGACAAAGATAAATAGACTTTATCATTAAACGCTTTCACATTAAGATTTTCTAATGACAAAAATTTTATTACTCTCAGACACTCATAGTTATATGGGAGAAGACATCCTTAAATATGTGAAACAGGTCGATGAAGTTTGGCATGCTGGAGATATTGGCGACCTAAAAGTTACGGATGCTATAAAAAAACTGAAGCCATTACGAGCTGTTTTTGGTAATATTGACAGTGCAGAAGCACGTTTAGAATTTCCAGAACATTTAAAATTTCGATGTGAAGGCGTAAAAGTATGGATCACACACATTGGTGGATATCCTGGACGGTATGCTCCTGCTGTTAGAGAAATGATTAAAGTACACACTCCAAACCTATTTATTTGTGGTCATTCGCATATATTAAAGGTGATGAACGATAAAAAACTAAACCTTTTACACATGAATCCTGGAGCCGCAGGAACGTATGGAATTCATAAAGTCAGAACACTACTCCGATTTGAAATTTCAGGAGAAAAAATTCAAAATCTTGAAGTCATCGAATTTAAAAGATAGGTATAAAAAAACCCTGAGAAATCTCAAGGTTTTTTTTCGCACTCTTACTACTAAAGTTATTTATCTCAACCGATCTACTGATTTTACAAGCGCCTCATCCTTTTTGATGGCCTTATTGGCAAATGCCAATAACACGATAGAAATAATAGGAAGTAGCAACCCAATACCTTTCTCAGAATTCGCAGTTTCTCCAGATACAGTTAGCAATCGATATATAAATAATCCTAGTAAAATTAAGTTTAATATTATATTTAAACGACCCAGCACAAATTGGGTCTGTCTTGTTTTGAATAAAAAAATCGAGATCAACGACAGCAGGGCTGATGCTGAAAATAGAATCGCATATTCTAATGAATCAAATGCAAATTCAATACTTGCTTCTGTGGTTCTCAAAGACAGTACTTGAGACAGCCCCCCAGAACAAATGGCAGCAAGTAATAAGTATATGGTTTGAATTCTTTGAAGCATTTTTTAATTTAATGTACAACAAAAATAATAGTTTCTTTTTTATTACATCTATAAAAAGTTTAAAAATAAAGTTGTATAATTGCATGTACAACGGCGAAATCAAACTTAATTCGCCATACTCAATTTACAATAAAAATTACTTCTTCATAAAACCATTCCAATAATTAAACTCTTTAAACTATTAAAGATTTAAAATTAACTCACATAGATAATGTTTGAAATTTCACAACTAAAAGAAAAGAAACTTCCTGAACTACAAGAAATTGCAAAAGAACTAAAGGTTCCTAAATTCAAAAGTTTAAAAAAAATTGACCTCGTATATCAAATACTCGATTTACAAGCTAGCAATCCTACAATCACTACACCTGCTGCATCGGATGTTAAAACCCCAAGACCAAGGAGAGAACGCATCTCAAAAACAGAAGCGAGACCAACTGTAAATACAACTCAAAAAAAGGAAACTCCTACTGAAAACAATTTACCCAAGGCACCCGCTGAGATCAAACCAACCGAAAACTCAGAGACAAAGCCTGAGGCCAAGGTAGAAACTAACGGAGCACCTAAAACTACTCCAAGACCTCAAAAACAAAAAAACCAAAACCCAAACCAAAAACAGAATTCAAATCAAAACCCAAACCAAAAACAAAACCCAAATCAAAACCCAAACCAAAAACAAGGCAATAACGGAAACAAAGACACTCGTAACCGCTATAAAGAACCTGATTTTGAATTTGATGCCATTATTGAAAGTGAAGGTGTTTTGGATGTCATGCAAGATGGCTATGGTTTCTTAAGGTCTTCTGATTATAACTATTTGGCCTCTCCTGATGACATCTATGTCTCTCAATCTCAAATCCGTTTATTTGGATTAAAAAATGGAGACACCGTACTAGGACATGTACGTCCCCCAAAAGAAGGAGAAAAGTACTTTCCCCTTATTAGAGTTAGTAAAATTAACGGCCTCGATCCACAATCAGTACGGGATCGTGTCGCTTTTGAACACTTAACCCCTCTTTTTCCAAAAGAAAAATTTAATATCGCCGAAAAACAAAGTACAATTTCTACTCGAATTATGGATTTGTTTTCTCCAATAGGAAAAGGCCAACGTGGTATGATTGTTTCGCAACCTAAAACAGGTAAAACAATGCTCCTTAAGGATGTTGCGAATGGAATTGCAGCCAACCATCCTGAAGTATATCAAATGATTTTACTGATTGACGAACGTCCGGAAGAAGTTACAGACATGCAACGTAATGTACGTGGCGAAGTAATTGCTTCTACCTTTGATAAAGAAGCACACGAACACGTCAAAATTGCAAACATCGTATTAGAAAAAGCAAAACGACTGGTAGAATGTGGCTATGATGTCGTAATACTTTTAGATTCGATCACGCGTTTGGCACGTGCATACAATACTGTTCAGCCCGCCTCAGGAAAAATTTTAAGTGGTGGTGTAGATGCGAATGCACTTCACAAACCAAAACGTTTTTTCGGAGCGGCTCGAAATATAGAAAATGGAGGATCGCTCACAATTATTGCGACAGCATTGACCGAAACAGGGTCTAAAATGGATGAAGTGATTTTTGAAGAATTTAAAGGAACTGGAAATATGGAACTTCAATTGGATCGTAAAATATCCAACCGTCGTATTTTCCCAGCCATTGACCTTACCTCATCAAGCACTCGAAGAGATGATTTGTTGTTAGATGAAAAAACCATCCAACGCATGTGGGTAATGCGAAAGTACCTTGCAGACATGAACCCTGTGGAAGCGATGGAATTTATCAACGAGCGTTTCAAACAAACACGCAACAACGAGGAGTTTTTAATCTCGATGAATGGGTAATTAATCCATTACTCATTTTAAGTCATAAAAAAATCCTGTGAAAATAATTTCACAGGATTTTTTAATTTTAAGGGATACTTTAGTTACCCTACTAAAGATAACACAGTATATTCATTTATAGTGCTGCAACAAATTTAGACAAACCAGACTTAAGGTTTGCTGCTTTATTGTCGTGAATGATGTTGTTTTTGGCTAACTTATCAATCATTGAAGAAACTTTTGAAAATGATTTTTGAGCCTCTTTTTTATCCGTTAATTCACGTAAATTTTTAATTGCATTACGGGTCGTTTTGTGCTGATACTTGTTCAACACACGCTTTGACTCATTACTTCTAATTCTTTTTAAAGCTGACTTATGATTTGCCATAATTCTTAATTTTATTATTATTAAATAATTGTAGCCCGTAGGGGAATCGAACCCCTCTTACCAGGATGAAAACCTGGCGTCCTAGCCGATAGACGAACGGGCCATTTATTATACTCAAAAACAAAATCACAACGAATCTGTTTTTATTTCAAATAGCATGCATTATTTCTAATGCGGTTGCAAAAATACAACTATTTTTAAATGTTACAACTTCTTACTAACTTTTTTTAAAAAAAGTTAAAATTAATAGGCTTTCGCAAATAAAACGCGCTGTGTAGAAGGTTTTCCTGAATACACACATACGCCATCCTCTAATTTTGAATCTATTGGGATACAACGAATTGTTGCTTTTGTGAGTTCTTTTATTTTGTCTTCTGTCTCTGGAGTTCCGTCCCAATGCGCCGAGATAAACCCTGTTTTTTCTTCTAAAACAGTTTTAAATGCATCAAATGAATCTACTTGTGTGATATGATTTGCTCTAAAATCAAGTGCTTTTTGAAATAGAGCTGTTTGAATCTCAGTAATCAAAGTCTTAACTGTAGCTGTTAGGTTATCTAAGTCCACTACTTGTTTGGTTAATGTATCTCTTCTAGCCAACTCTACTGTACCACTCTCCAAGTCTTTTGGTCCAATTGCCAGTCTTAATGGCACGCCTTGTAATTCGTGTTGAGCAAATTTAGCACCTGGACGTTGAGTCGTTCTATGATCGTATTTTACAGAAATATTCTCCGCTCTCAAAGCACTCATAATTGCCTCGGCTTTTGTTGTGATTTCTGCCAATTGTTCTTCACTTTTATAAATAGGAACAATAACGACTTGGTAAGGCGCCAAGTTTGGAGGCAACACCAATCCTTTATCATCACTATGCGTCATGATTAAAGCCCCCATCAATCGTGTAGAAACTCCCCATGAGGTCGCCCATACATAATCTTGTTTTCCTTCGCTGTTTGCAAATTTAACATCAAATGCTTTTGCGAAATTCTGACCTAAAAAGTGAGAGGTACCTGCTTGCAATGCTTTGCCGTCTTGCATTAAAGCTTCAATACAATAAGTTTCTTCGGCACCCGCAAAACGTTCACTCTCAGTTTTGACTCCCTGAATCACAGGAATTGCCATAAAGTTTTCAGCAAAATTAGCATAGACACTATTCATTAATTTGGCTTCTTCGATAGCTTCCCCTTTGGTAGCATGAGCGGTATGTCCTTCTTGCCATAAAAATTCGGCCGTTCTTAAAAACAAACGTGTTCGCATTTCCCATCGTACCACATTCGCCCACTGGTTTATTAAAAGCGGTAAATCTCGGTACGATTGTACCCACCCTTTAAACGTATTCCAAATAATCGCTTCACTCGTTGGTCTGACTACTAACTCTTCTTCGAGTTTTGCTTTTGGATCGACACGAAGTTTCCCCAAATTGTCTGGGTCATTTTGCAAACGGTAATGCGTCACTACCGCACATTCTTTTGCAAAGCCTTCAGCATTTTTTTCTTCAGCTTCAAAAAGACTTTTCGGTACAAATAATGGAAAATACGCATTTTGATGCCCCGTTTCCTTAAACATTCGGTCTAATTCTGCTTGCATTTTCTCCCATATAGCATAGCCATAGGGCTTAATAACCATACACCCTCTGACTGCAGAGTTTTCGGCCAAATCGGCTTTAACGACAAGTTCATTATACCATTTTGAATAATCTTGGGATCTTGGTGTAAGGTTTTTACTCATATTTTCGTAATTTGGCACAACTATTGATAAAAGTACCTTATAATAATTTAGTTTACAAAACTAAGTATTTTTGAGACGTTCAACAATTTAATTTAAACACTTATGAAATTTATTACTTACAAAAAGAAACAAATCGTACTCGCTTTTGTAGTTGGGGTTCTTTTAAGTTTTAATTCTTGTGGATCTTTCCAATATTCTGGAATCTATGATGATGGGATTTATTCCGAATCTAGACCCACAGAACAAGTTAATGAAACTGTTGACAATACATCCAATTCATCAGAATATTATAAAAATTATTTTAAAGAAAAATCCCTTCAAATTGAAGAAGATAACAGTGTTTTTACAGATGTGGACTCCTATGAAGGAACGTATGCGAACGACTCAGAAAATACGAACAACTATGCAGGGTGGGGAGAAAACAATAGCAGCGAACTAATTATAAACGTTTATAACGACGGGCCGTTTTATGGCAACAGATGGGGCTATAATTATCGTAACAATTGGGGGTGGAATTTTGGCTGGAACAATTGGGGCTTTGGCTTTTGGCAGCCTCCCTATTATAATTCATGGTACAGCCCATGGAACGACCCATGGTACAATCCTTACTGTTACTACGGTTGCTACAACAATTTTGGCTACTTTAATTATGGGTACAATCGATACAGAGGACGTTCCTATTCTTACATTAACGGAGGAAGATCAATGTATAGAAATTCAAGAAGTTTAAGCAATAGAAGTGTTTTAAGTACCACAACACGAAGTCGAACTAACACGCGGTCAAACACAAGATCAACAACACGATCAACCAATATAAGATCAACCACGAGATCTACTAGAAACAATTCAACGACACGACCAACAACAACACGGTCGTCGAATCGTACGACACGCCCTAATACAACCACAAGACCAACGCAATCTACAATCCGTTCGAGTTCGCCTTCGAGAACAAGAACCCGATCAAGTTCACCATCGAGAAGCAGTAGCAGAAGCAGCGGTAGCTCTTCAAGAAGAAATAATTAGGTATAAATACAAAAAAATCAGATGAAAAATTTAATTTTAACGCTAGTGGGGCTGATCTCCATATTAAGTTCCTATGGACAAGACCTAACGGATGCATTAAGATATTCTAATGGCGAAACAGAAGGAACCGCACGATTTAAGTCTATGAGTGGAGCTTTTGGAGCCCTTGGTGGCGACATGTCTGCCGTGAGTATTAATCCTGCAGGATCCGCGATTTTTAACTCGAGTCATGGCGCTATGACAGTTTCAACTCAAAGTGTTTCAAACGATGTGTTTTATGGTTCAAATACACAACGATTAAAAGACAATTCATTTGACATGAATCAAATTGGAGCGGCGTTTGTTTTTAATAATACAGACCTTGAATCTACATGGAATAAATTTGTGATCAGCGTTTTTTACGAGCAACTTCAAAATTATGACAACCAATTTTTTGCGGCTGGCTCCACACAAAACTCAATAGGAAGTTATTTTTTGGAGTATGCTGACGGACTCCGACTAGACGAAATCACGGCTTTAGAAGGAGAAAACATTTCTCAAGCCTACAGCGGAATTGGTTCTGCTTTTGGCTCAAATTACCAACAAGCTTTTTTAGGTTATGAAAGTTTTATTTTGGAACCTGAAGATGACACAAGTAACGACAACACCACCTACACATCCAACATTGCAGCAGGAGATTTCTATCAAGAATACACTTATGCTGCTACAGGGTATAATGGCAAGTTTTCGGCAAACCTTGGATTTCAATATGATAAAAACGTCTATTTTGGAATCAATTTAAATTCTCATTTAATAAATTATGAAAGAAGTACTTACTTCTATGAAGACAACACCAATACAGGTTCTACAATAAATCAAATTAATTTTAACAACACGCTTCTAACTACGGGAGAAGGCTTTTCCTTACAACTTGGAAGTATTGTAAAAGTAAATGATTTTATAAGACTGGGACTCACATATGACAGTCCTACTTGGCTACGATTAAGAGAAGAAACAACCCAGTACCTCTATACATTTGAAGATGCCACTAACCTTGAGGCTGAGGTTGACCCCGCTGTTATTAATGTATTTCCAGAGTATAACCTACGAACTCCAGCAAAAATTACAGGAAGTGCCGCCTTTATTTTTGGTGCTAGTGGACTGATTAGTATTGATTATTCTAGAAAAGATTACAGCGCTACTAAATTTAGATCTAATTCGAGTAGTGATTATTTCACACAACAAAACGCTGCTATTAGCAACTCCTTAAAAGTGGCGAATACCATCCGAATTGGTGGCGAAGTAAGACATAAAAAGTTTAGTTACCGTGCAGGCTATAAACTAGAGCAAAGTCCTTATAAAAATACCGCAACGTATGGAGATCTTAAAGGGTTTTCTTTGGGACTAGGATATGATTTTGTTGGTGCTCGATTGGATTTGGCTTATGAGAATTATAAACGTTCAATGGACCATCGCTTTTATAATGCAGGCAATTTAAACACCTCAAGGATAAACAGAACAACTTCAAATGTTTCACTCACTTTAAGTATGAGTTTATAGAACTGTAAATTTACAAACGTGAATAACTTATCTTTTGAGAGAGAAATGTGCGTTTAACTGAGTTGGAGTACCTGTGACTGGTTCGTTATAGCTCAATACAAACCAATAATCACTTGAGGGTAACTTAGTCCCATTATAGGTACCATCCCAACCTTCTCCAGACGGGCGAATTTCTTTTAAAAGCTTACCATACCTATCAAATATCTGGATTTTGGCATTTAATTGATTTGAAACACCAACGATATTCCAAGTGTCGTGGTATCCATCACCATTTGGCGTGAAATATTTTGGAAAGTCAATTACATAAACAACTGCGGATCCTACTCCACACCCATTTAAGTCCCGTACATTCACAACAAGTTCTCCTGGGTTAACTCCTACAAATGTGCCTGTATCTTGCCATGGTCCCTGATCGATATTGTATTCATAATCTCCAATACCAGTAGCGGTAGCTTCAATAATATGTGTGTTTGCGAACGCCTGAGTAGTGACCACTGCAGAAACTGTTGGTGGACCGCTTTCAATGACAGTAAACACTTCGATTGGTGCAGCACATTGGGTAGCTAGAAGAGCATCAGAAACTTCTAATGTATATGTTCCTCCCTCTGTTGGTATGTAGCTAGATGCTGTTTCTACAATGGTTCCTGAATCGTCTCTCCAAATAAAGGTATAATCCGAGTCAGATAAGCCTGTCGTAATTTCTAAAGGGCCTAAAACCTCTGTGCCATTAGTGTTTACACACATCACATACTCATCATCTATATCTATGTATGGCAACGGATTAACCTTTAATATCAAAGAAGCTGTTTCATAACATACAGAACTATCAACCAATGTTCCTGTATTATCTATTATTTGGGTATTATTATCAACTCGTGCAAAAATCACCTGTGGGTTTACGGTATTTTCATAGAAGTTTGGCAGTTCAAATTGATCTAAATCTGCATCGTTCTGACTGGCAAAATATCGAACTAAGTAGTTTGCAGGATCTTGACCATTTAATACAAAGGCATCTTGTGTCGATAAATCGAAAAGCACACGGTCATTTGTTGGATCGTTATCAGTCTCTACATTGTCATCACAAATTGTATAGGGATCTGTAGGAGATGTTGCTTGGGCCGCTTCAAGAACCTCTAGATTAAATTCTATTGCTGTGTTTTGACAGCCTGTATTGGTATTGGTCACATTGACATAAATTGTTTGTAGATTACTTGTTGTATTCAAATAGGGACTCGTCAATGGGTTAACCGCTAAGGTAGCATCTGCTAATGATTCGTAATAAGTGACATCATATTCCGTTGCGCTTTGAGTTCCTCGAATTTCATCGCTTTGAACTTCTAAATCAAACGCATATCTCCCGTCTGTGTTTAGCTCACAGGCAATTAAAGTTGGAACAGGGTTTGCTTCGGGTAATGGATCTACAATTACATCAAAATTTATAATAGCAAAACAGTCTGTTGTATCATTGGTTACACGTACGTATATTGTCTGAACAGGAATATCTGTATTTGTATAGTTTTCTGGGAATTGAATAGGATTGGTACCCGCCTCAGCATCTGCCAGGGTTTCGTAATAGGTTGGTGTAACCCCTAACTCACCGTTCAAAATGAACGCTTCATTTGTTGTTAGGTCAAAAACTTCCTGTGCATCTCCACTTGCATTGTCATCACACTCGTTCATATCAACGGGTGTCTGTGGGGATGGGATTGGCAATACTTCAAGCGTTAAAGTAGTTAAATCAAAACATCCCGTAACTGGGTTTGATACTCGTACAAAAATGGTTTGAGGATTACTAATATTTGTATAAGGACTCGTAAGAGAAGAACTATTTGTTTCCGCATCTAAGGCTGTCAAATGATAGCTAAAATCCAAGCCTGTTTGTCCATTTAAAATCTCCGTTTCTCTATCCTCTAGTGTAAAGGCTTCCCGCTCATCACCTGGGGCATTGACATCACACAACCGTAAAGAATTAGGAGTCACTAAAACTGGCAATGGGTTAACGATCAATTCTAAACTTGTAAGTTTTTCACATCCTGTTGTATTGTATGCTACACGAATCCAAACCGTTTGAGGATTGGAAAAGGAGGTGTAGTCTGTTGGAGTTACAATTTCAAAGGTTTCGTTTTGAGCATCCAATTGGGTTTTATAATAACTAATATTTACTTCAGATTCTGCAATTCCATTTAAAAGTTCAACTTCTCTATTAGTTAAGTTAAACTGAGCAAATCCATCCGTATCATCATCACAAACTTCTAGAGGAGTTGGGTCCAATAATTGAGGGGTTGGATTTACAACCAAAACCAATTCTACAATGGATGCACAAAGTGTGGATACTGCAGGGTCTTCTACACGAGCAAAAACCGTTTGTGTATTAATTTGGGTATTGGTGTAAGGACTAGACAAAGCATTAATTTCGTTTTCTGCATCTGATAAGTTTTCATGATAACTGATTGTAACACCGCTTACACCACCTGAAATATCAAGATCTCTATCGGTTAACATAAAAGCTCCGAAGCCATCACTGTCAGGATCACAGATGGGTAAGTCTGGCGGCGTGATCGCTAAAGGCGCTGGGGATACATTCAACTCCAATTCAACTGTAGTGTAACACCCAGTATTTATATCTTGACCTCTCGCAAAAACGGGTTGAGGATTTCTAATATTTGTATACGGGATTGGTAATGGGTTTGTTTCTGAGTCTGCATCAGCCTGTGTTAAATAATAGGTGATTGAATAATCAGCGTTTCCACCTGTAATTTCATCATCTTTTTCTGTGAGGTCGAATTGAGTTAATCCGTCAGGAGTTCCATCGTCACAAACCTCTAATACTGTTGGAACGACCAATTGTGGCAAAGGGTTTACAACAAGCACAAAACTTCCAGTCGTACGACAACCCGTAGTTAAATCTGTGAGAGCTACATAAAGTATCTGTGTAGTTGAAGTGTTTTGGTAAGTACCTGTTAACTCATTACTGTTATTGGTTACATCTGTCTCTGTTTCAAAGTAGGCAACACTTACATTTTGACCATCTATGATTTCGGTGTCTTTGGTACTTAAATCAAATACTTCTCGCAAATCTCCTGCATTATTGTCATCACACAGTTCGTAAGCCTCAATCGTGGGAATCACTGGTAAAGGATCAACTAACAGTTCTAAAGTGGTGGTATCAAAACAGCCAGTAGTAGTGTTTTCTAAGCGTATGAAGAGTGTTTGTGTATTGGCTGTAATGCTGGTGTAAGGACTTGTAACAGCTGAGGTATTTGTGTCGGCATCCGATTGGGTTTCGTGATAGCTCACTACCATTCCGGTTTGAGCGCCAATTACAGTTAAATCAATCCCTGTAAAATCAAAAGTCGCTAAGCCATCATAGTCGTCATCACAAATGGTCTGAGTACCAACGGGATTAGCTATTGGTATTGGGTTAACACTCAACTCTAAGGGCATTGTACTGAAACAGCCTGTTGTAGTGTTTTCTAAACGTATAAAAACGATTTGGCTGTATGCAGTGGTGTTTGTATAGGGACTCGATAAAGGAGCGGCATTTGTATCTGCATCAGATTGGGTTTCGTGATAACTTACAGTAACTCCAGTCTGTCCACCTAAAGCTTCTGTATCTTTAGAAGTAAGCATAAAAGCTCCGAAACCATCTGCATCATCGTCACATATAGGTAAGACAGACATGCTAGTGATGGTAGGTAATGGGTTTACAATAATGTCAAATTGAGTTGTTTCATAACATGCTTCTAAGCCAATTTCTTCAACTCGAACAAAAATAGTTTGTTGATTTGCGGTGGTATTTGAATACGGACTTGTTAATGGGTTGCTATTTGAATCTGCATCAGCTTGAGTCTCGTGGTAGGTAACTCTAAAGTCCGAAGCTATTTGACTGCCTAAAACTGCTGTTGTTTGCTGCTCTAAATCAAAAGTCATAATCCCATCTAAATCGTCATCACAGGTTTGAATATCTGTAAGTGTCGAAACAGTTGCTTTGTGATTCACTACCAAATTGAATACAGGATCGGGATCTACGATATAACACCCTACTCCTCCATTTGCCTCCACACGGACATAAATCGGTTCTGGTGAAGAAACGTTACTGTATGGGCTCGATACACTATTAGTTCCTGCATCTGCATCTGCAAAACTTGTGTAATAGCTTACTGTATAATTTTCGGGGAGTTGTGATCCTAATATGTTTAATGTTTGATCAGATAAATTAAACGAATGCAAACCGTCATTACTAATGTCATCACAAGTTACCATATCAGTTACTGCAGAGATCAAGGGTTGATCTAGAAGATTCAATATAAACGAAACTGTTTCAAAACATCCAGATGTTTTATACTCAAAACGCACATAAATAATTTGCCCATCTGTACCCGAATAGGAAGCTGCATCGGTGGGTGTAATGGGATTGGAATCTGCATCCGCATCTGCTTGAGATTCATGGTATGTAATCTCAAAATCTCCTGGATCTGGAGTAGGTGCACTAATAATGGCATCATTTTGGGTTAAATCAAATATTCCTGATGTCGTTCCTGTGTTGCATACAAATAAATCATCAGGGTTGGCATATATTAGTTCTGGTAAAACCTCGACACATACTTCTGTAGAATATTCACATCCAAAGTCATCTACAGCGCGGTAAGTGTAACAAAACTCACCCTGAGTAGGTGGTTGAACTGTAATCGTATTACCATCTGTGTCGATGATAGTGCTATCAGCATCCCAAACTTCTGACACCATAGTTGGGGTAAAAGAAAGATCTGGAGGCTGTATTGCCGGGTCAAAATTTAAAACCCATGAAAATATATTGCCATTATCAGCGGATAAATTATCTGTAATTCGGATGGTCCAACTTCCATTTAGGGAAGAACCAAGAAGTCCATTTAATGAGTTTACCGATGAATAGGTTCCCGCTGGTACAAATGAATCTGTATATGTGTTTGGGCCATCTCCACTCAAAAATGTCTCACCATCTTGAATTCCTTCAACTAAGGTTGGGTTGTCATTTCCTGGGACAAAACAATATTGGAATCCCACACCAGGGGTCAGGATATTACTGTCTTGATCAACAGTTCCTGTAGCCCAAGGAATTCCTAAGTTTGCAGAACTACCGCCTTGGTCGTGGAGGCGTACAAGTTCACCAGTGGGTGAAATTATTTCTATATCTAAATCTCCTAAATAGGAGTGCTCCATGACTAAGCAAATTTCAAGCAACTGATTAATATCATCTAAGGTTTGATCCGATTCAAAACAATCTACAATAATTGACGTTTCATATACTGCTCCGCTGCCATCGGGTAAAAAGGTGGTTCCACTTATAGGAGGTGTACACTCATTTAGATAGGGCACAACATTTGCTACCCCGTTAATGGTTGTAGATTCTCCAAAACAAATTGTGGAATCTGTTGCTGCTGAACCCGTGAAATCTGTAGGAAGCGCCACCTGAATCACTTGATTTATCAAGTTTGTATTTTTACATCCGTCTGGATCAACACTTGTATTGGCATCAGTGATATTCAGATTTACTAAATATACTCCAGGTGTATCGTAAGAAAATACAGCAGTTTGACCCGCTTGAGTTCTTCCATCACCAAGGTCCCATTCATAAGTTGCTCCAGCTCCACTCGTACTAAACTGTCCGCTTCCATTTAAGGTGATTTCTTCATCCGGACACACCTGTATGTAATCACTTGAATTCGCTGCTGGACTCGCAGTATCTAACACAGACACAATCGTTTGACAGGGCTCAAAACATGAAATATTAGCGACCCAACCGGCGAGATTAACCCCTGGATTAGACGTAAATACAATCGTGATACATCCAGATGTATTATCGGTTGTAGCTGCTACAAATTGAGGGCTATCAGCCGCTGTGTCTCCTGAAAATTCTCCAAAGGAAGTTGCTGGATCTAATGCATCTGCTGCGTTATAGATAGTCATAATATCTGCCCCAGCTTGGGTGGCGAATTCTGTAAACTCTAACTGAACCAACTGCCCTGCAGATTCTGGACAAATTGTGTAGGTGATAGACTGATTCCCGGAATACATTCCTGTTTCTCCTCCTGTATCTACAAAAATTCCCGAACATGAATTTATGGTAACTTGATCTTCAATAACATACACCTGGGCTGTTATTGAAACCGAAAAGAGTATGCTAAAAAGTAAAATTAATTTCTTCATCACTTATTTTCTTTTGGAATGTTGAAATTTGATTAAAATGAAATAATTCGTTCCATCAACTCGATACATATGTTCTCCACGACTGTAAAAAGAAAAGGTATACTTTAGCGGATTAAATTCTTGAGGATTAAAAACAGAATCTCTTTGCAGGGTTGAAACAAAGGCATCAAAAAGAGGGACTTCTGATAATAAGGTGCATTCTTTTTGATCTCGTAGATTTGGTCTCTTTTCAATTACAATTCGATTTCGAAGCAAATTTTTCATTGAAAGAACTCTATTGGGTCGGCTCAAAATTTCTTTTTCTAAAGATGCTCCGTAAACCTCTTGTAACTGAAGCATTTCATTCGCTGAAAAAGGGGTGTTTACATTAACGTCATACTTAACAACTTTGAGAGATGCGTAACTACGGTTGGTGTTTTGAGAATTGCAATTGTAATAAAAAAGTGAAACTAATAATATATATAAAAAATGAGTTTTCATACTGAACTTGAAAGCTTTAGTTTATAGTTTTATAAAAATATTTTTGCCTTTTTAAAAAAAAAGGAAATAGTAGGAAGTTGTTTAAGATTTGATAGGAAACATTAAACGTAAAGTTAACATTTTTTTGAAGTAATTAATGAATTACGTGAATTATTATTTCAAAAATAAAATTATCCAACATTGAAATTAAGTATCTTTGTATCTAATAACTATTGAAAACTTTATTAGGAATATTGGAATGGGAATAAAAAATAATATTGAAAAATTTGACACAATTGGCGACAATCACATCGGCACTTCTACTGAAACCCCGATACGACCTGACGCCTTTAAATTAAGCACCGATGAAAAAATTGACATCATAAAAGACGATGTTCAACATATTATGGAAACCTTAGGCTTAGACTTGAATGACGACAGTTTAAAAGGAACTCCTAATCGCGTTGCAAAAATGTTTGTCAATGAAATTTTTGGAGGGCTAGACCCCACCAAAAAACCAAAAGCTTCGACCTTTAATAACAAGTATAAATACGGGGAAATGCTGGTTGAAAAAAACATTACACTCTACTCAACTTGTGAACACCATTTCCTTCCAATTGTGGGGAAAGCACATGTTGCATATATCTCAAACGGGGCGGTTGTAGGCCTTTCAAAAATGAATCGTATTGTAGATTATTTTGCCAAACGACCACAGGTACAAGAACGTTTGACCATGCAAATTGTTGAAGAACTTCAGAAAGTATTAAACACAAAAGATGTGGCTTGTGTCATTGATGCCAAACACTTATGTGTGAATTCTCGTGGAATTAGAGATATCGAAAGCAGTACCGTAACAAGTGAGTTTGGTGGAAAATTTAAAGAAAAAGATACTAAACGAGAATTTTTAGACTACATAAAACTAGAGACCAAATTTTAATCCAATAAACCATGGGCAAATACAGCACAAATACGCTCTATATTTACAACTCGCTTTCAGGAAAAAAAGAGCCTTTTAAACCTATTAATGAAGGTTCTATTGGAATGTATGTTTGCGGCCCAACAGTATATAGCAATGTGCATTTAGGAAACGTGCGAACATTCATGTCGTTTGATATGATTTTTAGATATTTTAAACATCTCGATTATAAAGTACGCTATGTTCGTAATATTACCGATGCAGGACATTTAGAAAATGATGCTGACCAAGGAGAAGATCGCATTGCAAAAAAAGCACGCCTCGAACAAATTGAACCCATGGAAGTGGTACAACGCTACACCGTTGATTTTCATACCATCCTAAATAAATTTAACTTTTTACCTCCAAGTATTGAACCTACTGCAACAGGACATATTGTTGAACAAATTGAAATCATCAAATCAATTCTAGACAAAGGCTTTGCTTATGAAGCAAACGGGTCTATCTATTTTGATGTTTTAAAATATAACGACTCTCATCATTATGGCGTTTTAAGTGGTCGAAATATAGAAGACCTTATTCATAACACCCGAGTCCTTGAGGGACAAACCGATAAAAAAAACCCACAAGATTTTGCACTTTGGAAAAAAGCAGAGCCAAAGCATATCATGCGTTGGCCTTCTCCTTGGAGTGATGGTTTTCCGGGGTGGCATTTAGAATGTACTGCGATGAGCACAAAGTATCTAGGCGAACATTTTGATATTCATGGCGGCGGAATGGATTTAAAATTCCCTCACCACGAGTGTGAAATTGCACAAGCCAAAGCATGGCATAACCATACGCCTGTTAATTATTGGATGCATGCAAATATGCTAACCCTCAACGGCCAAAAAATGGCAAAATCTACAGGGAATAATATTTTACCCGGCGAAATTTTAAGTGGCGACACCAATAAATTAACGAAAGGGTTTTCTGCATCGGTAGTTCGATTTTTTATGATGCAAGCACACTACAGAAGTATCTTAGACTTCAGTAACGATGCATTGTTAGCTTCAGAAAAAGGATTTATAAAACTTATGGAAGCCGTCTCTACATTGGATAAACTAGAAGCGACTTCAGACACCAATGAATTTGATGTGACGGCATGGAAATCCAATTGCTACACAGCAATGAATGATGACTTTAACACTCCTATTCTTATTGCGGAATTATTCAGTGCTGTGAAATACATCAACCAAATTAAAGATGGAAAAGCCACTATTAGCAACTCCAATTTAACTTTTTTAAAACAAGTAATGCATCAGTTTGTGTTTGATATTCTAGGTCTTAAAAACGTCCGTTCTAACAAGCAAGATCAAAAACTTGGAGATGCGGTTGAACTTCTCATCAGAATGCGTAATGATGCAAGAGTCCAAAAAGATTTTGCACTTTCAGATAAAATAAGAGACGAACTACTCGCTATTGGAATTCAACTCAATGATGGCAAAGACGGCACTACATTTATCCTAGATTAAGATCGATGAAGACGCTTTTGATTGCTCCATTTTTATTTTTAATAAAGCTGTATCAAAATTTCATTTCGCCTTTAACTCCTACGAGTTGTCGGTTTCAACCCACCTGCTCTCATTACACAAAAGAGGCTTTTGTAACTTACGGATTATTTAAAGGTGGCTACATAAGCATCAAACGTATTTTACGCTGTCACCCATGGGGCGGCTCTGGGCACGACCCTGTACCAAAAAAATAACACTTCCGATATTTAATAAAAACGGATAAGACTTAAGTCTCACATCTATTTTTTATATTTACAATCTAAATAAATGACTATGTATTTTTTACAGATTATATGGGATCCTGCGTCTGAAGGCATTTCTCTTTTTGGAGGTTTTAAAATTCACTATTACAGTCTGATGTGGATGGCTGCTTTTATAGCAGGCTGGTATTTGACAAAAAGGATTTACAAAAACGAAGGGCAGTCTGATGATAAACTAGACGGGTTGTTTATGTACTCTGTTTTAGGAATTATGATTGGAGCTCGTTTGGGGCATGTTATTTTTTATCAACCTGAATTATTTAAAGAGGACTTTTTTAGTATTTTCTTGCCTTTCCGTTTTAGTGGGGGATTTGAATTTACAGGGTTTAGAGGTTTGGCAAGTCATGGGGCTGCCATAGGGATGATTTTTTCTATGTGGCTCTACAACAAAAAGATATTAAAAAAATCAGTCCTTTGGATTCTGGATCGTGTGGTCATTGCCTGTGCATTAGGAGCCGTATTTATAAGAATTGGAAATTTCTTTAATTCTGAAATGATTGGAAAAGCAACTAGTGAAGACTTTCCTTTGGCAATCGTGTTTAAACAGTTGGACAATGTTCCTAGACATGCTGGTCAATTATACGAAGCGTTTGGCTATGTGTTTGTATTTCTAATCTTATTCTTTTTATATTGGAATACTAAAAAAAGTTCAAAAACTGGCTTTCTTTTTGGCTTGTTTTTAGTGCTCTTAATGTCGGTGAGAGTTATGGTAGAACAATTCAAAATCGCACAAATAGACAGTCGTGAAGATTGGATTTTTGGATTAAATACCGGTCAAGTATTGAGTATTCCTTTTGTGCTTTGTGGTTTGTATTTTATGTTTGTCTATAAACCTAAGGAAGCTTAAGTACATACATTTTTAGAAGAGCTATTGCCTCACTATCAAATCTAATTAGAGATTTATTCGTTTAAAAATAAAACTAAAAAAAACCGCTCAATGAGCGGCTTTTTTAATATCTATAAATGAGTTACTACTCTTTACTTCTCTTCTTTTTTATCTAAACGCTTCAATGTATCGTGCATGACTGGCGTTGCAATAAATACGGAAGAGTAGGTTCCTACAAGTACCCCTACAATAAGAGCAAACAACAATCCTCTCAATGAATCTGCTCCAAATGTAAACATCGCTAACAACACGACTAAAGTTGTTAAGGAAGTATTTAAAGTACGGCTTAAAGTGCTGCTCAGTGCGCTATTGACAACTTTATCAAATTTCCAACTTGTATGTTCATTTAAATATTCTCTAATTCTATCAAATACAACCACGGTATCATTTAAGGAATACCCTATGACGGTCAAAATCGCTGCAATAAAAGCTTGATCAATTTCCATACTGAACGGTAAGAACCTCCAAGCAATAGAGAAAATTCCAAGAACAATAAGAACATCATGGAAAACTGCTGCTACGGCACCTAATGAAAATTGCCATTTTTTGAATCGTATTAAAATATAAAGGAATACTACGATTAAAGATCCTAGGACGGCCCATACAGAAGATTTTTTAATATCATCCGCAATGGTTGGACTTACTTTTCCTGCATACATTTTACCAATATTGTTATCGGCATCAATAAACTGTTTGTAGGTGGTTGCATCTGGTAAAAATGGAACCAACGCTTCGTATAGTTTTTCTTGAACTTCTTGATCTACCTCAGCTGAATTTTGGTCAACCTTGTACTTTGTAGAAATTTTTAATTGATTCGCACTACCAATTGTTTTCACCTCAGCACTGTTAAACACGTCATTCAATGCCGTTTTAACTTCTTCAGTATTCATGTCTTGTGCAAAACGAACGGTATACGTTCTTCCTCCCACAAAGTCAATACCTTGATCCAATCCTGTTGTAAATAACGATCCAAGTCCTGCAATGATAATTGTTCCAGAAATTAGATATGCTATTTTACGTTTTTTAAGAAATTCAATATTGATAGAACTGAACAAACCTTTAGTCATTCCTGTTGAGAATTCTAATTTTCCACCGCGGTTTAATTGCCAGTCGATTAATAATCTTGAGATAAAAATCGCCGTAAATAAAGAGGTTAAAATACCTATTAGAAGTGTTGTTGCAAATCCTTTAATTGGTCCTGTTCCAAATACATACAAAATTAAAGCTGTTAATCCTGTTGTGATGTTGGCATCTAAAATGGAAGATAAGGCGTTATTAAATCCATCTTTAATAGATTCTTTTTGACCCTTTCCTTTAAATAACTCTTCTCGAATACGTTCGTAAATAAGAACATTTGCATCTACTGCAATACCAATAGTTAATACAATCCCGGCAATTCCAGGTAATGTTAATACAGCACCTAACCCAGAGAGTATTCCAAAGATTAAAATGATATTTAATATCAATGCGATATCAGAGTAAATTCCTGCTTTTCCGTAGTAAAATACCATCCATAAAAGCACTAATACCAACGCTATCAAGAATGATTTCATTCCACTGTCAATCGCTTCTTGACCTAATGAAGGTCCTACTTCTTCAGCTTGTACAATATCTGCGGAAGCTGGAAGTTTACCCGCACGTAAAACGTTTGCTAAATCCACAGCTTCATTTAAAGTAAATGACCCTGAAATCTCAGAGTTTCCACCTGAAATCGGCCCTGAAGTTACGCCTGGAGCTGAATATACAATTTCATCTAAAACGATTGCAATTTGACCTGCAGTATTAAACGCATTGCCTGTCATCTCTTCCCATATTTTAGCACCTTTGAGGTTCATTTGCATGGAAACACTTGGGTTTCCGTTTTGTTGGTATGCTTGACGCGCATCGGTTATGACGGCACCACTCAATGGGGGTTCGTTATCTCTATTTCCTTTTAAGGCATACAACTCAACCAATTCAATGCTTTGTGAGTCTTCTCCTGTGGTTTGTTGAACCTGAGGAATTCCCCATACAAATTTTGCATACCGCTGTTCTGGTGTTAATAAGGCACGAACTTGTGGGTTGTTCAAGTAATCCGTTACTAATTGTTTATCTTTTAGTTCAAAAGAAGCGAGTACTGGTCCGCCATTATATCCTGGGGCGCGAATTAAATCGATCAATGGATTTACTTCCCCTGTATCTCCTGTTTCAGCATCTGTATCTCCAATAATATCAGAAATTGCATCGTCAGTAGATTCTGTGGCGTTGGACTCAACTTCTGCAGAAGACGTTTCAACAATTTCTTTTAAGGTTTCATTGGCTTGAAAAATAAAGGTTCCAAACTCTTCTCCTTTAAAGGCATCCCAAAATTCTAACTGAGCCGTACTTTGTAACAATCCTTTGACACGTTCAATTTCTTTAGCACCAGGCAATTCTACAAGAATACGTCCAGATTTTCCAATTCGCTGGATATTAGGTTGGGTAACTCCAAATTTATCAATACGTTTACGAAGGACTTCAAAAGCCGATACAATAGATTCATCAATTTTAAGTGACAATACAGGTTTGACCTCATCATCGGTCATATCAAACGTAATTTCTTCGCTTAAGGTTCGATTTGCAAAAATATCTGGAGACGCTAATTTGGTGTCGCCTTGAATTGCTTCAAAGGCTACAAAAAAGTCTTCTAAATAGGTGTTTTGACTATCTTTCTGAAGTTCTTCTGCATCGTTCAATGCTTTTCTAAACACAGGATCTTTACTTTCGTTTGCCAGTCCAACAAGAATATCTTTAACAGAAATTTGAAGAATCACACTGATTCCTCCTTTAAGGTCCAAACCAAGGTTCATGGCTTTTGCCTTCACTTCCTCAAAATTATACTGTGCAATTCCGATGTTATAAACTTCTTCGTTTTTCAACGAGTCTAAATACTTGCTTTGTTCTTGCGCGCGTTTAGCATCATAATCTATTTCAGTATCTGCTATTTTTTCAATAGCAAATTGTTGAGCGTTGTCTTCTATTTGGTTTGCTTTGAAACTAAATGATAATTGGTATATACTTACCATCCCAAATAAGAAAGCAAATAATTTTACGAGTCCTTTATTTTGCATTGTGAATGAATTTAATCTGCATTAATTTTTATAAACGAGCAAATATATGATATACGATGTGAATTGACAATAGATTCTTTTGTTTTCAATGAAAAGAGTCGTTTAACAATCTTTTATTCGTGACAAACACAAATCACATCATCGATATACCTATACGTCTAGTAATGAATTTGTTTTTTGAACTCCTTGGGCACTGGTATGTAAATGGGTTTTTTCGCTATCACTTAGTTTAATTTCAACGATATTTTCGACCCCATTAGCTCCTAAAACTACTGGTACGCCAATACATAAATCTGACAAGCCATATTCGCCATTTAACAATACAGAACAGGGGAATATTTTTTTCTGATCACAAGCAATTGCTTGTACCAATCCACTAACTGCTGCTCCTGGTGCATACCATGCGGAGGTTCCTAATAGTTTCGTTAAGGTTGCACCACCAACTTTGGTGTCCTCTTTTACTTGTTCTAAACGTTCGTTTGAAATAAATTCTGAAACTTTGATACTGTTTCGAGTTGCATGTGAAATTAAGGGGACCATTCCAACATCACTATGTCCACCAATTACCATTCCATCTACGTCACTTATTGGAGCTTCTAACGCTTCGGCCAATCTATATTTAAAGCGAGCTGAGTCTAAAGCTCCTCCCATACCAATGATTTTATGCGTTGGTAATCCTGTAACTTTATGTGCAAGATAGGTCATTGTATCCATAGGGTTGCTCACAACAATAAGTACTGTATTTGGAGAGTGTTTTACCAAACTTGTAGAGACTGTTTTTACAATTCCTGCATTGATTCCTATTAATTCTTCACGAGTCATTCCTGGCTTTCTAGGAATTCCGGACGTAATGACACAAATATCACTGTTTGCTGTTTTAGTATAATCATTGGTAGAACCAGTGATTTTTGTATCAAATCCATTTAGAGATGCACACTGCATCAAATCCATGGCTTTTCCTTCGGCATAACCTTCTTTGATATCTAATAAAACAACTTCAGAAGCAAAGTTTTTAATGGCGATGTATTCTGCGCAACTTGCTCCAACTGCTCCAGCACCAACTACTGTTATTTTCATCTTAATTAATTTATTTATTTTTAACTATAATTATCTAAAACTAAATGCAACGCCAAGAGTTGCAGTATTGTATTCTTGCAGTGTGTAATCGGCAAAAATCTTTAAAAATGCAAGGTTCAAACGCGCACCCAAAGTTGCTCGAGTCCCGCTAGAGTTGAATTTCAAACTCACTGGGTCAGAAATGGATTCAACTATTGAACCTTGATTTGTACCGTCAGCAGATTCAATCTGATATGTGAGGTCATAATCGCCATTGATATTAAATGTTGATTTTCCTCCATTGAGACCTACACTTCCATACAGAGTCACGATTTTAAAATCTAAAGACCCCAATGCTTGAATAGTCCAAGTATTTAATTTGAATTGAGCGCTTCCATTGGTTACAGATATTTGATCTGACACATCTCCATTTTCAATGCTATAATTAACAGAAGAAGTTGTATAAGCGCCAAAAAGGGATACAGAAAATGGCAGTTTTCCTACAAGACCAAGGTACTGTGTTAGATCATGCTGAAGTCCTACTCCAATTAAGTTAGCGTTTACCTTGGAGGTGAAATCCACTTTAGGTACATACCTTAATTTTATGGTTGTTTTAAAAGGCAACCCAAGACCAACCTGAACAAAAGGCGTTGGAACAGCATTGGCGGGCAAATCTTTTGCGACACCACCAGGCATTTCAAATGAACCAACCTTTAAGTTTCCTCCTTGATAGGGTATTGAAACATCAAACTCTGTGTTCGTGTCGTCATTTCCTAAAACCGTTGAGACGTTTGCATCTCCGTCAGTGTGAGATATAAAATTATAGTCATCGGCTATAAATTCAAATACTTTGTCTTTGTTGGGCGTAAAAGCTGCATTGAGTCCAAAAGTAATATCAAAGCCAAATTTTTTATGCGACTTTGCTGTGGAATACCATCCACCATTCATACTACTCATTAAGCCTTTTATAGCTGGATTGAGGTAATTTTGCAATAACCTATTGGAGTCGTCCGACGCAAGTAGAACGCTTCCAAGGTCTTGAGCAGTTGATACAGTGCCTCCAAAAAGAAGGGCACTAAAAACAATTATTTTTTTCATATAGATTAGATTTGGAGTTAATATTTAAGCATCAATATTGGCATAAATTGCATTTTTCTCGATAAATTCTCGTCTTGGCGGCACGTCGTCTCCCATCAACATTGAGAAGATACGATCGGCTTCGGTTCCATTTTCAACTTGTATTTGACGCAAGGTTCTGAACTCAGGATTCATTGTTGTATCCCAAAGTTGAACGGCATTCATTTCTCCAAGACCTTTATAACGTTGAATTTTTGCACCATCTCCATATTGCTCCATCAATGCCAAACGCTCCTCATCATTCCATGCATATTCTTTTTTTGCCCCTTTTTTAACTAAAAATAAAGGAGGTGTAGCGATGTAAACATGTCCATTTTCGATCAATTCTTTCATATATCTAAAGAAGAAAGTCAAAATAAGTGTTTCAATGTGACTCCCATCAATATCGGCATCACACATAATTACAATTTTATGGTATCTTAATTTTGATAGATTCAATGCTCTGGGATCTTCTTCGGTTCCAATAGTAACTCCTAGGGCTGTGAATATATTTTTGATTTCCTCATTTTCAAAAACCTTATGAGTCATCGCTTTTTCTACATTTAAAATTTTACCTCTTAATGGCAAAATAGCTTGAAAAGCTCTATCACGACCCATCTTTGCAGTTCCCCCTGCCGAGTCTCCCTCTACTAAGTAAATTTCACATTTTTCAGGATCTTGTTCCGAACAATCGCTCAATTTTCCAGGCAACCCTCCAATACTCATGACTGTTTTTCGCTGAACCATATCTCGTGCCTTTTGAGCGGCATGACGAGCCTGTGCAGCAAGGATTACTTTTTGAATAATGATTTTGGCATCATCAGGGTTTTCTTCTAAATAATTTGTCAGCATTTCTGAAACGGCCTGACTCACTGAAGCGGATACTTCTCTATTTCCTAATTTTGTTTTGGTTTGTCCTTCAAATTGAGGTTCTTGAACTTTAACCGAAATAATAGCGGTCAATCCTTCACGGAAATCATCCCCTGCGATGTCAAACTTAAGTTTGTCTAACATCCCCGATTCATCGGCGTACTTCTTTAATGTATGCGTTAATCCACGACGGAACCCAGACAAATGTGTTCCACCTTCATGGGTGTTGATATTGTTTACATAAGAATGTAAATTTTCAGCATAAGATGTATTATAAATCATCGCAACTTCAACTGGAACTCCATTTTTTTCACCTTCAAAAGCAATTACATTTTTCATGATCGGCTCGCGGTTGCTATCCAAGTATTTGATAAATTCAGAAAGTCCTTCTGTAGAATGAAATGTTTCTCCTAAAAACTCGCCTTTTTCGTCTTTTTCTCTTTGATCAACAAGAACTATTGTAATTCCTTTATTTAAAAAAGCGAGTTCTCTCAATCGATTTGCGAGGGTTTCATAGACGTATATTAAAGTCTGCGTAAATATTTGAGGATCGGGTCTAAAAGTAACCGTTGTTCCTCTTCGATCTGTTTCCCCTACTTGTTTTACAGGATACATCGCTTTACCACGCTCATACTCTTGTTCATAGATTTTTCCATCTCTATAAACCGTTGCTTTTAAATGCTCTGAAAGGGCATTCACACAACTCACCCCAACGCCGTGTAAACCTCCAGATACTTTATAAGAATCTTTATCGAATTTACCCCCTGCACCAATCTTTGTCATAACTACTTCTAAAGCAGAAACGCCTTCTTTTTTGTGGATATCCACAGGGATTCCACGACCATTATCTTCGGTTGTGATGGAATTATCTTCGTTGATGATCACCGTAATTTTATCACAGTGACCTGCCAAAGCTTCATCGATCGAGTTATCAATCACCTCATAAACCAAGTGATGCAATCCTCTTAAACCTACATCTCCAATGTACATGGATGGACGCATGCGCACGTGTTCCATACCTTCCAAGGCCTGAATACTGTCTGCTGAATAACTCCCTTTATTAATTTCTTCGCTCATTGTATTGAATGTGTTATTTAGTTGAATTCAGACGCAGCTAAAACTGCATCTAACCTAACAAAGATAACTAATCTTCTAAGGAATTTAAAGTGTTTTTTAAGAGATTTAAGCGTAATTATTAACAATCGGCTGTTTTTTAGAAACGCTCTTAAATCCGCTAAAAACGCCCTTAAATTTGATTTAAGAGCGTTATGAATTTACTGCCCCAATAAAAAATAAACCCAAACGCTTTAAAAGCTATTATTTGAGCTTAAAAATTTCTATTCATAGGACTGATCATGTACATTAGCAATTGCTCTTCCAGAAGGTTCATTCATGTTTTTAAAGGCTTCATCCCAATCTAAAGCAATTTGGGTACTACAAGCTACACTCGCCTCTTGCGGAACGCTTAAAGCTGCTGCATCACTTGGAAAATGGTCCTCAAAAATAGAACGGTAATAAAACTCTTCTTTGTTTTGTGGGGTTTGAATTGGAAATCTAAATTTAGCATTTGCCAGTTGCTCATCCGAAACCTCTGTATCAACCACTTCTTTAAGTGTGTCTATCCAACTGTAACCAACGCCATCAGAAAATTGCTCTTTTTGCCTCCAAGCAACACTTTCTGGCAACATGTCTTCAAAGGCTTTTCTAATGATCCATTTTTCCATACGTTCTCCATTAATCATCTTATCTTGAGGGTTTAAACGCATTGCTACATCCATAAATTCTTTATCTAAAAACGGCACACGCCCTTCAATCCCCCAAGCCATCAAGCTTTTATTCGCTCTTAGACAATCATACATGTGTAATTTATCTAATTTACGCACTGTTTCTTCATGGAATTCTTTTGCATTTGGTGCTTTATGAAAATATAAATAACCCCCGAAAATCTCATCGGCACCTTCCCCAGAAAGTACCATTTTAATCCCCATAGACTTAATCACACGTGCCATTAAATACATTGGTGTTGAGGAACGAATGGTGGTAATGTCATAGGTTTCTATGTTGTAGATCACATCTTTTATAGCATCCAATCCTTCTTGAATTGTGAATTTTATTTCATGATGTATGGTACCAATATAATCGGCTACTTTTTGAGCTGCCGCTAAATCTGGAGACCCTTCCAATCCAACTGAAAAGGAATGCAATTGCGGATACCAAGCCTCAGAGGTATCATCAGATTCTACGCGTTTTTGTGCATATTTTTTGGCAATAGCAGAGGTTACTGAAGAATCTAAACCACCAGAAAGTAAAACGCCGTAAGGTACATCACTCATTAGTTGCCTGTGAACCGCATCTTCTAGTGCTTGTTTCACTTCGGCAATACTGGTTTCATTGTCTTTTACAGCATCGTAGTCTGTCCACTCTCTGTTGTACCATTTTACAAACTCCCCATCTGTACTTGACATATAATGCCCTGGAGGGAATAATTCAATTTTAGCACAAACACCCTCTAAGGCTTTTAGTTCTGATGCTACATAAAAGGTTCCGTTTTGATCCCAACCAATGTATAAGGGAATAATACCCATATGATCTCTGGCAATAAAATATTCATCTTTTTCTACATCATATAGCGCAAAACCAAAAATTCCGTTCAGGTCGTCGATAAAATCAACGCCTTTTTCTTTATACAACGCCAGAATAATTTCACAATCAGAAGCAGTTTGA
>Ga0209654_1000487_pt1 | contig 38303 bp, 46 predicted proteins | sample SaaInl1SG_22_DNA_FD_184646 | JGI IMG/M metagenome (GOLD analysis project Ga0209654, IMG submission 184646) | Marine microbial communities from expanding oxygen minimum zones in the Saanich Inlet - ESP_161SG_22_DNA (SPAdes) (version 2) | ecosystem: Environmental > Aquatic > Marine > Intertidal... | reverse complement strand
CTTTTACGCCATTGCTGTCGCAGAGTGGGTGCAATTATTTTGATCGTAACAACAACACACTTGCCAATCCACCTGCTCCGGCAATGGCTGCCATGCCTAAGGATTTATTTTCTAAGGAATGAAACAAATGGGTTGCTAACACCGCGCCAGAAGCTCCAATGGGATGCCCTCGTGAAATGGCACCGCCGTGAGGGTTTATCTTCGCAAGGGGAACGTCACTAAGCTTTGCACACAAAATAGCTTGCGTAGCATAGGCTTCCATCAGTTCGATTTGGGTAATGTCATCCCAAGAAAGGGTGTTTTTGATTAACAGTTCTTTCATCGCTTCGGCAGGGAGTATTGGGAATTTTTCAGGGTCACCACCAAGAGTAAATCCATCAACAATTTCAACGCAATGGGAAAGCGTATATTTCTCAACAATCTCCTCAGAGGCTATGGCCACAAAGGCAGCCCCGTCGGCTTTGGGTGCGGTGTTACACGGGTGTGTGTGTCCAAACCTTTCTTCTGATTTTTTAAAGGTTTTCCATGTAAGTTCTCTGGCAAAAGGGTCTATTTTATTGGTTCCGTCAATAGCATGAATTTCTTCGGCGAAGCTTTTTTTTGCTGTGATTGCCTTTTGATGACTGTTTTGCACCCATTCAAATTCTTCTTTGTCGCTGATGCAGTATTCCTTTTTTAAGCTTTTTATGGCATCTCCAAGCGGAAGGGTAGGGTCATCGGTTGGAAAAAAGGGAGGACGTTCCAAAAGGGTAGGTTTTTCGTTCCATTTATTTGGATAACGCCGTTCGGGTCTTAGGGAAAAGGATTCTGCACCACCCGCTAAAATTAGGTTTGCTTCGCCCTGTTGAATACGTTTAGTGGCTTCAATGATGGCATCTAAACCGCCTACGCATTGCCTATCAACACTAGTGCCTAGAATATGATTTGAAAATCCAGCGGTAAGCGTGCAAAGTCGTGCGATATTTCCGCCCCCACCCATGGCGTTGGATACAAAAACAGCATCTACTGCCGAATTGGGAAGGTTGATGCGACTAAGGGCTTCGTTAAGTATTTCAGCAGCCATTTCATGCACGGGAATATTCTTAAGCGCACCGCCAACAGGAACAATGGGGGTACGTGCCGCCGAGATGATATAGGCTTTTCGCTTTTTCAAAGGAAGGATTTAAGCTTTTGCATATCTACTTTACCGTTTTTGAGCAACGGCCACTCGGGGCAATGTACCCATTTTTTAGCAACTCCCTGTGTGCCTAGTTCCCCTAAAGCCATTTTTTTAAGGCGTTGCCATTGGTTTTCAGCGATAGGATATTTCGCACATAAAATCAATGTGTTTTCCTTTGTTTCATTTGGTTTGACAAGCAGAACAATATCTTCTTTTTGCAATTCCCTTTTATACCACTTTTCAAGTGCGTCTACATCAATAATATGCCCGCTAATGGAAACTTTTCGAGCTGTTCTTCCTGAAAAAAACAGGCGGTTTTGATGGTCAACAAAACCGCTATCGTTAATTGAAATAAAACCATCCAATTGATTTGTTTTTAGTCCCTTCTGTAAATAGGAATCAAACACTTGATTGCTTTTTACCCAAAGCATTCCTGGGCTATTGCTGGGCAGTTGTTGGTTGTTTTCATCTTTGACAGAAAGCGTCACCCCTTGGCATAGCGTACCCACACTTTCAGAAACGTCATCAGGCCTTTTGAGGGCTATAAAACTCGTTTCGGAAGCCCCATAAAAGGAGTATACATAAGCCTTTGGAAACACTTGTTGCAACTGACTACGGAGCTGGTTTGAAAAATGTGCACCCCCAACAAAAACATATTTTACCGTTTCGATGGGTTTTATCTGGGCTTTTGCTAACGCATGAATAAAAAACGAACAATGCGAAGGCGTAGCCCATAGGATATAGTTTTCCTCAGGGTCAAGTGTTGTATAAAACCGAAGGTTATGTGTAGGGAAAAGCAATGGTCTTTTTCCGCGCTGTGCAGATTCCATAGCCCCAAAAAGCGATAGAGAGTAGGGGAGTGACCCCAAAACAATCGCCCTTGCCGATGGAAAATCCGTTATTTCTTTTGCGATTATAGAAAAACTATGCTGCCAACTTTGATAGGTTCTTACAATTCCTTTTTGGTGTTTTTTGGTGCCGCTAGAAAAGCAGAGTATTGAGGGTTGCGCAACAGGATGACTACATGTAAAAACACCTTCCGAATCCGTTCTTTCCACTTCAAGATTCAATGATTTGATGATGTCTAAAGTAATAGGACCTACACTGTATCCAGAACTTAATAAGAGTAGGGCATACGTCAAAAATAGGGGGTGTTGGCTTTCGTCAAAAAGAAGGATTTCTTTTTTGGGATTGGAAACAAAATGTTGGAGTGTTTGTTGCATGAAGAAGCATTAACCACCAACACGCTTTACCTGATGCCCTTCGTTTTGAAGGAATTCCATGACCTTTTCGCGCACATTTCCTTGAATGATAATCTCATTATCCTTAACGCTGCCACCCACACTGCAATGTTGTTTTATTTTCTTAGCGAGTGTTTTTAATTCATCAGAATCGCCTTCAAAACCTTTGATCACGGTAACCGTTTTTCCACCACGCCCTTTGTTGCTAAAATGCGCTTCAAGATGCTGTTTCGCCAATTCCTTTTCCGCCTCGGGTACGGGAGTATACGTCCCTTCTGCTTCGGGGAATAGTTTTTTCAAATCGGATAAGTCGTTCAGTTTTGCCATTACGCTTTGATTAATCCCAAATCTACCAGTCGTTCGTAAAGAAAATCTCCTGCGGTAATGTCCTCAAATTGCTTCGGGTTTTCATCGCTTACACAATGCGGGAGTACATCTAGGGGCATCGTAGCCACGGGGTGCATAAAAAACGGAATGGAGTAACGTGAAGTACCCCACAATTCCTTAGGGGGATTCACCACACGGTGTATGGTCGATTTTAGGGTGTTGTTTGTGTGCCGTGAAAGCATATCGCCCACATTAACCATAAGTTCGTTTTCACCGGCTATGGCGTCAATCCATTCGTTGTTTTTGTTACGGACTTGCAGTCCTTTGCCATGCGCACCCATGAGAAGGGTTATCAGGTTAATATCGCCATGCGCGGCGGCGCGTTCGGCGTTTTTGGGTGCCGTTTTTATAGGGGGGTAGTGGATGGGGCGGAGGATGCTGTTTCCTGTAGCCACATAAGCATCAAAATAATGTTTCTCTAACCCCAAATGCAAGGCAATGGCTTGCAAAAGTGCAATACCCGTTTGTTCTAGTGCTTGAAAAACCGCTTTGCCCACTTCATTAAACGCTGGAATTTCTTCAACGTTGACGTTAGGAGGATAGTGTGGTTTTAATGCCTCGGGGACATCAGCGTATTGCCCAAAATGCCAAAATTCTTTAAGGTCACCTTCCTTTTTTCCTTTGGCGTGTTCTTTACCAAAGGAGGTATAGCCACGTTGACCGCCACCGCCATCAATTTCGTATTTCTTTTTTACCGCTTCGGGCAAATCAAAAAAAGCTTTTATATGTGTATAGAGGTCATTAACAAGCGAAGGAGAGAGGAAATGTCCTGAGATAGCCACAAAGCCAATGTCTTCATAGGCGCGACCCAAATCGGCAACAAATTGATTTTGTTGAGCTTCTGTTCCCGAAATAAAATCTTGCAAGTTTAGTGTAGGAATTACATTCATAACTGCAAGATACGCATTAGGAGAGTATTTTTGATAGCGGTGTATAGGGAAGTTCAAATGCCTCGGCAACTTCAGCATTGATAATATGGCCACGATATATGTTGACCCCTTTTTTAAACGTTTCAGGGAGGGTATTTATATTCCCATCGGCGAGTTGTAACACATAAGGGAAAGTTTTGTTGGATAAGGCTTGCGTAGATGTTTTGGGGACTGCACCGGGCATATTGGCAACGGCATAATGCAAAATACCTTCAACTTCATAGGTGGGGTTTTCGTGAGTAGTGGGACGGGTGGTTTCAAAACACCCTCCTTGATCAACAGCTACATCAATCAAAACCGAGTTAGGTTTCATCAATGAAAGCATACTTTTAGAAAGGAGTTTTGGAGCTTTGGCACCTTTAACGAGCACCGCGCCAATTACAGCATCTGCCAAAGGAAGGTGTGCGCCTATATTTTCTGTAGTTGCTATTACAGGCGTAATTTTACCATCAAACTGGGTTTCGAGTGCTTTAAGGCGTTTTTCATTGATATCAAACACAAACACATTGGCACCCATACCTACAAGTACATCGGCAGCATTGGCTCCCACAACACCACCACCAAAAACAAATACAGTAGCTGGAGGAACACCCGTAACGCCGCCAACGAGAATTCCGCTACCACCTTGGGGTTTTTCAAGGTATTTGGCAGCCTGTTGCCCTGCTAAGCGTCCCGCAACTTCCGACATGGGCATAAGTAAAGGCAGGCGTCCGTTATTGTCTTCTATGGTTTCATAGGCCACACAAGTAGCACCGCTTTGTTGCATGGCAAGGGTAAGTTCTTCAGAAGCAGCAAAATGAAAAAAGGTAAAAACAGTGTGTTTTGAAGTAATAAGGGAATATTCCTCGGGTAAGGGCTCTTTAACTTTAACGATAAGCTCAGCTTGTGCATATACATCCTGTAATTTGGGAACTACAGTTGCGCCAGCGTCTATGTATTCTTGATTCGATTTTCCACAGCCTATACCTGCACTTTCTTGAACAATTACCTTGTGTTGTTGTGTGAGCATTGAGACGTGTTCGGGTAAGAGTCCAACACGAAACTCATTGTTTTTAATTTCTTTTGGTATTCCTATCGTCATAGGGAAGTAGGTTTAATTCTTAAACTAATTTATGACAATATTGGGATACTTTACATAATTTAACATAATATAAATTATAATGCAATTTAAGTTTAAAATGTATATTTGTAATGAATACTATATTTTTGATTATGGAAAATGCCCCACAACTTATTCTTATTGTTACTGAACACGCCTGGGACGGTGCTGTAAATATTTCTGATTATTTAGAAAATCAATTTTCAAAATCTCTAGCATTAGACTATTTATCATCGTTAAAGCTAGCATTTAACGCATTGGCTGAATTCCCTGATTTGGGGGTGCATTTTCAAGGAAATGTGCGAAAATTAATTTGGAAAAAATATACACTTATTTTTTATCGTTACGATGGCAACTATCTCTATGTTTTAGATGTTGTGGATTCACGGTCTTCACCTTTGTTCAATTTTCTTGATTAAGTCGTCAATTGCCTGTTTGGGATTTTTAATAATACGCCCAGCAGCAACATCTTCTTCGCCTTTACGTATGCCTTCGTTGATTAGATCTTCTACATAAAGCACCTTTGATAATTTTTCCACCTCGTTTTGAGTGAAATTATTCAACTTTAATTTTTTGTAAAAGCTTGCTTTTGGAATTCCTGTTTTTTCAATTATAGTAGCCGTTTTAAAAACGCTGTTTTTTATACGATTTGGCAAATCTTCTGTGTATTGTCTGTATTTTAAAACTTCTGTATGCATATTTAGAAACTATATTTCTCAAAATTAAGACTTTTATTTCAATTTCACTATGTGTTTGTTAAAAACCTATGGAAAACAAACTGATATCAATGCTAACCGAAATCATATCTACCCTAATTTTAAGTAAACAATTTTAATAATGAATGACCGGCATAACGACCTACTGCGCATTCGTCCCGAAATTAAGAAACACCAAACCTTTGCGAACATGTCTGATGAAGAACGTTTTCAAAACGCTACCCTTCGTCCTGTACTAAAGCTACAGCACCCCTTGCTTGTGGCAGCTTTTATCAATTATGCCAACAAACACAAAGGCGTGTTCTATGAGCTTGCTTTAGATAAACGGTTGCAATACATTGAAAACGCCGTGTATAAAGACCAAAAATTTCGGAATTCGCTCAAAGGCATGCTTATTGGACAATTTACCATTGAAGAATACGAACAGTATATTGCCAATTCCTCTAACCTAAATAAGCGCATGATGAACTTGGTGATTGCACGTCTGCAAGATGCGATTCAACTGTTGGTGCCCAACACACTTTCTAAGGTGGTTTAGCGTTTCCCGTCTATAAAATCTTCGATTTCCTTTTGTGTTTCGGATGTTTCGTGAAATTCCAATGTGTTTTTATCTTCCCTAAAAATCCAATTTAGGAGCCATTTTAACACTACGGTAATGGCAAAGTAGACACCAATAAGAATTGCAATGAGGATAAGTATACGCATGCCGATTTGGTTTGCTTAAATGTAGGAAATATGTAGTTTCTTTTGTATTTTTAAAAAAATTAAACCTCATTTCTTATGAAAAAACGTGAACCGATTCGAAATATCATGACCACTAATCCCATTGTGTTACAACTAAACGATGGGTTGTCTCAAGCAGAAATCCTTTTTAAAGAACACAAAATGCGTCACTTACCTGTGGTACAAGGCGATCAAATTGTAGGCATCATTAGCATGACCGACTTGGCACGCATCAGCTTTGTAGACAGCTATGACCCTAACGATTTTAGCGTTGACACCAGTGTATACGAACTCTTTTCGCTAGAGCAGATTATGGTGCGTAATCCCAAGTGCATCCACCCTAACGACACGGTAAAAGACGCTGCTGAGCATTTTTTGGCTGCGGAATACCATGCACTCCCCGTAGTGGAAAAGAACAAACTCGTGGGCATCGTAACCACCACAGACCTCATTCACTATTTGGTTGAACAGTATTAGCCGTATGTATACAACATCCCGCAAATAGGCTTAGATGTTCTTGATTTAAAATGTCGCTGTTAAATTTTGAATAATTTTTAGTTTTTATAACAATTTAATAACAATTCCATAATTGTTTTTATATTTGAGTACTAAATATTTAAAATATGAACAAATCATTAATTATCTCGACCATTACAGGAACCATCGTGTATTTTTTACTCGGATGGTTGTTTTACGGTATCTTGTTTACGGATTTATACCCGCAACCGGATTCCATGCTTTTTATCCTATTGGGAGCACTGTTTTATGTACTTGTGTTCTCGGTAATCTATACCCGTTGGGCAAATATCAGCACCTTTAAAACCGGTGCCATGGCAGGGCTCGTCTTAGGGCTTTTCTATAGCCTAAGCATGAGCTTTTATATGGCGGCTTCTGGGGGCTTAGACCTCGAGCGTCTTGTTACTGAAGCTTTTGTTGGTGGCATTTCTTCTGCCCTTATGGGTGGCGCAGTAGGCCTCACCTTAGGAAAAACAAAATAACACACCCAAAACCACCCGTTTGCCTTTGCAGAGGGGTGGTTTTTTCTTTGTTTAACTACCCAAATCTTGTAGTAAACCGCTTAGCCTATTTGTTTCGCTTTAGCTTACGATTTGGGACGAAAACCTAAGGCATGTCCTCAAACGCCAACCGCAACCTACACCAAGCCAAAAACGCTAAAAAAGACGAATTCTATACCCAACTGACGGATATAGAAAATGAGTTGAAGCACTATCGCCACCACTTTAAAGACAAGGTGGTTTATTGCAATTGCGATGACCCCCGTATGAGCAATTTCTTCCATTATTTCTCTTACAATTTTGAGGATTTAGGACTTAAAAAACTAATCACCACTTGTTACCAAAACCAAAACAGAGATTTGTTTAGCCAACACGACTGTGAGCAAGCTATTTATTTAGAATACCAAGGCGACACCAACCAAAACAGAACGCCCGATGTTGACGAAATTGGCGTACAATACCTAAAAGGCGATGGCGATTTTAGAAGTGCGGAAAGCATAGAATTATTAAAACAAGCCGATATTGTAGTGACCAACCCGCCCTTTTCGCTGTTTCGAGACTATGTAGCCCAACTGATTGAATACAACAAAAAGTTTGTGATTATTGGTGCATATAATGCCATTACCTATAAAGAGATTTTCCCTTTAATCAAGGAAAACAAAATGTGGTTAGGATATGGATTTAGATCTGGAAATGCTTATTTCAAGACACCTTATTATAAAGAATTTGCAAAAGGCGTTTACAATGAAGAAACAGGTTTAGTTAAGTTCCGAAATGTTACGTGGTACACCAACCTGGATATTGCCAAACGCCACGAAGACCTTATTTTATACAAAACCTACACCCCAGAAGAATACCCCAAATACGATAACTACGATGCCATAAACGTCAATAAAACAAAGGAGATACCTATGGACTACCCTGGGGCTATGGGCGTACCCATCACCTTTTTGGATAAATACAACCCTGAACAGTTTGAGATTTTGGGCTGTTCTTATTCGTATGGAAGACCTAAAGGGTGGGATACCTCTATAAACATGTCAGGAACAATTAATGGAAAATCAATTTATAAAAGACTTTTAATCAAAAACAAACGCTTATGAACATAGAATTAAAAGAAATTACTATTCGAGAACTCACCGCTGGCTATGTCAATAACCAAGAAGACGGCGTGTGGGGTTATGGCGGAAAACTGGACATACGTCCACCCTACCAAAGGGAATTTGTCTATGAAGACCATCAGCGTGATGCCGTCATTCATACCGTCAGCAAGGGCTTTCCGCTTAACGTGATGTATTGGGCAGTTAAAGATGATGGAAATTTTGAAATCATCGATGGCCAACAACGCACCGTGTCCATTTGCCAGTTTGTCAATAAAGAATTTTCGGTGGTTTATGGGGATATTCCACAACCCCGAAAGTTTAACAGTCTGCAAGACGATGAGCAAGAAGAAATTCTCAATTATACCCTCATGGTCTATTTCTGTGAAGGCCAACCTAGCGAAAAATTAAAGTGGTTTGAAACCATCAATATTGCAGGGGAAAAACTATTTGACCAAGAGCTGCGTAATGCGGTTTATTCGGGCTCGTGGGTTACCGATGCCAAACGCTACTTTAGTAAAAGCGGCTGCCCCGCCTATGGTTTAGGCAGCGATTATATGACCGGTTCTGCCATACGCCAAGAGTATTTGGAAACCGCCATCAATTGGATTTCTAAGGGAAATATCAATGACTATATGCTCACCCACCAAAACGACCCCAGCGCCAACGCTCTATGGTTGTATTTTCAGCAAGTCATCAGTTGGGTCAAAGCGGTGTTTCCTACCTACCGCCGAGAGATGAAAGGCATTCAGTGGGGCGAATTGTACAACCAATTCAAAGACCACGATTGGGATTCCGCAAAACTGGAAACCGAAATTGCCCGCCTCATGCAAGACGATGACGTGACCAAAAAGAAAGGGATTTATGCCTATGTGCTGACGGGCAAAGAGAAGTACCTAAACATACGTGCCTTTACCCAAAGCCAAAAACGCCAACTCTACGAACAACAACAAGGCATTTGCCCTGTGTGTAAAGAACATTTTGACCTCGCCCAAATGGAAGCCGACCATATTACCCCTTGGCACGAAGGCGGAAAAACAGAACTCAAAAACGGACAAATGCTCTGTAAAGAAGATAATAGACGGAAAGGTGGGAGGTAATATCCTCATCACCAAATATTAATTTAAAATAAAAAATATGGAAATTACATTTAAAGAAGAGTTTGGGATAGATAAAAATGATTTAGAATTTGTAAATATCCCTTTAAAAAGTGATATTGAGGTGTTTATTTGCCCTTTTCTTATTGATCACAATAAAAAAGAGTCAGAATTTTCAAAAAAAATCTATACAAGGTTAGTTGATTTTTTAACCCACTTAAATAAAAATTATATAAAACCGAATAAAAGAAATGAGGGTATTATATTTCTATCTCACTTACACGAACCAAATGAAATACACTTTGGATATTCCTCAAACAACAAAGGAAAAGCAGTTGCTAAAGAAAAAGCAACTATTATATTTGATGCACTAAGAAACAACAGATTTGCAAAGCAAGGTTTGGAGACTACAAATCAAGCGCATAATGTTCTTTTACTTGTTAAAGGAATCGGTCAGGACATAATGTCAGATATAACTCTAAATATTTGTAGAGACATTTTTGCCGATTTTACCAAAAAAATTATAGACAAATACAATATATCAAAAGTAGGAATATTTAATTGTGAATATTACAATGGTACTTTGAAAAAGTGGGACACAATAAGATTTAAATTACCAAAGTTTCAAAATAAAAAAATAATATTAATACCAAAAAAGATTGTTAGTGGAAAAAGAATTTATTCAACTAGATATAATTGGTTTGTAGCCAGTAAAATTATTTCTGTTGAATTAATGAACAAAGAAAATTTATCCAAAAAAGACAATAAACTGTTCAAAAGATTGAAAAGTGGGACGAAAAAAATTATAATTAAAAGAGTTTATGATGCTTACAAAAAACCAAAAGAAGATTTGATTCAATTTGTTTTAGATTATCCAGGCTCATTAGACCAGTTTATAAAATATGCTAAGGAACATTATCCAGAAATAGACTTATCAGACTTGAATGAGAAATAGAATAAAATAATTTTAAAATTAAGTTACAAGAATTCTGCTCGGGCTTAAAAAAAATTCTAAAATTATGAGCTTCTACATGCGCTGTTTGAATTGTTACAAAAGCATTGACGGAAATGTTTACATCTATTCCATTGAGCATTATGGTCATAACATTTGTATAAAATGCCAAAGATGGTTAGACAGACAAATAGAAAACACTACACGAGAAGTTGTAGACTTGTATTTTGCTTTAAAACGAAAAGGGTTTGAACCTGACATGGAAAAATTTGACGGACATAAACACATTGATATCGTTTTTGAACGCCCAAAGCTACACATTGAAGTTGACGGTATTCAACACAACCAAAGTACCAAACAAGCGTTATCGGATTTAAAAAGAACCTTTTACTCCATAAAAGAGGGCTATTTGACCATACGTATTCCAAATGTTTTAGTTAAAGATGAATTGAACGAAACAACAGATTATTTAGTAGAGTTGATTTTGGAGAGGTTTTATAAACATATAAAGTAATAAATATATAATCTGATGAAATAATATTCTTTAAAGCTATGTTAAAATGGTATGCAGACAATACAGAGTTAAGTACTGATAAAGGTAAAATTAATGTTTTGTTATTCGGTGGTGTAATAGTTGACAATAGTTCTGAAAAGAAAATAGAAAAACTCCTTAAAGAAGTCAAAAGTAAATACACATACCATAGACTACCAGTTAAGTGGAATTTTAAGGATATAGAGAACAGTTACAAGGAGTTTAAAAAAGAAAGCGATTATAAAAAAATGCTATCAAAGTCTAACGAATGGAGATCTGAAATAATAAAAAGGTCTTTAAAAATTGATTACAAGATAATTTTAGCTGCTACTCAAAAGACATCATTCAGAAAAACCAATAAAACAAATAAAGGAGCAATTGATAGGAATATCCTTTTCTCAAGCCTTAATGCGTGTAGGGTTATTTGCAAAAAACACTCCATTTTCAAAAAATTTTGAAATTATTCTAGATTGGCCTGAAAGCAGTAATCCAAAACCATTTAATCGTGAATATTTTTCCGCTTATAATCTTGGAAAATCATCCAATAATATAGAATATTATAGCGGACCGTTACATTTATTAGGATTTAAAGACTCTGCATATTTCGCAAAATCAACTCACTCAGCAATTCTACAATTTACAGATTTAATAATTGGCGCTGCTAAGGATTTCATTGTAAGGGCTACATCAAAATCAGAATATCAATCATTAGGATATGAATTAACTGTTAAACTATTACCTAAATACCACGGATTTCCAAATAATATTATTGACTATGGTTTGAATTTCTCACCAAAAAATGAAAACTACTTAAAATTAAAATCTAAGATTGATAATAATTTGATAAGAGAAAACCACCAATGTTAATAACTTATTGATGCTACAAAAAAGCCACAAAAAAACCCCCACAGTATTGTGAGGGTTTAATTAAAAAAAGGCGGTGACCTACTCTTCCACAAGTGTAGTACCATCGGCGCTAATGGGCTTAACTGCTCTGTTAGGGATGGTAAGAGGTGAGCCCCATTGCAATAACTACCTTAAAAGGTTGCTCTAAGTTTTAAGCTTTTTTAGCTTATAGCACAAGAATCATGCACGTACTATAAAATAACATACTCTATATTAATATCTTATGGCTTTTGCGGTGGAAAATTTCCACCGCAAATCAAGGTTAAAAATAATTCTTAGAGCAGACTTTCCCCATCCGCATTGGTGGTCAGCACATTGCTCATATAGTCCACAAAGGGGCGTACGGCTTGTAGGGCAGCGTTTAAGCGGTCTAAAAAGTCGGGGGCGGTGGCTTGGGCTTCCGAATAACGCACCATAAACAAATGTTGTTTCTGACGCAAGAGGTCTATGTACGGGTGGTCTTTGGCGTAACCCTTAGGTGCGGTTTTTACGGCATCGCCCTGTAGTTCGCCCCAAATAGTTTTAAAGTCTGGAGCGTTAATCAGTTCTCGGTATTCATCGCCGTCAATGGCCAATTCTTGGCGGATACGCTTTAGGTCGGCGGGGTTGGGGTCCCAAAAGCCACAGGCAAGGAAAATGTCCTTAGGGCTAAGGTGCAGGTAATAGCCCCCACGGAGTTCGGGTTTGGTACGGTGCCAGGTCAGCCCAAAATGGGTTTTATAGGGGGTTTTGTCTTTTGAAAAGCGCACATCACGGTAAATACGAAACAGCTTAAACCGCTCTATACTATCGTGCGTATTGAGTTCGTCTTTCAAAGCCTCGCCAAACTGCTTTACAGAAGTTTCTAGGGCTTTAAATTGGGGCTTATGCGCCTCAAACCATTCACGGTGGTTGTTTTGCTCCAGTTGGCTGAAAAACGAAAAAATCTCTGGTGATACTTGCATGGTTTAAAGATAGGTATTTTCAATGCAATCGTTTTTTGTATTTTTATTCTTCCAAATCAAACTTATGGATTGGCTTATTGTTTTGTTTCTCGGCTTTTGGTATCTGCTGTATAGCACATATAAAAACAGCTTTAACCGCTACCCTATTCTTTGTACGTTGGCAACCCTAGTCCTATTTGTTTTGTTGTGTTTGGGTGTTTTGGTTTGGCTATCAGAAAGACTAGAGAATAGTTAGAAATGATTCTCTTTACCTCATCACGATTCACTAGTAACCAACAACTACTTCCTACGCTCCAACACATCCACCACATCTTGCAAACTATGCCCTTTAGCTTGCAGTAAAATTAAGAGGTGAAACAGCAAATCGGCGCTTTCGTTTAGAAACAGTTCGGAGTTACTGTCTTTGGCTTCAATAACGGTTTCTACAGCCTCTTCCCCAACTTTTTGCGCAATTTTATTGATGCCTTTGGCAAACAAGCTCGCCACATAGCTTTTGTCGGTGGGGTTGTTTTTACGGTTGGCAATCACATCTTCCAAAGCGGATAAAAAACCATAAGACGGTCTATTTTCTTCATCCCAACAGCTGTCACTTCCCGTGTGGCAGGTAGGCCCAACGGGGTTCGCTTTAATAAGTAACGCATCCTTATCGCAATCTACGGCAAGGCTCACCAACTCCAAAAAGTGACCACTCTCCTCCCCTTTTGTCCAGAGGCGGTTTTTGCTGCGACTAAAGAAAGTAACCTTTTGGGTTTCTTGGGTTTTGGCAACCGCTGCGGCGTTCATATAGCCTAACATCAGCACCGTTTTTGTCTGTGCGTCTTGCACTATGGCAGGCACTAAGCCGTCGGAGTGTTTGCTGTAATCTATGGTCATCGTACGGGAATTTTATGTTGTCCTAAAAATGTTTTGAGTTCGGGTATGCCAATTTCTTTAAAATGAAACACAGAAGCCGCCAAGGCAGCATCGGCATTTCCATGGGCAAAGGTATCCAGAAAATGAATCATCTCCCCTGCACCCCCCGAGGCAATTACGGGTACAGACACCGTTTCGCTTAATTCTTTAAGGGCTACATTGGCAAAGCCCTGTTTGGTGCCATCATGATCCATAGAGGTAAAAAGCAATTCGCCCGCCCCACGGTCCACGGCTTCGGTTGCCCATTCAAACAAACGGCGTTCGGTAGGTACTTTTCCGCCTACCAAATGTACCATCCATTCGTTTTTTATTTTTTTGGCGTCAATAGCAACCACAATACATTGCGTACCAAAACGCTGTGCCAATTCGCTAATCAATTCTGGACGGCGCACCGCCGAGGAATTAATGGAAACTTTGTCTGCCCCGTTATCCAATAAAATTCCCACATCTTCCACCGAGCTTATGCCCCCGCCCACGGTAAAGGGAATGTCAATGGCTTGCGCCACATCACGTACGAGTTTGGCTAAGGTCTTGCGCTTTTCTTCGGAGGCAGAAATATCCAAAAACACCAATTCGTCGGCCCCTTCTTGGGCATAGCGTTGCGCCAATTCCACGGGGTCGCCAGCATCACGGAGCGATACAAAATTGACCCCCTTAACGGTGCGACCGTCTTTGATGTCTAAACACGGAATGATGCGTTTTGTGAGCATATTAATTTTGTTCCAATTGATAGGTTTCCAATTCTTTCAAGGAAATTTTTCCTTCGTAAATCGCCTTTCCGATAATGGCGGCAGCACAACCCAATTCTTCCAATTGATACAGATCGTCTAGGGTAGTCACGCCTCCCGAGGCGATTAAAGCTATTTCGGGCAGTTCCTCAAGCAGTTCATAATACAATTCCAACGAAGGTCCGGCAAGCATACCGTCTTTGGCTACATCGGTACACAGCACATATTCAAACCCTTTATGGGCATAGTCTTTTACAAAATCTAGCACATCAATACCCGAATCTTGTTCCCAACCATGCGTAGCAATACGGCGGTTTTTGGCATCGGCACCCAAAATGAGGCGCTCTGTACCAAAGGTAGTTAGCCACTCGCCTACCAAATTGGGGGCGGTAACGGCAATACTGCCCAATGTTACTTGCGCCGCCCCACAGTCAAAAGCGGTTTGCAAATCGGCAGCGGATTTAATCCCCCCACCAAAATCGACCTGTAAGGATGTTTTGGTGGCAATATCCTCCAACACCTTAGCATTCACAATATGCTTGGCTCTAGCACCGTCTAAATCGACCACATGCACATGGGTAAGCCCAGCACCTTCAAACGCCTTTGCTACCTCTACCGGCGATTCGTTATAGACCTTTTTGGTATCGTAATCGCCTTTGGTGAGGCGCACACATTGTCCGTTGATAATATCTATAGCAGGAATGAGAATCATAAGCCTAAGAAGTTTTGTAACAATTTAGCCCCAACTGTCCCACTCTTTTCAGGGTGAAATTGGGTGCCGTAAAAATTATCTTTCGCCAAGGCTGCCGCAAAAGGAACGCCATATTGGCAACGCCCCACGATGTTGCCATTGGGTTGCGCATAAAAACTATGTACCAAATAAAAATGGCTGTTCTGGGAAATGCCCTTAAACAAAACGCCACTCCCTTCCACGGTATTCCAACCCATATGGGGTACGTTTAGTTCCGTGGTAAAGCGCACCACTTTGGTGTCAAAAATCCTAAGCCCTTCGGTATCGCCCTCTTCGGTGTGGTTGCACATGAGTTGCATGCCCAAACAAATCCCTAAAACGGGTTGGGTTAAGGTAGGAATAATCGCATCTAGTCCTGTGGCACGAAGTTTTTCCATGGCAGAGCTCGCCTCGCCTACTCCTGGAAAAATGACATGGGAAGCCTGTTGAATTTCATCCGCATCATGGCTTAACACCGCAGTTGCACCCAAACGCTCCAAGGCAAAGCGAATGCTTTGGATATTCCCAGCCCCATAATCAATGATGACTACCTTCATAACTGCCCTTTGGTTGAGGGTAAGACCAATTTTTCAGCATCCCGCTTGATGGCGGCTTTTATGGCTTTTGCAAAAGCTTTAAAAATTGCCTCAATTTTGTGGTGCTCGTTATGCCCCTCAGCTTTGATATTTAGGTTGGCTTTCGCCCCATCGGCAAAGGATTTAAAGAAGTGGAAAAACATTTCAGTAGGCATTTTACCAATAAGTTCCCGCTTAAATTTAGCATCCCACATCAACCACGCCCGACCGCCAAAGTCAATCGCTACTTGCGCCAAACAATCGTCCATGGGCAAGCAAAAACCATAGCGTTCTATACCTAATTTATTCCCTAACGCCATGGCAAAGGTTTCACCCAAAGCAATGGCCGTATCTTCAATGGTGTGGTGCTCGTCCACCTCCAAATCACCTTTGCAGCTAAGGCTCAAATCTATGCCTCCGTGGCGCGCCAACTGGTCTAGCATATGATCAAAAAAAGCAATGCCTGTATCAATGGTACTTTTTCCGGTACCGTCTAAATTGAGTTCGATAGCGATATTCGTTTCGTTGGTTTTACGTTTATGCGTTGCAGATCGTACCCCCGCTTTTAACAAGGTAAAAATCGCTTCCCACGAATTCGTTTGCAAGGCAATACTAGGTGCTAGGTTTTCAGCTATTTCTTCGCTTAAACGGTCGTCGTTTTGTAGCCAAATGCCTTGTGCACCAAGGTTTTGCGCCAGTTGCATATCGCTCAAACGATCCCCAATCACAAAGGAGTTTGCCAAATCGTAATTGGAATTCTCCAAATATTTGGTGAGCATCCCTGTTTTAGGTTTGCGGGTGGGTGCATTATCTGCGGGCAGACTTTTGTCAATAAAAATTTCATCAAAGACAATGCCCTCATTTTTTAAAGCCGTGAGCATAAAGTCATGTGTGGGCCAAAAGGTGTCTTCAGGAAAACTCTCCGTTCCCAACCCATCTTGATTGGTAACCATCACCAATTCATAATCCAATTCTTTGGCAATACGCCCCAAATATTGAAACATCCCCGGATAAAATTCGAGTTTGCTCAGCGCGTCCAATTGATAATCTTCTGGCTCAAGGGCAAGCGTGCCGTCTCTGTCTATAAACAATACTTTTTTCATTCGTAAAGCGATTTACAAGCGGTTAACAGTTGGTTGTTTTCTTGAGGGGTTCCGATACTAATTCGTATGCAGTTTTCACAATTCTCTTGCGAAGAACGGTCACGCAACACAATATGTTTTTCTAGGAGTTGTGCATAACGCTTTGCGGCATCGTCCACTTTTAGCAACAAAAAATTAGCATCTGAAGGATATATTTTTGACACCCAAGAAAATGCAATCAATTCCTTTTCCAATCGGTTGCGCTCCGAAATACTTTCGGCAATCTGTGCATTGACCGTTTTGGTATCGCTAAGCGTTTCCATAGCGCTTTGCTGACTTAGCGTATTGATGTTATAAGGCGGTTTGATGCGTTTTAGCAACGCAATAATCTCAGGACTAGCAATGGCAATACCTAAGCGTAATCCTGCCATTCCAAAGGCTTTTGAAAGGGTTTGCGTGACAATCAAGTTTGGATAGGTATCCAGGGTGGTACTCCAACTCGGGAAATCACAAAAATCGATATAGGCTTCATCGATAACCACAATGCCGTTAAAATTATCCAATAGGGTTAAAATATCTGCTTTTCGGAACGCATTCCCGCTGGGGTTATTTGGACTACAAAAGAACAGTGCTTTGGTGTTTGGCGTTACCGCAGCCAATATGTTTTCGGGTTGCAGCTGAAAATCAGCATCAAGCGGCACTTCAATAAGTCCCACGCTATTGATGTTTGCCAATACCTTATACATGCCATAGGTCGGGGGCATGATAATAATTTCATCGTTGTAGGGCGCGCAGAAGGCACGGAAAATTAAATCCAACACTTCATCGCTGCCGTTACCCAGCAAGAGTTGATTTTCATTACAACCCCTGAGGTTGGCAATCACTTTTTTCAATGCGCTTTGATTGGGGTCGGGATAGCGGTTTACCGCTGTAGCATTTGGGTTTTCGTTGGCATCCAAAAACGTCCACTCCCCTTCTGTAGCGGTAAAGGTATCACGCGCCGAGGTATAGGGCGAAAGTGCCAACATTTCGGGGCGTGCCCAATCCGATAAAATAAAACCCTTAGCCATTATTCAAGTCTTTTAAACGGAGGCTAACCGCATTTTTGTGTGCGTCTAAGCCTTCGGCAGCTGCCATAGCTTCAATACTTGGACCAAGCGCTTGTATTCCAGCTGCGCTGATGCGTTGATACGTGATAGCTTTTGTAAATGCGTCCAAATTCACACCGCTATACTGTTTGGTATAGCCGTTGGTGGGCAGCGTGTGGTTTGTCCCTGAAGCATAATCTCCGGCACTCTCGGGGGTGTAATTTCCAATAAATACCGACCCGGCATTATTCACCCCATCGACAAACAAATGTTCGTTTTGTACGCAAACAATATAGTGTTCGGGTCCGTATGCGTCAATAAACGCCAAGGCAGTATTTTCATCATCAAAATACACCGCTAGCGAATTATCCAATGCCTTTTTGGCAATGTCTTTTCGGGGTAATTCTTGCAGTTGGACTTCGATTTCAGCAGCTACTTTTTTGATTAGATCTTTTTCGAGTGAAACCAAAAGTACCTGACTGTCTACACCGTGTTCAGCCTGTGAAAGTAAATCGGCAGCCACATATTTTGGGTTTGATGTGGCATCTGCCACAACCAATAATTCCGATGGGCCTGCAGGCATATCAATAGCCGTTTGGTATTGCGTGGCTTTTTGCTTGGCTACCGTAACAAACTGATTTCCTGGACCAAAAATTTTATACACTTTAGGTATGGATTGCGTACCAAACGTCATGGCAGCAATGGCTTGAATACCACCAATTTGGGCTACCATAGTTACCCCACACTTGGCGGCTGCATAACGAATAGCGGCAGGAACTCCCTTTTCACTGGGTGGGGTGCAAAGCACAATTTCTTTACAGCCTGATATTTGTGCTGGAATGGCAAGCATGAGCACCGTAGAAAATAAAGGTGCTGTGCCTCCAGGGATGTAAATTCCCACTTTTTCTATGGGCTTTTTGACTTGCCAGCAGTCTACCCCTTTCATGGTACTTACATGCACAGGAGCGGTTTTTTGTGCCTTGTGAAAAGCATAAATATTGTCATAGGCAACATCTATGGCACGAACAAGTTCGGAAGGCAATTCACTTTCCGCAGTTGCTATAGCATCTTGCGAAAGGATTAGATCTTCAATGGAAACCTTGTCGAATTTTTGGCTGTAGGCACGTACGGCAACATCACCGTTGTTTTGAACGGCTGTAAAAACTTCGTTCACGATGGGTTCAATAGAAGAAAAATCAGCCGTAGGACGTTGCGTTAACGCCTGCCATTGTTTCGGTTCCGGATTCTGAAACGTTTTCATTATTGTATCATTCGTTCTATAGGACACACCAAAATATCTCTCGCTCCAGCGGCTTTTAGCTCGTCTACCATCTCCCAAAAAGTGTTTTTGTTGATTACAGAGTGTAACGAACTCCAACCTGACTCCACTAGAGGCATTACTGTTGGGCTTTTTAGCACAGGTAACATATTTGAAATGGTTTCAATAGCATCGTTAGGAACGTTCATAATTACATAGCGCGAATTTTTTCCTGCATTTACCGCACGTATTCGGAACAGTAAAGTATCAAGAATGTCTTGCTTTTCTTTCGAAAGAGATTTTCCGCCAACCAAAACCGCCTGTGACTCAAACAATACCTTAACTTCTTTTAAGTTGTTCTTAAACAGCGTACTACCACTAGAAACAATATCACAAATGGCATCGGAAAGACCAATGTTAGGTGCGATTTCCACAGAGCCGTTAATAATGTGTAACTCTGCATGTACACCCCACTGATCTAAATATTTTTGAACGGTTTTGGGATAAGACGTGGCAATCTTTTTACCTTCAAAATCCTTAACGTTGTTATAGGCATCTTCTTTGGGAATTGCCATAGACACACGGCATTTTGAAAACCCCAATTCTTCAAGAATAGTCAAATCTTCTCCTTTTTCCACAAGTAAATTTTCGCCCACAATAGCCAAATCTACCACACCATCACGAAGGTATTGTGGAATATCGCCATTACGTAAGTAATAAATTTCCATGGGAAAACCCGAAGCCGTTGTTTTGAGTTGGTCTTTTCCGTTGTTTACAGAAATCCCACAGTCCTTGAGGAGTTTCAAAGAATCTTCGTTAAGCCTTCCTGACTTTTGAATCGCTATGCGTATGTTTTCTCTTTTCATAATTGATACAAAAAAACCCGTTTGAGTTGCTTCAAACGGGTTGTTCGGTTATCTATACACCTCACCTAGCTCGTTTGAAACGATGACTTTACATGGTGATGTGTATGTGTTATTTTCATTTGAGTGCAAATATCGAACTTTTTTTTAAAATCCTACTGATTTCCCAAAATTAGTGGCAACCCATCTTTACCGCTACCCACAACAATCACTTTTGAATTTGGCGATTCCGCCAATTTTATGGTGGCTTCAATTCCTTTATCTTTCAAGATGTTCGGGGTTAGTGATGCTGCCAAAATACGGTTTGCTGCTGCTTTTCCTTCGGCATCAATACGCACTTTTTCGGCTTCTTGACGGGCTTTTTCTAAGCGGAATTCATACTCTAAGGCTTCTTGCTCTTGGGTAAGTTTGCGTTGAATGGCTTCTTTAATAGAAATTGGAAGCGTTACATCACGAACCAATACAGAGTTCAATTGAACATGCTGTCCTTCCACTTTTAGTTTTGTTTCTTCATAGATTTCATTCTGAATGGCATCACGTTTTGTTGAGTACAATTGTTCAGGGGTGTAGCGTCCAATAACCGAACGGGCTACCGCTCGAATTTCAGGCGCAATTACAATACTCAAGTAGTTTTCGCCTTTGGTTTTGTGCAACAATCCCAATTCGTCTAGTTTGGGTTGATACAGCACAGAAACATCAAGTGAAATTTCCAAACCGTTGGAGGAAAGTACGCGCATACCACTTTCAAATTCTTCTTGTTGCTTGATGTTATAAATATATACCCTATTCCATGGTGCTATAATGTGAAACCCTTCACCTAGGGGAGCTTCATCAGTAACGGTACCGCCGCCAAAACGCTCCCACACAACACCGGCTTCTCCATATCCGATATTTACAGAAGATTTTGAAATAAAAATGATACTAACTAAAGTGATGACTACAACAGGCAGTCCGAGTTTTGGGAGTTTATTCATGATTTTTGATTTAAGTTAACATACCGCCGTCCACATTCACGACCTGACCGGTAATATAGGCCGATAAATCGGAGGCTAAAAATAAGCACGCGTTTGCAACATCTTCGGGAGTTCCACCGCGTTTTAATGGAATCCCAGCTCGCCATTGCGCAACTACATCTTCGGGGAGTTTCCCAGTCATTTCGGTTTCAATAAACCCAGGAGCAATTACGTTAGAACGGATATTGCGTGAACCCAATTCGAGTGCAACCGATTTTGAAAAGCCGATAATTCCTGCTTTTGAAGCAGCATAATTGGCTTGTCCAGCATTTCCCTTTACCCCTACAACAGAGCTCATGTGAATAAGGCTACCTTGACGTTGTTTAAGCATGGTGCGTTGCACAGCTTTGGTCATGTTAAATACTGATTTCAAGTTTACTTCGATAACCGTATCAAAATCTTCCTCAGAAATGCGCATGAGCAAATTGTCTTTGGTAATTCCAGCGTTGTTGATAAGCACATCTATAGAACCAAATTCCGCAACCACATCAGCAGCAAGTTGTTGGGCTGATTCAAAATCGGCAGCGTTAGACTGATACGCTTTTGCTTTTACACCCAAAGCCGTAAGCTCCTTTTCCAATTCCTCAGCAGGACCTGCCGAAGAACTATACGTAAAAGCTACATTGGCTCCTGCTTTGGCAAATGCTTGAGCAATGCCTCTACCAATACCCCTACTGGCACCAGTGATAATAACGTTTTTTCCTTTTACTAAATCCATACTTATGCTAATGCTTGTGCAACGGTTTTTCCAATGGCTGCAGGCGAATCCACTACGTGGATGCCACATGCTTTCATAATCGCTTTTTTGGCTTCGGCGGTGTCTTCTGCACCCCCTACAATAGCTCCAGCATGTCCCATGGTTCGTCCTTTAGGTGCCGTTTCGCCAGCAATAAAACCAACCACTGGCTTTGGATTGCCTTGCGCCTTAATCCATTTTGCGGCATCGGCTTCTAGCTGTCCGCCAATTTCACCAATCATTACAATACACTCGGTTTCATCGTCTTCCATAAGTAGCTGAACGGCATCCTTGGTCGTAGTGCCAATGATAGGATCTCCGCCAATACCAATGGCAGTAGTAATTCCAAACCCTTCTTTAACCACCTGATCGGCAGCCTCATAGGTTAAGGTTCCCGATTTTGAAACGATGCCTACTTTACCTTTTTTGAATACAAACCCGGGCATAATACCCACTTTGGCTTCTTCAGGAGAAATTACTCCAGGACAGTTTGGTCCAACCATGCGACAGTCTTTGTCTTTGAGATATTGCATCACTTTTGCCATATCATTTACCGGAATCCCTTCAGTAATGGTAATAATAACTTTAATACCGGCTTCGGCAGCTTCCATGATGGCATCAGCAGCAAAGGCTGGAGGTACAAAAATGATTGTGGTATCGGCTTGTACTTTTTCTACGGCTTCGGCAACGGTGTTAAAAACGGGTTTTCCCAAATGGGTTTGCCCACCTTTTCCAGGGGTTACGCCTCCCACCACATTGGTGCCATAATCAATCATTTGACCTGCGTGGAAAGTTCCTTCGCCTCCGGTGAAACCTTGCACTATAATTTTGGATGTTTTGTTTACTAATACGCTCATGTTATTCTTTAACTCGTTCTATGTATGTTCCTTTTTCTGTGTCTACTTTTATTTTGTCGCCCTCATTGATGAACAACGGCACATTTATCGTGGCTCCTGTTTCTGCTGTTGCGGGTTTATTGGCATTGGTTGCCGTATTTCCCTTTACACCGGGCTCGGTATGCGTAATTTCCAAAACCACACTCGCTGGCATCTCTACAGATAAAGGACTGTTGTCTTCGGTATTTATCATCACCGTAACAACTTCCCCTTCTTTCATCAATTTAGGTTGGTCTAAAATACTTTCCTGAAGTTCAATTTGATTGTAATCCTCCGTATTCATAAAGTGATATATAGTTCCCTCTGCATACAAAAACTGATACTTGCGGGTTTCTACACGTACGTCTTCAATTTTATGCCCTGCAGAAAAAGTATTGTCTACCACTTTTCCTGAAGTTACACTTTTAAGTTTTGTACGCACAAATGCGGGCCCTTTACCAGGTTTTACGTGTAAAAACTCAATGACTTTATAAATATCGTTGTTGAAATGAATGCAAAGTCCTTTGCGAATATCTGATGTTGTTGTCATAATTAGTTTTGAATATACCCTTTCATAATACCGCGTTGCGATTGTCTGATAAATTGTAGGATCTCATCACGCTCTGTTGATGCCTCCATTTCTGCCTCGATGATTTGCGTAGCCTGGCTGTTGTTGTAATTCTTTTGATAAAGGATTCGATAAATATTTTGAATTTCTTTGATTTTTTCAGAATTAAACCCTCTTCTACGCAATCCAACAGAATTAACCCCTGCATAGGATAAAGGTTCACGAGCAGCCTTTACAAATGGGGGAATATCTTTTCGTACCAAAGAGCCACCCGCAACAAAAGCATGGTCTCCGATGGCACAAAACTGATGTACGGCGGTCATTCCTGCCAAAATTACGTGGCTACCCACCGTAATATGCCCGGCAAGGGTACTATTGTTGGAAAAAATGCAATAGTCTCCAACTGTACAATCGTGGGCAATGTGTGAATATGCCATAATAAGGCAATTGTTTCCAATCGCCGTCTTGCCTCTGGAACTGGTTCCACGATTAATGGTTACACATTCACGAATAGTTGTGTTGTCGCCTATTTCAGCGGTCGTATTCTCTCCATTAAACTTTAAATCTTGTGGAACAGCACTGATTACAGCCCCAGGAAAGATGTTACAGTTTTTTCCAATGCGCGCACCCTCCATGATGGTTACATTTGGACCTATCCAAGTGCCCTCACCAATAACAACGTTTTTGTCAATGGTTGTAAAGGGTTCAATGACCACATTTTTGGCTATTTTGGCATCGGAATGCACATATGCTAAGGGTTGCTTCATACTTTAACTAATTCTTTTCTAACGATTTGCGCCATCATTTCGGCTTCTGTTGTAATTCTACCTCTTGAATACGCCACTGCATGCATATGGCAAATCCCTCTTCGTATGGGAGATAGTAATTCCATTTTAAAGACCAATGTATCTCCAGGAACGACTGGATTTTTGAACTTGGCGTTTTCTATTTTCATAAAAAATGTAAGGTAGTTTTCTGGGTCAGGAACAGAATTCAATACCAAAACACCGCCTGCTTGTGCCATGGCTTCAATCTGCAGCACACCCGGCATTACAGGCTGCCCTGGAAAATGCCCCTCAAAATAGGGCTCGTTCATCGTGATGCTTTTCATACCCACAATGTGCGTGTCACTGAGTTCTAGGATTTTATCAACCAATAAAAACGGTGGACGGTGGGGAATCACCTTCATGATGGCATTTACATCCATCAAGGGCTCGGCATTTAAGTCAAAAACTGGAATACGATTGCGCCTTTCTTGCTTAATAATTTTGGCAAGTTTTTTGGCAAAAGCGGTGTTTATTGCATGACCTGGTTTGTTCGCAATAACTTTTCCACGAATACGACATCCAACAAGCGCTAAATCTCCAATAACATCTAATAATTTATGACGTGCTGCCTCATTAGGGTATTTAAGGGTAAGGTTGTCCAAGATGCCATTAGGCTTTACCGAAATGGTTTTGCGATCAAAAGCCTTACAAAGTTTTTGCATGGTATCTTCAGAAAGCTCTTTATCAACGTAAACAATGGCGTTATTGAGGTCACCCCCTTTAATTAACCCATTTTCTAGCAGCATTTCAATTTCGTGTAAAAAACTAAAGGTGCGTGCATGTGCAAAATCGTCCTTAAACTCTGATAAATTCTTCAGTGTTGCATTTTGGGTACCCAATATTTTTGTACCAAAATCCACCATGGTAGTTACTTGATATTCATCGGCAGGTATAACCGTGATTTCACTCCCTGTTTCTTCGTCTATGTAGGTAACATTTTCGTGTACAATATACTCGTAGCGTTCGGCATCTTGCGTCTCAATACCCGCTTGAAGAAGTGCGTCAACAAAAAATTTGGATGACCCGTCCATAATGGGCGGTTCGGGTGCATTAAGTTCAATAAGAACATTGTCAATTTCAAGTCCTACCAATGCTGCTAATACGTGCTCTGAGGTTTGAATAGACACACCATTTTTTTCAAGGTTTGTTCCGCGCTGCGTGTTTACCACCAAGTTTGCATCGGCTTCAATAATGGGTTTTCCCTCCAAATCTACACGACAAAAGGCATAGCCGTGATTTGCAGGGGCAGGTTTGAAAGTTAAATCTACTTTTTCACCAGTGTGAATACCCACACCATTTAAAGTTACAGGTTTTGAAATGGTTGTTTGTTTACTCATGGTCAAGATTCTTTTTTAAGTTTTGAAGGTCTATTACATGATCGTGCAAATTACGAAAATGTACATACGATTTATTAAATTTTGTATAGTCAAAGGCAGGGTTCCCCATTACTTTAGAATCGTCTTTTATATTTTTAAGTATGCCTGATTTTGCCTGGATACCCACACGGTTCCCTATAGTCAAATGTCCGCTGATACCAACTTGACCTCCAATTTGGCAGTGTGTTCCAATCTTGGTAGAGCCGGCAATACCCGTTTGTGCAGCAATAACAGTGTGTTCTCCAATTTCGACATTGTGTCCAATTTGAATCAAGTTGTCAAGTTTTACCCCTGTACCGATTTTGGTAGACCCAAGTGTTGCCCTATCAATAGTCGTGTTTGCACCGACGTCTACATGATTACCAAGAACAACATTACCCGTTTGCGGGACTTTATCATATGAACCATTACTATTGGGTGCCCATCCAAATCCGTCTGCCCCGATGACTGCATTGCTGTGGATAACGCAATTTTCTCCAATAACGGTATCATCAAGAATTCTTGCACCAACGTGTATAACAGTATTGGATCCTATCGAAACATTGTTTCCCACAAAAGCATGGGGATGAATGGCTACATGCGATCCAACACTAGTATATTCGCCTATATGGGTAAAATCACCAATATACACCGTATTATGTAGCGTTGCTTCTTCAGAAACAAAGGCTGTTTTTGCAATCCCCGAAAGGGATTGCAGCTTCATTTGGTTGTAGTAGTGTAACAGTTTTGAAAATGCCTCATAAGGATCGGAAACACGTATGAGAGTTGTACTAAATGCCTTTTCGGCAATAAACGAATCGCTGACAAGCGTAATGCTTGCACCGGTAGAATATAAAAATGGAGTATACTTAGGGTTGGCTAAAAAAGACAAACTCCCCTCAGTGCCTTCTTCAATTTTAGAAAGTCTGAAAACTTCTGCGTCCGAGTTTCCCTCAACCGTTCCGGAAACTAATTCGGCTATTTGAGAGGCAGTAAAATTCATAGGCGCAAAATTAAGAAAAATATCCGTCACCCTTAGGATACACCAAAAAGTGTTTTCTGTGCTTTTTGGTAAGGGTGTCTACATAGGCGGTTTCTGGCGAAGTGTCAAAGAGTCTGCAACGCCCCTCTTGACCGCATAACTGTATCGGATTTTCATTTTTCAAATACCCCTGAATACGAAAACTTCCATCGAAGACAAAATATGTAGATTCTTCCATGCTTAGCCCCCATTTTTCCATAATATGATGGCGTCTTTTTAGAACTACTGCCTCGTCATATGCCTGATTTGACAATTCTATTTTTGGGAGTTTTCTGTACAATAATATTTTTGCAATGGTTGAAAGTATAGTATCGTTGTGTGTCATACTCGCTTTAAGCATCATCCAAACATCGGCATCATCCAAAGACGTGAAATGCTGTTTTCTTTGTAAAATATCTACATTATCATTGGCAAGAAAAAATTGAAGTGTATCACTAGCTTTTGGAGGGTTGCCTAGTGCTGTTAACGCTATCGCTCGTGTAAAAAATCGAATGAGCAGTTCTTCGGCCACAAAGCTCGTTTTGTGCAAATACACCGACCAATACATCATACGCCTTGCCAATAAAAATTTTTCGATTGAATATACTGCTTTGGCATTAAACACCAACTGCCCATCCTGAACCATCATCATGGAAATAAGGCGTTCAGAATTAATGTTGCCCTCGGTAACCCCAGAGTAAAAACTGTCTCGCTTGAGGTAATCCAACCGATCTAAATCAATGTGTGAAGCGATAAGTTGATAAAAGAAGGGACGCGAATAGGTGTTCGAAAACATTTCTATAGCCAAAGAAAGCTTGCCGTCAAACTGTACATTCAAATCCTCCATTAAGGCTTTAGACATGTCTTCATGGGTACCGTTAGCATGTATTACACGCTCCAATGCATGCGAAAAGGGAGCATGTCCCAAATCGTGCAATAACATACACGCATACAATGCTTCTGCCTCCTCGTCACTAATTTTAACCTGTTGGCTTCGCAAAGCACTTACAGCTTTTGTAGCCAAATGCATGGCGCCAAGAGCATGTTGAAAGCGCGTATGCTCTGTAGAGGGAAATACCAAAAACGATAAGCCCATTTGCTTAATCCGGCGAAGGCGTTGCACAAACGGATGATTGATAAGTTTCGCAATAAAAGGCGTTGGGATTGTAATAAATCCGTAAATTGGGTCGTTGTATTGGGTGAGCTTCAACTTTAATCAAATAAAGCCCAAAGATACGTATATGCAGCCGATTGAACTTTTATGGATTGATGACGAAATAGATTTACTCCAAGCACATATTTTATTTTTATCACAAAAAGGCTACCACGTACACACGGCACATGCTGGTCAGGATGCCATTGCATTAGTAAAAAATACCGCTTTTGATATTGTTTTATTAGATGAAAATATGCCTGGGATGTCGGGGCTAGAAGTACTGGATGAACTCAAACAACTCAAACCATCACTTCCTGTTATTATGATTACCAAAAGTGAAGAAGAAAATATTATGGAGGAAGCCATTGGTGCTAAAATCGCTGATTATCTGATAAAACCCGTAAACCCAAATCAGATTCTACTATCACTCAAAAAAAACTTAGAATCCTCAAAGCTGGTTACAGAAAAAACCATTTCAAGTTACCAAAGGTCTTTTCAAGAACTCAATGGGCTGTTGATGCAGACGCAAACCCTATCGGATTGGGCAGACGTTTATCAAAAAATTCTGTATTGGGAATTGGAACTCGATAGCATCGATTCCCCCGAATTGCAAGAAATTTTTCATTACCAAAAAACAGAGGCAAACCTTAGCTTTTCACGTTTTATAGAGAAGAATTACGCATCCTTACTTTTTGAAGAAAGCGAACATGTGTTCTCACATCAAGCGTTTCGCAAATTGGTTGTCCCGCATTTGGACTCCAAACCTACCCTACTGTTGATGATTGACAATTTACGGTACGACCAGTTTAAAAGTATACTCCCCATAATTTCACCCTACTATTCCATGGAAAGAGAGCAAACGTATTACAGCATATTGCCTACCGCAACGCAATATGCGCGAAATGCTTTTTTTTCCGGATTACTGCCTTCAGAAATGGAAAAACAACATTCTCAGTGGTGGAAAAATGACACTGACGAGGGAGGTAAAAACCTACATGAAGCCGATTTTCTGAATGCTCAAATAAACAAATTGGAGCTAAACATAATTCACTCCTACCATAAGATAAATCGCCCAAGCGAAGCTACCAAGTTCTTGGAACATCTGAAAGCCGATGATTCAAGCGTATTAAAGGCTGTAGTGTACAATTTTGTGGATATGATTTCACACGCTAAAACAGAAATGGAAGTAATTAAAGAATTGGCGAGTACCGATAAAGCCTACAGATCACTTACCAAAAGCTGGTTTCAAAACACAGCACTCCTTGAAATTATAAAAACAGCCCAACAAAAAGGGTATCAACTTATTATTACTACAGATCACGGCACTATAAATGTGGAACAACCGTCAAAAGTTATTGGCGACAGAGAGTCTAGTACCAATATTCGCTATAAAACAGGACGACGATTAAAGACAGAAAGTAAGCATGTTTTTGAAGTTGAAGACCCCAAAACAATTGGACTGCCAAGCATCAATATGAGCAGTTCGTTTGTGTTTGCAAAAGACAATTACTACCTCGTTTACCCATCGCGTTACCACCATTTTGTGAATTATTTTAGAAACACCTATCAACACGGCGGAATTTCGCTGGAAGAGATCTGTATTCCATTTGCGGTCTTTTCTCCTAAGTAGCGTATTTTTGCGACATGATTAACGAAGTGTCCCTCCATCAACTACCCGATTTTGCATCAGCATTAGCATCTAAGCTGACACATAAAATTATATTGCTACGAGGTGATTTGGGTGCCGGAAAAACAACACTAGTCAAAGAAATGGCAAAAGCCTTAGGGTGTACAGATGAGATTTCTAGCCCAACTTTTGGTATTGTAAACGAATTAACCTTTGACCAAAATATTGGCTATCATTTGGATTTATACCGTATAGAAAAGCCCGAAGAACTGGCACAGTTTGGTTTTGAGGAATACGTGAACTCGGAGGGCTACTGCTTTATCGAATGGCCCGACATTGGGCTGGCGTATATCCCTGAAAATCACCATATAATTTCTATTGAGACCTTCAATACCACCACACGAAAAATAACATTTACATGAGTTTTTTAAAACGATTAGGCTATTATTTGGGCGGATTTTCCGTCGGACTGATTTTCTTGTTTTTCTTTTTTAACGGCAAAAGAACGCAGTGCGCGTATGCGCCCGAAGCGCGTGTAAAAAAAGATATAAAAAGTAAAAACTGGGTGTTTGAAGACAACTTCCACGCCATTCAGGATACCGTGCTGTGGTTTAAAAGCCTAGATGTGCGCTTTACCGAAAGCACCATAGGCGTAGACTCCTGCAATGTGTACGTTATGGAGTTTGAAGAAAACACTTTTTTGGTAGAAAACTGCACCGATACCGCCTACTTTAGGAGGTAATTTTTCTTTTTTGCAATTCTTTCTTAATCATAGATAGTTCTACAGCAGTTTGCGTTTTCATAGCACTGTTTTCCAAAGCTCTTCGGATCAAATAGGGAATGGATTGGTCTAAGGGACCAAACGGTACGTATTTAAATACATTGGCGCCTTGCGCAGCCAAATCAAACGAAATATAATCCCGCATCCCATACAACTGACTAAACCACAGATTTGGATTGTTTAAGGAAATGTTCATCTTTTTACACGTATTCACTACCCAAGAAATATCATCTTCGTTGTGGGTAGCCACAATGCATAAATGTGTGTTTAGTTCATCTATGCCACGTATCAAAACCTGCCGGTATTGCGCATCTGTTTCAACTTTTGTATCACATACTGGAGAAGGAATTCCAAGCTGCTGTGCACGGCTGCGTTCTTTTTCCATATAAGCACCACGCACGAGTTTAACACCTAAGAAAAACCTGTTTTTCTCTGCGTCCAAAAGGAGTTGGTCGTAGACTGCTGACCTGCCTTTTAGGTACAATTGCAAGGTAACCGCCACCACTACCCTATTCCGATTGTATTTTGGAAGCATCGGTAAGATTATGGCGTTAATTCCAGGTTGTATCCAGCTTTCTTCGGCATCTATCATTAGTACAATGCCCGCAATGCTAGCCTTTTGTGCAAGTTTTTCAAAGCGTTTTTTAGTGCGTTCCCAAGCCTGTTTTTCTTTATTAGAAAACGGAACTCTAGATGATTTTTTTTCAAACAATACAAAAGCACCGATGGCAGTAGGTTTGACCACCGCAAACGGATAGGCTTCATTTTCTTGTGCCGCTTTAATAGTTTCCAAAACGATTTTTACGTTGTGGTCAAAATCTTCTTCCGATTTGGCGTGTTCATTGGCGTAGTCCAATACGCTTTGCACGCCGAATGTTGCCATACGATGTGTGATTTCAGCACAAGCAGCCACATCTTTTCCTGCACAAAATTGGTAATACCCCGTAAAGCGCACCAAGGGCGAAACAGGAAGGCGAAAAAAGCGCAGAAACCTCCATAGAAGTAAGCCTAAAAAAACAAGTTTTTGATACGAAAGCAAGCTGAATAATACGAGAGAGGCACGTAATTCACGTGTAGATTTATGTGGATAATATGAATTAGCATGTTTCAAATTATCGAAATTTAATTTGGGTTGGTATATCAAAATTAGGAAAATATACGACAAAAGCAGTACTTTCGCCATCGTTGATGAAAATACAAACCAAACATAGCGAAGTCCTTTTTGGGGACAGCTGTTGGGAAGCCCTGAACGATTGGGTTACCAAAAACACCTATTCCAAGGTTTTTGTGCTCACGGACGACAATACGCAAACACATTGCCTTTCGTATTTTGAGGGAAAAGTAGGTTTTGATTTTATACCCCTAAACATGCCTGCTGGAGAGGAAAACAAGCACATTCATAGCTGTGTGGCGCTTTGGGAGGAGTTGTCAACTTTGGGCGCAGACCGCAAGAGTTTACTCATAAACCTCGGCGGTGGCGTGGTTACCGATTTGGGGGGCTTTGTAGCGTGTACTTTTAAGCGCGGCATTGATTTCATTAACATTCCTACTTCGTTATTAGCCATGGTAGACGCCTCTGTAGGTGGAAAGACAGGTATTGATTTGGGGCCACTCAAAAATCAAGTGGGCGTTATTGAAGAGCCGAAAATGGTGTTGGTAGATACCGATTTTTTAGCCACACTCCCCGAAAACGAATACCGCAGCGGCTATGCCGAAATGTTAAAGCACGGACTGATTCAAGAACCCGATTACTTTAGAACCTTGAGCTCATATTTGCCTAAAGCGGATATTTTACCACACATTTACCACTCTGTTGGGGTAAAGGCAAAAGTGGTTTCGGAGGATCCTTATGAGCGTGGTTTGCGCAAAATCCTAAACTTTGGACATACGCTTGGGCACGCTATTGAGTCACATTTTTTGGTTTCGTCAAGCAAAACCCGTTTGCTGCACGGAGAAGCCATTGCTATTGGCATGGTATTAGAAGCCTATCTGTCGACTGAAATTTTGGGTCTACCCCTTAAAGACTCCGAAGAAATTAAAGCGGTTTTTGGGAGGATTTACCCAAAGGTTTCCTTTGATGCAGCAACCATTGCAGCCGTTATCTCGTTGCTAACACACGACAAAAAGAATGAAAGCGGGAATATTCTTTTTGTACTTCTAGAAAAAATAGGAAAGCCCGTTTGGAACCAATCGGTTTCAAACGAGCTTATTCACAAAGCTTTCGAATTTTACGCGGCTTAAGCCGAGTTTCTACTGGCGTTAATATTTCCGAAAAGCGAACGCGTTACCATTTTCTCCATGACCTCGCGGGCATTGTTGTCCAGTTTGTTTTGCTGGATGCTCAACAACGCATATTGCTGAATGGTTAGCAAGGGTTGCACAATTTCTTCACGTATTTTTATGGAAGCCTTTCCTGCGGGTTGATCTTGCATTAACTCATCCATACCGGTAAGCATCAAAATGTACTTTTTTGAACGCAAAAACTCCTCGTGAATTTGTGTCCAGAACGCTCCATATTCCGGGTCTTTCTCCATATAAGCGGTTAACTTAAAGAACGATTTTTGCAAACTCATCATAGAATTTGAAATCAGCGTTCTAAAGAAGGCATTGTTTTTATACAATCGTTGGGCTTTATCAAAGTCGCCCACTTTGTCTAGAGATTCCAATGCTATCCCTACCCCGTAAAAACCAGGTACATTTTGCTTCAACTGGCTCCAACTCCCCACAAAGGGAATCGCGCGGAGTGCAGAAAAATCCAACGATTTACTTGATTTACGCTTCGATGGTCGGCTACCAATATTGGTTTTCGCATAGTACTGCAACGTACTCATATGTTCCAAATAGGGCAAAAACTTGGGATGCGCTTTAAAATCCTTGTATGCCTGATAACTGGTCTCTGCCAACTGCGTCATGGTTGCACGGTCGTCGTCATCTAAATCTGTGGTTTTATCAGCAAACAAACGGTTTGAAATACCAGAACTTAGCAATTGCTCCAAATTGTAGCGACAGGTATCAAAGGTTCCAAAATTAGAACTGATCGTTTGCCCCTGAACGGTAAGCTGAATTTCATCCGCCTCGACACCAGAGCCCATAGACGCATAAAATTGGTGAGTGTTTCCTCCGCCACGTGCTGGTGGCCCACCACGTCCGTCAAAGAAAGTAACTTTGATACCATGCTTGCGGGAAATTGCTGTGAGTTCCTCTTTGGCTTTAAAAATACTCCAGTTTGCCATCAAGTAGCCTCCGTCTTTAGTACCGTCAGAGAATCCAAGCATAATGGTCTGCTTATCACCACGAGAACTCAAATGTTCACGATAAACAGGGTTTGAATACACCTTATCCATCACTTCAACAGCAACTTTCAAATCTGGAATGGTTTCAAAAAGCGGTACTACATCTACGGTTGGAGTCTGCCAGTCACTGAGGCGAATCATAGCAAAGACCTCAAAGATATTTTGAGCCGTTTGATTGTTTGATATAATATAGCGATTACATCCCGCTTCTCCGTTGGTCTGCTGAATTTCTTTAATCGCACGAATCGACCCAAGAGCCTTGCAAACGGTTTCATCCTCAAAGGTATCTGGATCAACATCGCCCTGTAAGGAGGTCAAAAAGGTAATGCGCTCATCTTCAGATGCATTTTTATAATCAAAAGAAGCGTCAGTAATCCCTTCTTTATTGGTATGCTCGAGCAAAGTCAAGAACGCATCGTGATGCACCCTAGAATCTTGACGAATATCAAGGCTAGCAAAGTGGTATCCAAACACATTTACTTTTGCAATAAAGTCGCGTAATTCATTGGCAAAAAGTCCGTGATATTCCGTTTCTACTTTCTCCAAAATCTCGTTCAATTTTTCTTTGAGTGCTTCCAAAGAAATCTCAGGAGTTTTATCTAGAACAAAAATACTGTTATAGAGTTTACGCTCTACTTCAAGCACGAGGTCTTCAACTCCAGCAAAAGTCAATCGACGTCGAAGTTTGCGCATATCTCTGTAGTAATTTCGAATAACGCTACTACGAAGTAATTGTGCTGTTTTGCGTGTGATTTCTGTGGTCACAAAAGGATTTCCGTCGCGGTCGCCACCAGGCCAAAATCCAAGTTTAACCGATTCACTCGTAAGCGGATCGTTTCCAAAAATATGGCGTTGCAAATAGGTTTGGATTTCGCCAATTGCAGGGTAAAATACATTTGTCAAATACCAAATAAGGCTGCGCGCTTCATCTAGCGGCGTAGGCTTTTTCTTCTTAAAAAATGGCGTACGCCCAAGCTGCGCCAACAAGGATTTAATCTCCTGCAAGTCATTGCTTTGAATGCTCTTCCCCAAATCGGTAATAATACCCAAAACCGAACCTGGATAGAACTGAGTGGGGTGTGCTGTAAGCACCGGGCGGACGTTAATTTCCTTCAACAGTTGCTTTAACTCCACAGTCTTTTGTTTGGATTGTGCCTCTTCTTTCAGATTCCGAAGAGTGCCAATACCACTCATGTTATTAATACGTGAAAATGCAGCGTCTTCTACTGCATCAAAAAGCACTACCCTACGTTCAATAAACTGAATAAAGCGAAACAACAAATCTGTTTGTTGTTCTTTGGTATAATCCGGATAGTAACGTGCGAAAAATCCTTCAACTATTGTTTTTGGATCTAACTCTTTTTCATAGCCTTCTGAACAAGTACTAGCGAATAGAGGTAAAAGCGTTGCCGTATTCGTAATTTTCGAATACGGCAAGGTTGAAAATATGCTATCGTATAATTTGAACTTTGAGAGAACGCTGTCTTCAAAGCGCTCTAATTTGGTGCGTGAGTTCACTAAATATTGTTTTATATATCGTTAAAAATGGTGTGCATTAATCGTCTTTTGTCATTGATGCTCTCTTCAAGAGAGATCATGGTTTCTGTACGGAGAATACCATCAATATCATCAATTTTAAAAATGATATCTTTTGCGTGTTCTGTTGATTTTGCTCGTAACTTACAGTAAATGTTAAATTTACCCGTTGTAATGTGTGCAACAGTTATATAGGGGATTTCACGGAGACGTTCCAACACATATTTTGTTTGATGTGTTTTCTCTAGGAAAATACCAACGTAGGCGATAAAAGAATAGCCCATTTTGTTATAATCTAACGTTAGCGAAGACCCTTTAATAATGCCAGCTTCTTCCATCTTGCGCACACGTACGTGAACCGTACCCGCAGAAATTAAAAGGCGTTTTGCGATGTCCGTAAAAGGCGTACGCATGTTGTCAATAAGAATATCAAGTATTTGATGATCAATATCATCTAGTTTAAACTTTGCCATGATTGTTTTTTTTGCAAAGAAACCAAAAAAAAGTTGAATTTTATTAGGTTAAACCTAAATTCTAATGTGAATATTGTGTTAAATTTAACAAATCTGCTAACCAAAGAGCATCTTGATCTTCACAAATTTCACGTTCCAAAGGGGTGTCAAAAGAAGACATATCAATCGTTTTGTGTCCTTTTAGCGTTGCTAACTCTCCTATAATGTGCACAATAGGATGAAAATGTACTTTACCATCAAGTGGTTTCTCCACATACTGCAAGGCAATATCGAGAGTTTTTTCTTTGGTAGTTACATTCTGCAGCAAGACATCCACAAAAGACTTTTCCACCTCAGGAATGGCTGTATATTCCTCAATTAACAAACGCTTTTCAGCAATACTTTCCAATGCTTTTAAGAGTGAAAAACCAAACCACTTACGGGTATTTTCTCTAGCATAGTCCTCACCTACTTGTCCACACTCAAACAAAAGTGTTGGCGTGCCCTGACTCGTAAAATAATCTCCCGTACAGTTTTGATTAAAACTATCATCATACCTCCCCACCATATTGGGAATATGGTATTGTAAGGCTTTATTTATATATCCAATTATACCCATGGCACGTGATCTGGTTGGAGTTACCGCTTTCGATGCATCGGCAGCAGGTGCCAAAAAAGAAAGCATACAAGGATGCCCCTCTACTCCGAAAATCGTTCGCTGATCGTGCAGGTTGAAGCAATAATCAGGTTTAAATGCATTGTAAGTTTCAACAAGTAACTGGGCTTCGGGCTGGGATTGATTCAATGCATCTCGGTTCAAATCCACCTGATTCGCATTTACACGTGTGTAGGAAGCTGCGCCATCGGGATTGAGCATTGGGATGATTTTAAGGGTAAAAGGCGCTAAAATCGTAGGATTTAGCTTTAAATAGCACAATACATCCAACAATCCCTTAGTTGAAGTGGATTCATTGCCGTGCATTTGTGACCACATAAGAATTTTAATCGGTCCCGAGCCCATACTAATTTCGTGAATGGGACGTTTTTCTACACTTTCGCCAATTTCATTAGCATCAAATTGTTGAATAAGTGTCAGAATGGATTGTAGCGTAATCCGTCTTCCCGTTATGGTTTTTGCGTCGAGTTGCGATTGTATGTCTAAAAAAGCATTCATTGTTTGCAAATGTAAATCCAATTCAGTTTACAATTGAATACACACATTATTTAATTTTGTAAACAGTTTTTCGCTTCTAGTGTTTACAACTAGATACAATTTTACAAAATGTAAATATATAATTATTTAACTTGCTTGTTTTATGATATTTGTGTATGTAAAATAAAGTTTAGCTTTAATATAAATAATATTGTTTTAAGCGTTATATTTGAATTTCACAATGTTTTACAAAACTATATTTACATTTGTAATTGATGAATTTGATTGAACGCATTCGGAATGTAATTGAAGAAAGTGAGCTAAGTGCTGCTGCTTTTGCTGACAAAATCGGCGTGCAGCGTTCATCCATTTCACACATCCTTTCGGGGCGGAACAAGCCCAGTTTGGACTTTATCCTAAAAGTACTTGACGCCTTCCCTACCCTAGATTCCGACTGGTTGTTGTTGGGTAAAGACATTTCACAAACGCCAAATGCGCCAATTCTACCATCTTTATTCCCCGAAGAAGTACCCAAAGAGTCCGCACAAAAAGAAATCGTACAGCCCTCATCTCCTCAACATGAAGAAATCCAAGAAACGCATACATCTTCAAACAAAGAGGTGGAACGCGTAACCGTTTTTTATACCGATGGTACTTGTAGTACCTACACCAATAAAAAGTGATATTTTTGGGGTATGAAAATTGTCCTTAGCACTACCCTTTTACTCCTTTTAAGTTCGTGTTTCACTCCCGAGCGCAACTGTAAAGATTTTCAAACAGGAACCTTTGTATTTACTTCTGTTGTTTTGGGCGATACGCTGACAACAAAATTTACCCGTACCGATAGCCTAGAAGTAGATTACTACCTTAACCGCGTGGATAGCTCCAGCGTACGTTGGCTTAATGATTGTGAATGTATTGTAAAAAAATTGCGTCCGCTTTCGTATCAGGAATCCAAAGCGGTGCACATGAAAATACTAACCACCAAAGAAAACACCTATACCTTTGCGTATAATTTGGTAGGCGACGAAGGAAACAAACAACGTGGAACGGTAACCAAACTTAGTAACTGATGGATTTTTTATTTACTCCAGAAGCGATTTCTTCCCTGTTAACACTAAGCTTTTTGGAAATTATTTTAGGGATTGACAATGTGGTATTTATTTCCATTGTTGTGGGGAAAATCCCCAAAGAAAACCAAAGAAGGGCTACCAATATAGGGCTCCTGCTTGCGTTGGTTTTGCGCATTGCGCTGCTGTTTGCCATTTCGTGGCTGATTGCCATGCAATCCACCTTATTTAAGGTTTCAAACTCCGTTGTCCACGCCGCTGTAAACGGGCAGTCGTTGATTTTGTTTGCCGGCGGACTTTTTCTGCTCTATAAAAGCACTAAGGAAATTCACGAAAAAATAGACCACACTGGAGAAAAGAAAGAAAAAGCAGGAAGCAAGGCCGCAAACACTATGGGCAAAATACTGCTTCAAATCATTCTGATTGATGCTGTTTTCTCTGTTGATTCCATTTTAACAGCCGTGGGCATGACCAATGGCATAGACGGTGCCTTATGGATTATGATTATCGCCGTGGTGATTTCCATTCTTGCCATGATGTGGTTTGCGCATCCTGTTACGCGTTTTGTACACCAACATCCTTCGTTGCAAATTTTGGCACTTTCGTTCCTTATTCTTATCGGATTTATGCTTATTGCAGAGGGGGCACACCTGTCGCACCTGGAAGTTTTGGGCACAAGCGTGGGTGCTATTCCAAAAGGCTATTTATACTTTGCCATTGCCTTTTCGCTGTTGGTGGAGTTTTTAAATATGCGGTTTCGAAAGAAAAAAGCAACATTTTAAGACACGTCTTCTTAAGTTTTT
>Ga0209654_1000484_pt1 | contig 38475 bp, 30 predicted proteins | sample SaaInl1SG_22_DNA_FD_184646 | JGI IMG/M metagenome (GOLD analysis project Ga0209654, IMG submission 184646) | Marine microbial communities from expanding oxygen minimum zones in the Saanich Inlet - ESP_161SG_22_DNA (SPAdes) (version 2) | ecosystem: Environmental > Aquatic > Marine > Intertidal... | reverse complement strand
CCCTTTTCAAAAAGCAAAACCACCACCTAAACAAACCTGTCAAGGGGTTCTTTTTTAAAAATTGTGTTTTACAAACAGTAAAACCAATAAAATCAATACTTTTATAAAACCTGAATTTTATTTAGGACAGGATTGCACTTTGTTATTTTTTTTCTTGTTAGGATCAATACAAAATTACAGGCATTTATTATTTATGTCAAAGGCTTTCTTTCCTTTAAAAAGCCTTTGAAGACCTAATATTATTAAGTATTTTTGATGTCTTGGTATATTACAATTTCACAAATAGTATCAGGAGAAATTTATGCGTTTAGTTTTTATTATTTTAACACTTTTAGTTTGTTTTTCCTGTAAAAATGATAAATCTGAGTATGTTGATATTCAAAATATTAAGGGAAACATATTTGCTTCTTCAACTAAAATTCCAGATAATCATTTTCTAGGAGATCAAGCTTGCAAATCATGTCATGGAGAGCAATTTAAAGAATGGAAAGGGTCGCACCATGATAAGGCAATGCAAATTGCAAACGATTCAACGGTCCTTGGTAATTTTAATAATACAATTTTTAAAAGCCAAGAAGTAACCTCCAAATTCTATAAAAAAGAAGGTGATTTTTACGTAAATACTGAAGGGCGGGATGGCGAGTATCATGATTATAAGATTGAATATACTTTTGGCGTTGAGCCATTACAGCAATATATAGTAAAATTTCCTGATGGGCACTACCAGTGTTTAAGGACCGCATGGGATACAGAAAAACAAAAATGGTTTGATTTGTATCCCGATTTTAAAGTGGTGCATTCAGAATGGTTGCATTGGTCTCGCGGAGGCCTAAATTGGAATAATATGTGTGCTGATTGCCATTCTACCAACGTGAGAAAAAATTACGATTTAGAAACCAACAGCTACGATACCAAATATGCCCTGATTAATGTAAACTGCGAAGCGTGTCATGGTCCAGGGAAAGATCATGTGGAGGCAGTAAACAGGCTAGGTGATAATTATACATTTGAAGGCGAGCTAAAGATGACATTTGCAACAGAGCCAAAAGCATTGGTGGATGAATGCGCAAGGTGCCATGTTCGTAGGGAGCAGTATTCAGAATATTATAATTTTGAAGGTACATTTTTAGACCATTATTTTCCTCAACTAATAGCAAATAACTTGTATTATCCTGATGGCCAAATTTTAGATGAGGTTTATGTATATGGGTCGTTTCTTCAAAGTAAAATGTATCAAAATAATGTTACCTGCACCAATTGCCACAATCCACATTCTCTGGAGTTAAGATTTAAAGGGAATATGCTTTGTGCACAATGCCATGATACTAAGGTTTATGATACAACAGAGCATCATTTTCATGATGTAGACTCTGAAGGTGCCGAATGTATAAATTGCCATATGACTGGTAAGATTTATATGGGGAATGATTACCGAAGAGACCATAGTTTTAGAATACCAAGGCCAGATTTAAGTTTAAAATATGGCACACCAAATGCCTGTACACAATGCCACACAGATAAAGATGACACATGGGCTTGGGATAATTATAAGAAAACACATGGTGAGCCAAAGTCTAAACATTTTTCAGATTTATTAGCACCAGGTTTAACAGGCGATCCACACGGATTTGAAAAACTTCTTGAACTATCAAAAGACACCATCTATCCTGAGATGGCAAGAGCTTCAGCTATAATGGCAATGGGAAATTATTTAGATGAGAATGCAATAAATAATATGCTTTCTTTTTTAAACGATGATTCTCCTCTAGTTCGTGGTGCCGTTATTGATGCGCTAAATGAAAGCAGCAGTAATGATTTGGCAGCTTTTTTCATACCGTTACTTAAGGATAAGAAGCGCACTGTAAGAGTAAAAGCTTTTTTAGCTGTGGCATCTGTAAATCAATTTCAAATACCAGAAGAATATAAAGAAGTATACAAAAAGGTTGAACAGGAATTTAATGCCCACTTACAGGTAACTGCAGATTTCTCGGGAGGAAGAGCTAAAAAAGCTATGTACTACTTGAAAAAAGGAGATGTTTTGAATGCCATTGTTTGGTATGAAAAAGCTCTAGAAGTTGATGATTTGAATAATATGTTACGTATGAATTTGGCCAATTTATACTATAGAAACCAACAATTTGAAGAAGCGGAAGCAGCTTTTAAACTTATTATAAAACAAGAGCCTGACTATGCACAAACCTATTATTCTTATGCGTTGCTTCTAGCAGAATTGAATAGGACTGAAGAGGCTGTAAAACAAATGGAACTGGCCATTAAGCATATGCCCGAAAATGTAAGGTTCTATTATAATTTAAGCTTGCTGTATGATAAGATCAACAATTTAGAAAAGGCTGAACGGACAGCAGCTAAGGGCTTAAAATTAGCACCTAATAATGAAAGTTTACTTTATGTTTTGGCTTATATATACCAAAAACAAGGGAACATTAATAAGGCAGTGAATATAGCATCAAGGTTAGTGCAATTGTACCCGAACAATCAACAGTATAGAGTGTTTTTAAATCAATTAAGTAGTCTTAAATAGAAATACTATTTTAGGGAAAGTACTTGCTTGTTTAATTTGTGCGCACGAGAAGATTCGAACTTCCACATCCTAAAACGGATACTGGCCCCTCAAGCCAGCGCGTCTACCAATTCCGCCACGTGCGCATTAAAAGAGGTGTGTAAAAATAGAAAAAGTTAAGCAATAAAGCTTAACTTCTTCTTGTGACCGGGCTGGGGCTCGAACCCAGGACCCTCTCCTTAAAAGGGAGATGCTCTACCAACTGAGCTACCCGGTCTAAAAATAAAGGCTAACTTGCCGTTAGCGGGTGCAAATATATAATGTTTAATTAATAAAACAATACTTTTTTTATATAATTTTCGTTTTTTTGTGCCTTAGTTATCTATGTTTTTAATAATCAATAACAAGCAATAAAATGATCATAGTTTTACTCGGATATATGGGTTCTGGAAAGTCTTCGATAGGACGAATTTTGGCAAAAAAGTTAAACTATAAATTAATCGATTTAGACGACTATATTGAAGAAAAAGAAAATGCATCCGTAAAGGATATATTTAAAACCAAAGGAGAGATTTACTTTAGGAAAAAGGAAACAGAATATCTTAAAGCGCTGCTAAAACTTAAAGAAAACACGATTTTAGCTCTTGGCGGCGGTACACCTTGTTTTGCTGGTAATATGGAGGTAATTTTAGAGGAAGATAATGCTGTGTCAATTTATTTGAAGGGCTCATTGCCGTTTCTATCTGAGAAATTGTTTCAAAAGAAAGCAAAACGGCCATTAATTGCGCATATAGAAACCGAGGAGTTAATGACAGAGTTTATTGGAAAACACCTATTCGAGCGTTCTCAATTTTACAACAAAGCTGAAATAACAGTTTTAACTGATAACAAAGAAAAAGCAGAAGTTGTAGAAGATATAATTCTGCAACTATTCTAAAATAATTTGTTGTCTTTTTCCTTTTAAATCTACCTGAACATGCTCATGTAACGAAGTGGATAATGAAATACCTTTAAAATCTGCTTTTACAGGGTATTTTTTGTGATTTCTATTTACTAATACCGCTGTTTTAAACTGTTTTAATGGTACATTTAAAAAATGCTTAACACCATAAATTAAAGTAGTACCAGAATTTAAAACATCATCTACTAAAACAATCGATTTATTGGTGTACTCTTCAGGTTTAAGTGAAGTGGAAATTGCAGAAAGCGGATTCTCTTTATCTATCGTAACCTTACACAAAATGGGCTGTATCTCAGATATGTCTTCTAGAATCGTTTTTAATTGTTTTGCCAGTAAATAGCCATTGGTACCAATACCGGCTACTACCACCTCATTTTCATTTACATTAGCTTCATAAATCTGAAAAGCAATGCGCTTTATTTTATGCTCAATTTCTGTATGATTTAAAATAACATTATCCTTTAAGTTCATGACCTTGACATTAAAATAAAAACTTAAAATTAATCATTTTCGCTGTTATAATCATCAATATCGCGTCTATCTTTTTTAGTAGGCCTTCCTGTACCTTTTTTTCTGTAATAATCCTTAGAATATTTAAGTAGCTCTTGCGCTTCAAACTCTGTTTTAGGAGTTGTATCAGTTCTATAAATATCAACAATTTTAGCTGAAACTCTATTTGGAGGAATATCGTTTACAGTTAATTGATAATTAATTTGGTTTTTGCGCAATTCAATTCTGTCTGTAGCATAAACTTCTCGACTTGGTTTCACCACATCACCATTCACTTTTATGTGCCCTTTTTTACATGCAGTTGTTGCTAAAGTTCTTGTTTTATAGTACCTCACGCACCATAAATATTTGTCTACACGCATACAATTATTTATAAAACTAACGTTAATGTTCTTGCACAAGATTACATTAAAATTGTATCTTGCGCCTCAAAAATAAGCAATAATGAGTTTAAGAAAAATCGCTTTTTTAATAATCTGCCTGACTTTAGTTTTTTCAGCTTGTAATAATGATGACGACAGTATTAATATACCCGAAGTGGTTATTAGGGATCGAGGAGAACAACAAATAGCTGATAACGACTCAATAGTGAAATATTTAACAACGCATTATTATAATGCGGGAGATTTTATCGGTAATACAAATCCTAAGATTACTGATTTAATTATAAGCGAAATTCCAGAAGATGGTATTTTGCCAAATGATACAGATAGAGTTTTATACTCAAACGACGGTAATGATACCAATGATGCTGTGCAAACCAAAACAATAAACTTCGCCGATACAGAGTATACATTTTATATATTAGAATTGAATAAAGGAGGAGGCACGACTTCACCAAAATTTTCTGATAAAGTAAGGGTTATATATGAAGGGATGTTACTCAATAATTCTGTCTTTGATAGTGCTGTTACACCCGTTGACTTGAATTTGATAGGTGACCGAATTACAACTTTTGGAACTATTCCTGGTTGGAGAAAAGTATTTCCTCTTTTCAATGTGGCTGAGACTTTTGTTGATAATGGAGATGGTACGGTTTCCTACAGCAACCACGGAACGGGCGTAATGTTTTTACCATCAGGATTATCCTATTTTGCAAATTCTCCATCATCTGACATTCCTGCATATGCACCGTTGATTTTTAAGTTCGAACTGCTTCAAAGTTTTGAAAACGATCATGACAACGATGGGGTGCCATCTTGGAAAGAGGATATAGATCAAGATGGTGAGTTTACAATCGATCCAGATGATCCTGAAAAGGATGGCGATGATGACACGGATAATGATGGTACGCCTGATTACGTTGATGCAGATGACGATGGTGACGGCGTATTTACTATAAATGAGGATTTAGATGGCGATGGCGATCCTACAAATGACATTGGTCCGAATGGAATACCTAGATATTTAGATCCCGAAGCAACTGAATCAAAAAACACTTAAATAAAAAAACTCACCCTGATAGTGAGTTTTTTTATTTAAGTAAGTGTCTATCTTAGAATTAAAGGAGTAATGATAAGCTGAGTATCAGTTGGTCTGATCTTGTATCTAATCGGCTTTCTACGCCACCTATATTGTTGTTGATAAATGTTGCCTCGTTGTCACTAAATCCTCTTTCGTATCTTAAATCTATCCCTAATTTTTTCAAGTTTAGCCCTATTCCAAAGTTTAAGCCTACTGAAAAATCGTTTTCTATATTATTTATTGATATATTATCAAATTCAGAATCTAGTATATATTGAAATGAAGGGCCAGCAAAAACACTAATGGGCCCCAATACCTTAAGGCCAACAAGTATGGGTGCATCTAATTTACTCATTTCAAAACTATCGTTTCTGTAATCACTTTTGGTCTTGGTATACACTAATTCTGGTCTTAAATATACTTTTTGACCAATTTTTCCAAAGACACCAACATGATAGCCTATGTTTCTATCGGGGTTTTCAGCATTGGAACCTATAGATTCGAAGTAATCTCCATTCCCTGTGTAATTTAATCCTCCTTTCAAGCCAAAACCAGTTTGAGTTTGCGCAAAAGACGATAATGACAGTAGAACTAAGGCTGCTAGCAGTAAAACAAGTTTTACTTTAGAAAATTGACCTTTCAGTTCTTTTTGCAATTCATTTGTACTTTTCATAATTATTCATTTTAAGATTTGATGTCAAGTCTACAATCAAAAACGTTGCCAAACGTTAAATATTTTAACAAACATCAAAATAAAAAAAGTGGTTTCTCAAAACTAATTTGAAAAACCACTTTAATTTAGCTTATACGATATAAGTTACTTTCTAGCTATTACGTTTTTAGCTTTTTCAACGATTGAAGCACTATTTAATCCATATTTTTCCATCAATTGCGCTGGTGTTCCAGATTCTCCGAAAGTATCGTTTGTTCCAACAAATTCTTGAGGTGCTGGATTATTTGTTGCCAATACGCGTGCAACGCTTTCACCTAAACCACCTAGTATATTATGCTCTTCTGCAGTAACTACACAACCTGTTTTTGCAACAGACTCTAAAATAGCCGTTTCATCAAGAGGTTTAATTGTATGAATGTTGATGACCTCTGCCGAAATACCTTGCTCATGTAAAGTTTTAGAAGCTTCAAGAGCTTCCCAAACTAAATGACCAGTAGCAACTATAGTAACATCTGTACCTTCAGTAAATTTAATGGCTTTGCCAATTTCAAATTTTTGATTAGCAGGTGTAAAAATAGGAACCGATGGTCTGCCAAAACGCAAATAAACAGGGCCTTCATATTCTGCAATAGCAATTGTGGCTGCCTTAGTTTGGTTGTAATCACATGGATTAATAACCGTCATTCCTGGTAGCATTTTCATCATACCGATATCCTCGAGTATTTGGTGTGTTGCACCATCTTCTCCTAAGGTTAAACCAGCATGCGATGCACATATTTTTACATTCTTGTTAGAATATGCAATAGATTGACGAATTTGATCGTAAACCCTTCCTGTAGAAAAGTTAGCAAAAGTTCCTGTAAAGGGTATCTTACCGCCAATAGTTAAACCGGCAGCAATACCCATCATATTGGCTTCGGCAATACCTATTTGGAAAAAACGCTCTGGATTTTCCTTAATAAAATCGTTCATTTTTAAAGACCCAATTAAGTCCGCACAAAGTGCGACTACATTTGGGTTGGTTCTACCAAGCTCTGTTAGACCAGCTCCAAAACCACTTCTTGTATCTTTTTTTTCGGTGTATGTATATGTTTTCATTGTTTTAAAGTAAAGTGGTTAATAATCACCTAAGGTTTCAGGATTTTGTTCTAAGCCTATGGCAAGCTGTTCGTCGTTTGGCGCTTTACCATGCCATGCATGCGTGTACATCATAAAATCAACACCATGGCCCATAACCGTTTTTAGTAAAACACAAACAGGTTTTCCTTTTCCAGTTTTGGCTTTGGCTTTTGCCATTCCAGATAAAACAGCTTCTAAATTGTTTCCGTCTTCAATTTCTAAAACGATCCATCCAAAGGCTTCAAATTTCGCTTTAATGTCTCCCATAGGTAAAACATCATCAGTAGAGCCATCTATTTGCTGGCCGTTTAAATCTATAGTCGAAATTAGATTATCTACATTTTTTCCAGCAGCATACATAATTGCTTCCCAATTTTGACCTTCTTGCAGTTCGCCGTCTCCATGTAGCGAGTAGACGAGTTTATTATCGTTGTTTAGTTTTTTAGCTTGTGCTGCCCCAATAGCTACAGACATTCCTTGACCCAGAGAACCTGAAGCAATACGTACTCCAGGAAGCCCTTCATGGGTTGTTGGGTGTCCTTGAAGACGCGAGTCTATCAACCTAAATGTATTTAATTCTTCAACAGGAAAATAACCAGCCCTCGCCATCACACTATAGTATACGGGAGATATATGGCCGTTTGATAGGAAGAACAGATCTTCACCTATTCCGTTCATATCAAAAGTGTCTTTTCTATCCATTATTTCGTTGTAAAGTGCAACGAAAAATTCGGTACAGCCTAAAGAGCCTCCTGGGTGACCAGAATTCACCTTATGTACCTGTCTTAAGATATCTCTTCGTACTTGTGTACAGATATCTTCTAAGTGTTTAATGTTTGGCATGTTGAATTGATTATTTTTTGCGCCACAAAAATAGGTGATTAAGACAGTTTTACAAACTTAAAACACCCTATTTTGTATAAACTACTAACTACTGTTAATAAGTTTACTTTTTTTGATATAAAATATGTAGGTTTGCTCACTTGTTTTTAGGTTTATGAAATTTGATTTAAAGAAAAAAGATGTCCAAACTAAGGCGCGTGCAGGACAGATAACTACAGATCATGGGGTGATAGAAACCCCAATATTCATGCCGGTTGGAACCGTTGGCTCAGTTAAAGGTGTGCATCAACGTGAATTAAAAAACGATATTAATCCTGATATAATTTTAGGAAATACCTATCATTTGTATTTACGTCCACAAACCTATATTTTAGAAAAAGCAGGGGGGCTTCATAAATTTATGAACTGGGATAGGAATATCTTGACAGATTCTGGTGGTTATCAAGTCTATTCACTTTCAGCCAATAGAAAAATTAAAGAAGAAGGTGTAAAATTTAAATCGCATATAGACGGAAGTTACCACACGTTTACGCCTGAAAACGTTATGGAAATTCAACGAACCATAGGTGCTGATATCATTATGGCTTTTGACGAATGTACACCCTACCCATGCGATTATAACTATGCCAAACGGTCCATGCACATGACGCACCGTTGGCTAGATAGGTGTATTACTCATTTAGAAAAAACACCTTTGAAGTACGATTATAACCAAGCATTTTTTCCTATAGTTCAAGGAAGTACCTATAAAGATTTAAGAGTACAATCTGCCGAGTATGTAGCAAATGCAGGTGCTGTTGGAAATGCTATTGGCGGCCTTTCAGTAGGCGAGCCTGCAGAAGAAATGTATGCCATGACTGAAGTGGTATGTAACGTGTTGCCAGAAGATAAACCAAGATATTTAATGGGAGTGGGTACGCCAATCAATATTTTAGAAAATATTGCGTTAGGTATTGATATGTTTGATTGTGTAATGCCAACGCGAAATGCTAGAAATGGTATGTTGTTTACCGCTCATGGCACCATCAACATTAAAAATAAAAAATGGGAGGATGATTTTTCACCAATTGACGAAATGGCTATTACCTTTGTAGATACTGAATATAGCAAGGCTTACCTTAAGCATTTATTTTCAGTTAATGAATTGTTGGGTAAACAAATTGCTACAATTCATAATCTGGGATTTTATTTGTGGTTGGTTCGTGAAGCAAGAAAACATATTTTAGCAGGAGATTTTTCTGAATGGAAGAATATAATGGTAAAGCAAATGGATAAAAGGTTATAACGATTATAATAAGTAGTGAAGATATTAGATTGGTACATATTAAAACGCTATTTGTTCACATTTTTGATGATGCTTTTACTGTTTATTCCTATAGGAATTACAGTTAATTTAGCTGAAAAAATAGGTAAGATTTTAGATAACGATGTGCCTTTTAATGAAGTGGCATTATTTTATTTAGATTTTACAATTTACTTTGCAAACCTGCTTTTTCCTTTATTTCTATTTCTATCGGTTATTTGGTTTACTTCCAAATTAGCTAATAATACAGAGATCATTGCTTTTTTAAGTTCAGGAGTATCGTTTTCAAGATTTTTAAAGCCTTATATATATGGTGCCACTATAACGGCACTTTTTGCACTTGTGTTAGGTATGTTTTTAGCGCCCGAAGCCAGTAAGGGGTTTAATGAATTCGATTATAAATATTTTAAAAGAGGTAAAAAGGCTGTAGATGATAAAAATGTTTACCGTCAAATAAACGACAACGATTTTATTTACGTAAGTAGCTACGACTCTAAGAATAAACTTGGACAGAATTTTACACTAGAACATTTAGACAACAACGAATTAAAATATAAAATTAGTGCAAGAAGTATAAGGTACATCGATAAAGACACTACTTATCGTTTAATAGATTATGTAAAACGAAAGGTTGGTACCTTGGGAGATACTTTGGAAATAGAACGACGCAAGGATACTTTGTTTTCTTTTGAAGCAGAAGACTTAACACCGGTAATTTATATTGCTGAAACCTTATCATATCCAGAATTGATAAATTTTATTAAAAAGGAAGAAGCCAGAGGTTCTTCAAACATAGGTCGCTATAAATTGGTGCTTTACAGAAAATGGAGCTTACCCGTTTCCATTTTTATATTAACCATTATTGCAGTAGCTGTATCTTCTATAAAAAGAAGAGGCGGTATGGGCGTTAATTTAGCATTAGGAATTTGTATTGCAATGATTTTTGTGTTTTTCGATAAAATCTTCGGAGTTATGGCGCAACAATCAAACTTTCCTCCTGTAATAGCAGTGTGGTTTCCTAACTTCATTTTTGGTATTTTAGCAATATATCTATTATATAATGCCAAACGCTAGGGTTAAAAATTATCTTCATTTACATCTTTTAGTGTTTATTGCTGGTTTTACGGCCATTCTCGGTAAAGAGATTTCTATTACTGCAATTCCTTTAGTGTGGTATCGTATGTCCATGGCTGCAATTTTAATGTTTCTATTTATAAAGTTTAGAAATGTTAAATTGAAAATTAACGGTAAATCTATTGTAAGATTATCAATTGCAGGTATTATTATAGCATTACATTGGATAACCTTTTTTGCAGCAATCGATGCTGCAAATGTGTCCATAGCATTAGCTATGTTTTCTACTGGTGCCTTTTTTGCTTCAATAATAGAACCTATTTTTTACAAACGAAAAGTTATAGCTTACGAAATACTCTTTGGAATCTTGGTAATAATTGGGGTTTTTATAATAACTCAAGGAGAACTAAGGTATTTAACTGGAATAACTCTTGGTATTTCTTCAGCTTTTTTTTCATCATTATTTGCAGTATTAAATGGTGTGTTTTTAAAACAACACTCTGCCACGGTGATTTCTTTTTACGAATTTATTAGTGGTGTACTATTCATTTCATTATTTATACTAATTTTTAAGGGTGGTTTCTCCTCGGATTTTTTTAATCTAAGCACTAGGGATTTTTGGTTTTTGTTCATTTTGGCTTCTGTTTGTACCGCCTATGCCTTTATCGCATCTGTCTATGTTATGAAACTTATTAGCCCCTATACAGTAGTTTTAACTTATAATTTAGAACCCATTTATGGTATTATAATCGCATTATTACTTTACCCTGATAGTGAAAAAATGAGTACTGATTTTTATTACGGAGCATTTTTAATTATAGGTACAGTGTTGTTAAACGGGGTTTTAAAAAACAGGCATGCGTTTAAAAGGAAACAAATACCTTGATTTCTAAAATTCAAACAAAATAAATTCATTAGTTTTGTATGCTAACTAAAAACTGAATTAAATTCTTATGGAATATTTAGAATTTGAATTACCTATTAAAGAGCTTGAAGATCAACTTCAAAAATGTAAGGTTATAGGGGAAGAGAGCGATGTTGACGTTACTGAAACTTGCGAACAGATAGAAACAAAGTTAAAAAAGACGATGACTGATATCTACAAAAACCTTACGCCTTGGCAGAGGGTTCAGTTGTCTAGGCATCCTGATAGACCTTATACCTTAGATTATATAAAAGCCATTTGTGGCGATACTTTTTTAGAGTTGCACGGTGACAGAAATTTTAAAGATGATAAGGCAATGATTGGCGGGCTGGGTAAAATTGGCGACCAAAGTTATATGTTTATCGGTCAACAGAAAGGCTACAATACTAAAACGCGACAATACAGAAATTTTGGGATGGCCAATCCTGAGGGGTATAGAAAGGCATTGAGATTAATGAAGTCTGCTGAAAAATTTGGTATTCCAGTAGTAACATTGCTGGATACTCCAGGAGCCTACCCCGGCTTAGAAGCAGAAGAGCGAGGGCAGGGTGAGGCCATTGCAAGAAATATTTTAGAGATGACGCGCTTAAAAGTACCCGTGATTACTGTGATTATTGGTGAAGGTGCTTCAGGAGGAGCATTAGGTATTGGTGTGGGAGACAAAGTTTTGATGTTAGAAAATACTTGGTACTCAGTAATTTCGCCAGAATCCTGTTCGTCTATCTTGTGGCGTAGCTGGGAATATAAAGAAACTGCGGCCGAAGCACTCAAATTAACGGCGACAGACATGAAAAAATCAAAGCTGATAGATGCGATTGTAAAAGAACCTCTTGGTGGTGCACATAGGGATAGAGAAAAAACTTTTAAAACTGTTGCTACAGCAATTCAGAAAAATTATAGTGAATTAAAAAACTTATCACCAGAAGATTTGGTAAGTCAACGCATGGATAAATATGCAAATATGGGAGTTTTTAAAGGGTAACTTCTTTAAAACCAAAACATAAAAAATCTGAAGTTTGTTCTTCAGATTTTTTTTATGGTTATCCACAACAAAATTGAGTTATTAACAGTTAGTTTGTTAAATAAACGTGTACAACCAAATCTATATTTTTTAAAATTAGAGCCATTATTTGTATATTTTCGTAGCCATGAAACAACCAAACCAATTAACGGGATATAAAGTAGATAAAAGCACACTTATCAGTCTTGAGAAGGGAAAAATACCTCCTCAAGCACTTGATTTAGAGGAGGTTGTGCTTGGTGCGATGATGATTGACAAGAAAGGTGTTGATGAGGTAATTGATATTTTGAGCCCTGATGCATTTTACAAAGAAGCACATCAACTCATTTTTGAGGCTATTTTTCAATTATTTGAAGGCAGCGAACCCGTGGACTTATTAACCGTTTCTACGCAATTAAAGAAAAACGGAAAACTAGAATTGATTGGTGGTGATTTTTATCTTATTTCGCTTACACAAAAAGTGTCTTCCTCTGCACATATTGAGTTTCATGCACGTATTATTCTACAAAAGTTCATTCAACGAAGTTTAATTAAAATTTCAAACGAAATTATTGAGGATTCCTATGACGAATCTAAAGACGTTTTCGATTTATTGGATAAAGCAGAATCCAAGCTTTATGAAGTTACACAAGGAAACATAAAAAAATCTAGTGAAACAGCCCAAGAATTGGTAATTCAAGCCAAGAAAAAAATTGAGGAAATTTCTAACAAGGAAGGACTAAGTGGTATTCCTACAGGATTTCACAAGTTGGATAAATTAACCTCAGGTTGGCAGCCATCAGATTTAATTATTGTAGCAGCAAGACCTGGTATGGGTAAAACGGCTTTAACACTTTCTATGGCAAGGAATATAGCCGTTGATCAAAATATTCCAGTGGCTTTTTTCTCCTTAGAGATGGCCTCTGTTCAGTTAATTACGCGTTTAATTTCTAGTGAAACTGGTTTGTCTTCCGAAAAACTAAGGACGGGAAAACTGGAAAAACATGAATGGGAACAGCTTAACGTAAAGGTTAAGGATTTAGAAAAAGCACCGTTATTTATTGATGATACACCGTCTCTTTCTATTTTTGATTTGCGAGCGAAAGCACGCCGATTGTCGTCTCAACACGATATTAAATTAATAATGATTGATTACTTGCAGTTAATGACAGGTGGAAGTAGTCACGCCGGAAACCGTGAGCAGGAAATCTCAATGATTTCTAGAAATCTTAAAGCTTTGGCCAAAGAATTGAACGTTCCGGTTATCGCATTGTCTCAGTTATCACGTGCTGTTGAAACTAGAGGAGGAAGTAAACGCCCGTTGTTATCTGATTTACGTGAATCTGGAGCAATAGAGCAAGATGCTGATATTGTGAGCTTTATATACAGACCAGAATATTATAAAATTGATGAATGGGACGATGAAGAACGAACACCAACAGAAGGACAAGCAGAGTTTATTATTGCAAAACATAGAAATGGTGGTTTAGACAATATACGTTTGAAGTTTATCGGGCATTTAGGTAAGTTTGATAACTTGGATGACTTTGACTCTCCATTTGAATTTCATAGTAAGATGAATGCAGCAGCTAATGATGATACCTTTAAAACTGATGGTTTTACCGCGAGTCCAGATCAAGCTTTCGGAAGTTCATTTAACGAAGAAGATGAGGATAATGATGTCCCCTTTTAACATTTGATTAATTTTTCGGGTTTATTTTTTCGTTATCTTTCGGCTTATGAAAAAGGCCCTAATACTCTTAATTTTAACACTTCTTAGTATAAATTCTTATGCATCTTATATTCTTGTTCCTATGGATGCAGAAGGCCAGAAGAATCATTTAAAAGCTTATGGTATAACGTTCTGGACTTTAGAAAAACAGCTAAAAGTAAAATGGTTGTTAAATTACAGAGGAGGCTCATTTTTATTACCAGATACGGAAACCATTCAGCAAGAATGCCAAATAAGAGGTGTGTCGTTTGAAGTTATTTCTAATTCCAAAGCAGAGAATATCCTTGAAGAAATAGCTAGTCCTAGTCAAAATATGGAAGCTGTAGTATTAGAAAAAGCACCTAAAATTGCAGTGTATACTCCAAAAGGTAAGTTACCATGGGACGATGCCGTAACTATGGTCTTGAAGTACGCTGAAATTCCGTATGAAACAGTTTATGATGAAGAAGTTCTAAATGATGGCTTATTATTATTCGATTGGTTACATCTGCACCATGAAGACTTTACAGGGCAATATGGTAAATTTTATGGCATGTACCGCTCCTCGTCCTGGTATATTCAAGAAAAGAAGGAAGCTGAAGCTTTAGCAGCGAAACTAGGGTACGATAAAGTCTCGCAATCCAAATTAGATGTAGCATTAAAAATACGTAACTATGTTTTAGGTGGTGGTTTTATGTTTGCCATGTGTAGTGCAACCGATAGTTTTGATATTGCGCTAGCAGCCCAGGGTGTTGATATTTGTGAACCAATGTTTGATGGAGATGCCAGCGACCCCGGATATCAAAGCAAAATTGATTATGCTAAAACTTTTGCTTTTACTAATTTTTTACTGGAAAGAAGTCCAAAGGAATATGAGTTTTCATCAATAGATACCACACGAAAACGAAACATTTCAAAAACTACAGATTATTTTTCTCTCATGGAGTTTTCTGCTAAATGGGATCCAATTCCTACTATGTTATGTCAGAACCATACAGCTTTGGTAAAAGGATTTATGGGGCAAACTACGGCGTTTACTCGAGATGAAATAAAATCTAATGTTTTGGTTTTAGGAGAAAACAAAACTAACGGAGAAGCAAAGTATATTCACGGCATAAAGGGTAAAGGGTTCTTTACGTTTTATGGAGGTCATGATCCAGAAGATTATCAGCATAGAGTAGGAGATGCAAAAACGGAATTAGATTTGCATCCTACTTCACCGGGATATAGACTTATTTTAAACAATGTATTATTTCCCGCGGCCAAAAAGAAGAAACAAAAAACTTAATTTGTAGTTTCTATAATAACCTTACGTGCAAATTTGTAAATAAAACCATCAGAAACAACAGCACCGCTGGATGTTATGTTTTGATTTAATGTTAAGTCTTCTTCAGTAGGCGTAATTAGGCCTGCAAATTCATCACCGTTTATAAAAAGTATAGATTGAGAATCATAAACCGGAATAGAAACCGAATAAACGCCTGTTTCTAAACCGTCCTCTAAGGAATTATCAATATTGTTATTTTGTACTTGAAGCGAACCACTACCAACAGCATCTAAACTAAATACCCATATCACCGTATCTGTTTCAAAATCAATGTCAATACCTGCTACACCACCAGAAACATTGGTTAAATGCCATTGGTAAATTTGTATTTCGGTTGGTTCTTGATTGTCTGAGCTATTATTATCATTAATGCTACAACTATAGCCCAAAAATAATACTACTAAAGGCATCAGAAACTTAATTTTCATGATATTATATATTTATTCCTTTATAAGATGTTAAAAATAAATAAAGGTTGCGTTGTAAAGTTGAAAACTTATTAATTGGTAATTTGCCTCATTTTATCTCTCAGCACTTGTTCTAAAATTGCCTCCACACCAAAGTTATTGTTATTACTAGTTTCAAATCTAGCTATATCTTTTACTACCGGGTGTGCGTTTTCCATGGCAAAACTATAATAAGCATTATCAAACATTTCTACATCATTATTGTAATCACCAAAAGCCAAAGTCTCTTTGGTAGTTATTTTGTATTTTTTTTGAATATTTTTAATGGCGGTACCCTTATTCGCTTCTATTTCAGAAATATCAACCCAATGCGTAGCAGAAAGCTTTACTTTAAAATCACTTTCCAATACTTTTACGCTAGGATAAATATATTTTTCAGAACTTTCTTCATGAAATAATGCAACTTTATATACATCTTCTTCAATACTACTGGTGGAATTAATTACTTGGTAATTGTGATAGTATTCTGATAATAGTTCCAACAAACGTTCAGATTTGCTCATTACGTAAGCTTTATGGCGAGTACAGAACACAGGATGAGCATCGTCTATACTATTTACAATAGCAATTATTTTTCTTAGGTTCTCTGTTTTTATTGGATTAGAAAGCAGTACATTATCATTTTGTATTGCCAAACCGCCATTTTCTGCAACAATAATAATATCGTTTTTAATAGTCTCCAATTTACTTGTCATACCATAATAAGGTCTTCCACTTGCGGCAACAAAAATAATGTTATGCTCTTTTAAACGTTTAAAGAGATCAAAGAATAATGAACTTACCTCATGTTTTGAATTAAGCAAAGTGCCATCCATATCTGTAACGATAAGTTTTATTTTAGATAAATCCATACAACTAAATAAAGTTGCAAAAATAACAGGTATTTAATCAATAAGAGAAAATATCATTAATTAAATATCTGTACAATTGTATTTTGGAGTGGATCATTTTGTAAAATATCAGATAAATAATTAAAAAAATCGATAAAACGATTGTTTTTTACGATAAATTACATAAATTAGCAGCCTAAACCCTAAAATCTAATCCATGAAAACGAAATTAATCTTTATTAGTTTTTGCTTTATATTAATCTCTGGTGCGGGCTTTGCGCAAAAAAAGAAGGAGCCCAAAAGTATAATAAGCGCAGGTGTAGCCATAAAAAAATATCACAGTAAAGCAGAGCTTGATAGAATGGCCAAAGGTGAATTGCTAGTACTTTATGTAGAAAGAATAGAAAGTCTAGTTAAATTAATGCCTTATATCGCTTTTGCAACGAAACCAGGTGTAACTATGTCAACATTAGGTATCCCAAATGATAGTGATAATAGAAAGGCTTTGGATGATCAATTTGAAGCTACAGATGACTTCTTAGAGAGCACGTCCGAATTTCAAAACCGAATATTACCGTATTCTGATACCGATAATTTAGTTTCTGCAATCATATTTTATGAAGAAACTTTAAAGGCGCTTCACGAGTATAGTGAATATCATTAATTTTTTGCTTAAAACACATGAAATAAACCCAGATTTTTGGGTTTTTTTTATGCGTTAATTTTCGGTAAATCCTTTTTAAAGCTGTAAATCCTTTTATTGACTACAAAATTTTATTAAGAAAGAAAAAACTGTCTTTTGTAATTTACAACCTTATAAAAATGCATTTCATCGATTTTTTTGATTTTATTTCAACATAATTTATGCATTTCAGCGAAATAATTGGTATTTCATAGATTATTCTATTAGTTTTGATTGTATTATAATTACGCGTTTTCCTTTAATTGAAAATAATAAGTAACATGAAAAAAATTACTCAAATTGTCTTAATATCTCTGATAAGTTTTTCTTGCGGTTTCGCACAACAGGAAAAAGGAATTGTAGGAGAAATGAACTGGTTGAATAATTGGACAGATTTTAAACCAAATCAAAAGGATTATGGTGAGCCGACCCAAATCTTAACAGGCACTATTACTGAAGATACAACGCTTAGAAAAGGTGAAGTATATTTATTGCTTGGTAATGTTTTTGTTACGCCAGGAGTAACGTTAACCATAGAGCCGGGTACCGTTATTTTTGGTGATTATAAGACCGATGCATCATTAACTGTAGCACGTGGCGCCAGTATTTTAGCGAAAGGCAACCCAACAGACCCTATCGTTTTTACATCAAACAGAAGTATTGGAAAGCCAGGTGATTGGGGTGGTATTATTATTTTAGGTGAAGCACCTATAAACAAATATGGTTCGGGATCAGTTGCAGCATATCTACCCGACCTTAAACCTGCAAATTATGCTAATACAAATTATGGAGGCGATAAAATATCTAGCTTCTCTGGAGAACTCAAATATGTTAGGATTGAGTATGCCGGTAAACGCGTTGCGCAAGATACATATTTTAACGGGTTGTTGTTGGCAAGCGTTGGATCGAGTACGGTACTAGAACATATTATGGTATCTCATTGTGGCGAGGATAGTTTTGAAGTTTGGGGAGGTAATGTTTCTTTAAATAATTTGGTGTCTTACCGCTCTAAAGGAACAGATTTTAAATTTAACTACGGTACAGCATCTCTTATATTTAATTCATTAGCCGTTAGGTCACCATATGCTTCTAATGGTAGTGGAGATAAATGTTTAGAAGTGTTGTCATACAATAGTTTAGATGAAATAGATTTTGCTAAAAGTAAAACAGCGGTAGATGCCAGCAATCTTACATTTTTAAATTCAAGCGATGATTTAGAATCGGCTATTGCTATGAATTTGGTACACGAGGCTATTTTTGTGGGTCCAAATACCGAGTTCAATATATCCAAAAGTGTAATATCTGGTTTTAATCCTGCTGTAATTCTTGATGAAAGTATTAAGGTAAACCAGGAGAACCTAGATAAGATTAGTTTTAAGGAAATGTATTTCAACAATTGTAACGGAAACATTTTTGTAGAGAATAATTCTAATAACGATGATTTAGAAAACTACTATGGTAACCGTACATTTTTTAACGTGTATTCTAAAAGTAATAACACTGAAACCTTTATAGCATCTGAAAACTATAAAAGACCAGATTTCAGATTAAGAATAAACAAAATTATTGCATCAAATATTGACAGAGATGCTTTAGATGATTAAGACTTAAAACGAACAATTAATAAATGATAGAACTCTAGGCGTACTTTTTGAAACGATTTCCTAAGCAATCGGGAAGATTTATTCAAATTAAATATTATAAAACGAATTCCTAGAGGTTTTATAAATAATGGAACTGCATGAGGAATTTTACAATTCTTGACATTCTTTTTATTATACTAGCGTTGATACCCTCAACGCTTTTAGCACAGGTAGTTATTAGTAAACCTAGCTTAGGGTTTACCCAAGCCTGTGCGAGTTCTAGTTTTAATTCATATGATGTAACCTTTTCATTTTCTCCAGACGGCAGCTTAGAAGCATCTAATCAGTTTATAATAGAATTATCTGACGGTAACGGAAGTTTTGCAAATGCAACAACAGTTTATTCCTCAAACGCAGGAGCTATTACAACCTCGCCAGTAACGCTAAATTTTGCAATTCCAGAAGAAACTGCTGGTGAAGGATATAAAGTAAGAGTAAAAAGCACCGCACCAGCTGCTACAAGTAGTGCATCTAATGCATTTGCAGCATATTACAAAATTCAAGATAGTCCTTTTTCAATAAACAACTTAATAGAAACAGGTGTGTATTGCCAAGGTGGAAGTTATTTGCTTACAATTGACAATCCTGGTGGAGCCATGAACGATTCTCCGCTGCAATATCCAAACCTAACATTCAATTGGTATAGAGAAACAAGCCCAACAACATCAGTTTTTGTTGCGTCAGGAGAAAGTTTAGAAGTTAGTAACCCTGGTACTTATTTCGTAGAAACTAATTATGGCACATGTACATCAAATTCATTTTCCAATAGAGTTACAGTGAGCGAAGCGTCTTCGGATACATCGTCTTCATCAATCAGCTCTAGTTTAGGCAATCCATATTGTTCAACAAACGGTCCAACTACTTTAAGTGCGATTAATGGAAAGGCTTACCAATGGTTTAAAGATGGCGTGGAGATTGAGGGCGCCACTGAGCAAATGTACGAAACTAATGAAGCGGGAACATATTCAGTTAGAATAGATTTAGATAATTGCTCTGCCTCAGCATCTATAGATTTGGTAAATACAGACTTTACGAGTGAAATTAATGTTGATGAAAGAAATTTATTGCCATCAAATGAAACCTTAATGGTTGAGGTGACTACAACTGCAGTTAATCCAATATTTGAGTGGTATTTGAATGATACTCTAATTTCAGGAGCTATCGAAAACAGTTATGAAGTTTCCCAAGAAGGTAATTACAAAGTTGTCGTACAACAAACGCAAGGTTGTACGGCGGCGCAAGAATTAAGCTTTACAGTTACCGAACCATTTCCTAACGTTGCAAATATTCCAAATGTAATCACGCCAAATGGAGATGGTGTTAACGATACTTGGGTAATTCCACAAGAGTATGTTAGCGGCACAAATACCCAAGTTATGGTATTGAGTTCGCAAGGAAAAGTGGTTTTAGATACTACAGATTACCAAAATAATTGGCCAGAAAACGAATTGAGTTTTAAAGATGTAAACCCAGTTTACTATTATATAATTAAAACACCAAACCAAAAGATAAAAAAAGGATCTATTACAGTTCTAAGATAAAATGAACAAATATCTATTATATATGTTTCTAATGTTATGTGCCATTCAGCAATTCCATTCTCAAGAGAGCAATGGCATTGTTGCTTTGGATTTACCTGTTAGAAATTCTTTAAAGTTTAATAGGTATGCTATTAATCCAACATTCAGTTTTGTTAGAGAACAGAACAAGTATATCAGCTTTACTAATAAAAAGCAATGGGCTCAATTTAATAATGCGCCAAATTCATATTTATTTAGTTATGCAGGTCGTTTTTCTGAAAATATTGGAGCCGGAGTGGGTTTATTTCAGCAAGATTTTGGAGTGCTAACTACTTTTGGAGGCATACTTAATTTTGCATATAACGCAAGTTTAAGTAGAGAAAGCAATCTTACATTTGGATTAAATATTGGCGCCTATCAGAGTAGTTTAAATCAGGGAAGTGTGATTGTTAATACTCCAGATCCCTCTTTACAAAATGTGCCTTCAAACTTTTTGTTTACAATAAATCCAGGTATAAACTACGGTACTGATTTTTTCGACTTTGGAGTGTCCATAAATAATTTGGTGTCTTATAATTTAAATGATTCAAAACTAATTGAAGACAATCCAGAAATGGGTCTACAAGCGCATGTAATGTACACGGGATATATGAATACACGTGGCTTTTTTGATGAAACTCGATTTTCTACGCTGATAAGGAGTGAATTTAAAAAAGACAAAACTACTATTTCAGGACTTGCTATGTTGAATGTTCCTAAAGGAATTTGGGCTCAAGCAGGTTATAATACACTTTATGGAGCTTCTGCAGGTATTGGTATTAATGTTACAAACAACATTGCGGTAGAATATAACTACGAGCAATCTATGGGTAATTTTTCAGAATTTGGAAGCTCTCATGAGATTACCTTAGCGTACCGTTTCAATAATAAATACAGGTATACTTATGGAGACGAGGAAGAACAGAAATCTGTATTTAATATCAAAAAAAGACGATTTAAGTCAAATAATTTAACCGATGAAGATAGAGCTAGGATTGCAGAAAGAAGAGCAGAATTAGCAGCTAAAAGAAAAGCTGAAGCAGGGGTACAAAGGGCAAAAGTTGAAATAGCAGGTTCGATCAATCAAAATGATATTTCTCAAAATAGAAATCAGAAAATAGAAGCTAAAGAAAATAGTGACGATGAAGTACAAAACGTTGAAGAGGCTACATTAGCATTAGAAGCTCGAGCAAAGGCTAATGTTGAACAAGAGGTAAAAGCAAAAGCAGAAGTAGAGAGAAAAAGGGCTGAAGAACAAGCTAAACAAAAATTACAGAAAGAAGTATTTAAGAAGGAAGAAGCTGAAAAATTAAGATTGGAGAACGAGGCAAAAGCTAAAGCTGCAGAAGAAAAACGATTACGGTTAGAAGCCGAAAGAAGAGCCAAGGAAGCTCAAGAAACTGCTGTGGCAGAAGCCGAAAAACTTAGATTGGAAGAGACAGAGCGCTTAAGACTAGAACAGGAGCAAAAAAGAATAGAGGAGCAAGCAAGGATAAAAGCACAAGAGGAAGCACTGAACCTGCAGGAAGAAGAAAAATTAAGATTAGAGGCAGAAGCTAAGCTGAAGGCTGAAGCAGAAAAGCAAAATCTAGAGGAGAAGGCAAAAGCAGAGCAAGAAGCAGAATTACAACGTGATGCTACAGGAGAAAAAGAAAGATTAACGGCTGAAAATACTGAATTGGCTAATAATAATCAAGAGCTAAATACTGAGGCAGATGATGAAGCGGCTAAAGCTATGAATGTATTATTAAGTGAAACTAATAGTGCAAAAGTAAATCAGGATCAACTTATGCAAAAGTTATCTGAAAAGATTGATGTGAAACAGAAAGATTTAAATGATTTAAAAGAGGAAAATGATTTAAGTGAACAGGGTGTTTACCTAGCTCCGAAACCATTTAAAAGCTTATCGGCAGAAAATGCTGCAATACAAACATTGAAAGATGAACTTGAAAAAGTAGAGAAAGATCAAGAGATGAAAATTGTTGAGCTCGAAGCTATTTTAGTCAAACGTAAGAGAAAGTTCAAAAAAGATGAAGAAGGTATTAACGAGTTTTACTTTAACGCCCTAGAACAATTAAGAGCAGATCAACTTAGAATCAAAAGAACTAAAGAACGTTTGGTTTACAACTTAGAGCAAATAAATGAAGATACTGATTTTGAAAGAAAACGAAGAATTCGTCGTGCAGCATACGATAATCAGCAAGATAGATATAATAAAGACAAAGCAGCACTAGAAAGAATTAAGAAGTTTACCGATGAAAGCACAGTAGAATTACAAGAGGAAGATTTTGATTTTGGGGAAGAACAAACCAAAAACATTCAAATTATTAAAAATGTTATGAATGAGGATCCGGGATATTATATGGTTATTGCCGTTCATAATAATGTTGAAAAAAGAGATGAGTTTCTAACTAAAGTAGTAGCGTCTGGTGAAAAGGATGTGAACTTTTTCTTTGATGTGAACACTAACAAATATTTCATTTACTATGAAAAATTTGACTCTATAGATCAAGCGAAAAACGCATTGGAAACAAAAGGAAGTAAACCCTATAACGGAAAAATGTCATTAGTAAAAATAGATAACTAGAAGAATTAAATAAACAGATTGCTATTTCTCTAGCCCCAATAAATTGAAATAGAAAAACTAACAACTATGAAAACGCCTACTTATGTAAATAACTGTATTATTGCATTAATGCTCTTAGTGGGCATGCAGTTATTCGCGCAAAACTTAGTACCTTTTGTACCAAGGTACGACGAAGCGATTAAAGGAGATATGCTTTTGATTGGAAACAGTAATGTTGGGTTACATGTTACCAATCCTTACAATGGTAATGATACTAATGATAGGGTGGATGCCGCCGTTTATGTAGATATAGATGGTGATCCAACGACATTTAACTCCAGTACCGCAGATTTAGATGTACCAAGCGATACAAACTGTTATCAAATTGTTTACGCTGGTTTATACTGGAGTGCTGTTGTAAATGGTAACGATCCTATATCAGATATAAAATTTAGAACACCAGGTAACCCTTATCAGGATATAACGGGTACGCAGATATATTTTCAAAATGCAGCCAATAATAACAATTCAAACACCTATGTATATTATCATGATGTAACTGATATACTTACTGCTTTACCAAATCCGGAAGGAACATATGGTGTGGCTAATATATCTTCACTGGTAGGGCCAAAACCAAATTCGGAAGGATTGTCAGCAGGTTGGTCACTTTTCGTAATCTATGAAGATCCGTTATTGCCAAGTAAATACATCACTTCGTTTGATGGTTTTACAAAAATTACCAGTACTATAAACGAGACATTCCCAATCTCTGGATTCCAAACCATTCCGGTAGGACCTGTCCGTGCAAAATTTGCATTTAGTACTATCGAGGGTGATAGACGTTACACAGGAGATTACTTAGAACTCAATGGAAGTGTTATTAATGCAACGGATAACTCAGGAACGGTAATTCGCCCCGGAAATAACTTTTTTAATAGCACAGTTTCTATAATAGATCCTCTTACCAATACTCCAGAATTATTTTTTGACAGAAATCCTGCAGGCACAAATACTTTAGGTTTTGATGCAGGTATTATAAATATTCCAAATGCCGGTAATAGTCTTATTGGAAATGGTGATACAACTGCCACTATAAGTTTAGGAAGTAATCTGGATATTTATTACTACTATTTTAGTGCTTTTGCCATTGAAATTATTGCACCAAATATCGTATTAACCAAAATTGTTGAGGATGAATTTGGTACAAATATAGAAGGACAAGAAGTAGATTTAGGCGATGAGCTAAATTATGTTATTGGTTTTGAAAATACAGGTAATGACGATGCCACAAATCTCACCATTCGTGATATTTTGCCAACAAATATCGTATTTAATTATCCGGCGGATATAGTCTCTTTGCCTACTGGAGTTACTGTTCAAAGTTACAACGCTACAACTAGAGAAATTGTATTTAGTGTAGATCGCTCCATCGTAGAGCAAAACGATCCAGTACAATCCATTCGCTTTAGAGTAACCGTAGTTTCTGATTGTAGTTTGCTTACTGATGCATGTTCAAATATTATTGATAATCAGGCCTATGCAACCTATCAAGGTACTATAAATCCAGATTTTACAATTTCTGACGATCCAAGTTACAATAGTAACACAGGATGTTTAATAACGCCAAGAGCTACAAACTTTTTAGCAGACTTAAACTGTACGTTTGATGAGAATGTCGTGCTTTGTGGGGATTCCACAACCTTGACAGCAGGAAATGGATATGATGCATATACATGGTCTACCACTCCAGGTGGGCCAGCTATAAGCACCGGACAATCGTTTACCGCAACTTCTACGGGAACATATTATGTATTTAATCAAGCAACAGCACCCTGCCAATCTATAACGCAACAATTTGATGTGGTTCTATATGGTGCTGATGTTACTAATCCAGTAATTCCTTTTGCTGACGAAATTGTGATTTGCCCTAACGACGGTAAAAAGTTACCAAACATATTTTTATGTGGCGCCAATGATTCTAGGTTTATTCAAACGAATATTACCGATACATCTTCTATGATTTGGGAAGTGTTAGATGAATCTAGTTGTGACGCAGCTTTAAATGAGGATTGTGCAAACGAAAGTGATACCTGTACTTGGAATCAAGTAGGTACAGGACCAAACTTTACAGCAGATACAGCTGGACAATATAGATTAACATTAAACTATGATGGTGGTTGTTTCAACCAGTTTTATTTTAATGTATACGAAAACTTATTGGTGCCTACGGTAACGTCAAGAGATATTATTTGTACCACACCGGGTGAAATTGTGGTAGGAAGTGTTCCTAGTGGATATGAGTATAGTATCGATGGTACAAACTATCAAGTGAGTAACACATTTTCGGTAAATACTCCAGGAATTTATTCTGTTTATATTAGGCAAATTGGAGTTACTCCAAATCCATGTATATTCACTGTACCTGACGTTCAAATTAGAGAAAGAGACTTTACAGTACAAACCACCGTGACTCAGCCATTGTGTTATGGAGAATTGGGTAATGTGATTTTAGCAGCAAATGATGCACGACCACAATATTTCTTTTCTATTTATGATGGAGCAACATTAGTTAATAGTGTTGGGCCAATTGTTGATGATAATTATACGTTTGAAAACTTAAACCCAGGAACTTACACCATAAATGTTTCTACTGAAGATGGCTGTACGTTTACTGGCGATATTGAAATTATTCAACCTCCGTTATTAGAGGCAACTTCGGCTTTAACCAAACCATTAACCTGTACCAATGGAGAAATTACGGTTTATCCAGTAGGAGGAACAGCACCATATTATTATTTTGTTAATGGGGCAACAACGTTTCAAAGCACGCCAATCATAGATGTTCCAACTGCAGGAACATATACTATAAGAGTTGTAGACTTTAATAATTGTGAAGCCGAAACTACCATCGATGTTGATGCAATACCAGCCCCAGATTTCACAGTAGCACAAACCAATATTTTATGTGCTGATGCACCTGATAGCGGTTCTATAACCATTAACGTGGCAAACCCAAACGGAAATACATTGCGTTATAGTATTGATAATGGTATAACGTATCAAAATTCACCAAATTTCACAAATGTAGTTGCTGGCGATTACAATATAGTTGTAGAATATACTTCTGGTGCAGATGTTTGTATCACGTCACCGCAAACCATAACAATAACCGCAGTTACTGAAATTAGTGGTACTGTGGCACTCACTACGCCATTTACTTGTACAACGGATGGTATTATTACGGTGTCAGGAGTAACAGGAGGAACACCTCCTTATCAATACAGTATTGATGGTGTAAATTTTCAACCAGGAACCACTTTTTCTGGATTAACGGCTGGTACGTATACTGTTACAGTAAGGGATGCCAATGTATGTACATTTGTTGCTGCACCTATAACTGTTGCAACCTTAAATCCTCCAACGGATTTAGATTTCAGTGGAACACCAATAACATGTCCTAGTAACACTTCAGATATTACTTTATCGGCTACTGGAGGATTAAGTCCTTTAGAATATCAAATTATCGCCCCTGCTGGTTCAGCAACAGCGTATCAATCATCAAACATATTTACAGGATTAACTCCTGGAACATACACGTTCCAAGTTCGTGATGCTAACGAGTGTACATATGCTGAAACCCATACCATTGAACCATTGCCACCTTTAACGGCAAGAGCTGTCGTTACTAAGGATTTAGATTGTACAGTGTTACCTGATGGCACTATTGAAGGCACAATATTAGGAGGCACAGCACCATTTACCTATGCAGTTTCTATCAATGGAGGTAGTTATACAAGTCTTGGTGCTACTGGAACAACATTTACATATGCAGTTGCTGCAGAGGGTACATATCAGTTTCAAATTACTGATGCCAATAATTGTTTCGCAGAAACTTCCGTACAAACAATTAACCCTATAACGCCTGTAACAGCATCTGCTTCAAAAGTAGATCCAAATTGTAATGGAGATGCTAATGGCTCCATAACTCTTTCGGCCTTAACTGGAGCCGCTCCATTTACGTATAGTATCGATGGTGGTGTAACCTTTGTTTCCACAAATGTTTTTGGAGGATTAACAGCAGGAAGCTATAATTATACAGTAATGGATAGCAAGGGGTGTGATGTTTCTGGAACAATAGTTTTGGATGAGCCAGCACCTATTACTCCAAGTTTTAACCTAAACCCTATACAATGTAATTCTAACATTCCAGGAAGTATTGATGTTACTATTACTTCAGGTGGGGTAGCGCCATTTACATATGCTATTTTCGATAATACTTTTACCCAAATAGGTACAAATATAACTACGGCATCAGCAACACATACATTTAATGGTTTAGCATTTGGCGATTATGTTATAACTATAGTTGATAGTAATGGATGTGAATATATTAGTAACGAATTACGAATTCTAACGCCGCCAAACGTAAATGTTACAGGTAATGCTACTACTGGTACATGTGCTACTGGAGCCACAGTAGATTTAGAGGTTATTACAGGGGTAGCGCCTTTTACATATGCAATATTTGGGCAACCGGCATCTGCTTTTGGGCCTACTGCTCTAACCACACATACATTTTCAGGTTTAGACCATGGCACCACTTACTTCTTTGAAGTTATTGATGCTGGAGGTTGTACTTCAATTGTAGAAGTAACAACACCCGTATTATCATCTATAAATATCAATAGTATAACTGAAAATGGTGTGAGTTGTTATGGAGACTCAAGTGGCTCTGTAGATTTTACGGTTTCCGATTATGATGCCTCGGTAACCTCAATCTATTATGAAATAAGAGATGAGTTAACAAATAATCCTATTGTTCCAGCTCAAAATGGAACGTTTACAGGTTTAACCGGAGCGCCGGCCAATGGAAGTATTTCGGGTTTACCGGCAGGCAACTATACGCTTTTTGTGAGAGAAGCAAATGGCACTTTATGTACCGCGAGTAGCACATTTAGAATTATGCAGCCAGTTCAGCCCTTAATTGCTGCCGTAACTGATAATACTAATGCGCATTGTAACGCTAATGCACAAGTTATAGTAACAGCTTCAGGCGGTACCGCCCCATACGAATATGCTGCTGGAGCAGTTGGTTTTGTGCCAACTCCTTCAGATTTTGGAGTTAGTAATGTCCTTTATTTGGATGTTGCAACAAGATCAAATTGGGATATTGTCGTAAGAGATGCGAATGGATGTGAATTTAGACTCAATGAAACAATAGTATCAGATCCTGAACCAGTAATAGCAGCAACCATAAACAATCAATGTACGGTTACGGAAGGAAATTTTGAAATTGATGTAATATTAACTTCCGCTGGAATTCCACCATATAGTTATAGTATTGATGGAGGGGCTTTTCAAACTAGAACAGCACCGTTTAGTATTTCAAATTTAGCATCTGGAAGTCACACTGTAGAGATTCAAGATGCTAATGGTTGTGGTAACATAGTAAATGTAGATATTGCACCACCTGTTGATATAACGCCTAGTATCACCGCATTACCAACTTGTAATAATGATGATGGAGAAATCACCATTAATGGTATTGGTGGAACAGGAGTGTACACTTATACTATTAGCCCGAATCCAGCAAGCATTAGTTTAAGTGGAAATGTATTTTCAGGAGTACCTTCCGGAACATATACTATTACAATTACCGATGCTAATACCTGTTCTTCCGATGTTGAGGTTGTATTACCTGAAGCCGTTCCGCCTATGGTAACTACAACGTCATCGCCAGTAACTTGTTTTGGTGATAATACGGGTAGTTTTGAAATTAGCGTAAGCGGTTATTCAGGACCGTATACCTATGAGGTTTTTGATAGTGTCTTAACATCGGTTACGGGTATTGTAAATGCAAATACATCAACTAACCCACAGTTTGTTTCGGGAATAGCAGCTGGAAACTATAGCGTAGTAGTTACGCAAACAGCAAGTCCATTTTGTGCAGCAACATCAGATGTAATTATTCAATCACCACCAAGTGCATTATCGGTTATTGCAACGGAAACATCAAATGTTACCTGTGACAATGATAAAGGTACAATAACGGCAGTAGCAAGTGGTGGTTATGATACTTACGAATACGAATTAACGGGAGCTACAACAGTAGCATTCTCTCCAAATGGTACATTTACAAATTTAGAAGCAGGAGTTTATACAGTTAATGTTCGTGATGCGGGAGGGTGTATCGCTTCCGATGATGTTACACTTATCATTCCAAATCCAATAGATGCTACCATTTCAGCAAGTACAACAGTATTATCTTGTTTTGGAGATACTAATGCTACAATTACAGTTATAAACACAACAGGCGGGCAAGGTTCAAATTACACCTACACTTTAAATCAAATTTTGCCGACACCTTCAACTTCAGGTCCTCAAACATCTACCGTTTTTGATAATTTGGGTGCTGGAACTTACAGTGTAAGAGTCACTGATGGTTATAACTGTGAGTTTAATACACCAAATATTGTAATTGACGAACCTACAGAATTACAGGCAACTTTAGTTAAGGAAACATCTCAAACCTGTTTAACTGAAGCTACTTTAACATTAAGTGCTTTAGGAGGAAGCGGTTCATACAGCTACAGTACTGATAATAATTTTACTACTGTTATTGGCACTTTCGCTACTTCGGTAACCTTTTCTGTGCCAGCTGGAGATTATCAATATTATGTTAGAGACGCAAATGGTTGTATTGCTGATGTGTCCAATCAAATAACCATCGATCCACTTCCAGATTTAACCGTTAATATAGACGCGATGAATGCTACAATTAATTGTACTGGAGATGTAACGGGAGTAATTATTGCCGAAGCACAAGGTGGATTGGGTAGCTATGTATATACGCTTCAAGACACTGCAGGAAATGCAATTCCAGCGACACAAAATAGCCCTGGTGTATTTACGGAGCTTCCCGCCGGCAACTACCAAGTAAGGGTAGATAGTGGAGATTGTTTAACCACATCTGCCGCCATACCAATTACTGAACCGTCATTACCATTAGAAGTTACATTTAACACAACTGATGTGTCCTGTACAGCGGAAAATAATGGTTCTATTGAAATTCTTGCAACAGGAGGTACAGGTACAATCAAATATGCGATATCACCTCAGTTGAATCAGTTTTTTGATGAACCTATTTTCGAAAATTTAGCTCCTGGAACTTACCAGGCAGTAGTACAAGACGAATTAGGATGTTTTGTGATTATTGATTTTAGCATAAACGAACCCGCTCCTGTGTTCTTAACTGTGGTTCCTAATTCAACTATTCCAGAATTATGTTCAGGGGAATTAAATGGTGCCTTTAGTGTTGATATTTCAGGGGGCAGTTTACCATATAGTGTAAGTTTAGATGATTATAATGGAACTTATACTACAGGAACAAATACACAAACAGTTTTCAATTTTACCGCTTTAGCAGGAGGAAATCATGTGGTTTATATTCGGGACGCTGAAGGCTGTGAAGCAGAGTTTGAAATTGATTTCCCAGAATCTATTCTAATCAATCCTCAATTGGCTATAGATTATGGTTGTGTAAATAATACATCAACGAATAGCGTTACAGTAACTCTAGATCCAGATAATATTGATCCTGCCGATTTAGAATATGCATTGAATGGTGGCCCATACCAATCAGAAAATGTATTTACAAATGTATATGCAGGCTTAGACCATTACATAGATGTGAGACACACCAATGGATGTGTGCAACGAAGTGACTATTTTGATATTGATGATTATGAACCAATAGCTATAGTGCTAACAGAAAGTGGCTTGAATGAAATAGAAGCTACTACAACTGGCGGCACAGGCAATTATGAATATTTCCTTAATGGAGAATCTTACGGTAGCGAAAATATCTTCAACATTTATGCATCTGGAACCTACACGGTAACAGTTGTAGACAATAACGGATGTCAGGTTGAAGCATCGATTCCTATGGAATTTATTGATATATGTATTCCAAATTATTTTACACCAAATGATGATGGCACATTAGATGGATGGGGCATTGGTTGTGCAACACAATACGACGATTTAACCTTTGATATTTTTGATAGGTACGGGCGTAAAATAGCAACACTCAACGTAAATGAAAAATGGGACGGCACGTATAAAGGAAAGGAGCTACCAACGGGAGATTATTGGTATGTGGTGAAGCTAAACGACAGTAGAAACGATAAAGAATTCGTAGGGCATTTTACCCTCTATAGATAAATGTAGAAGAAGATGAAGAAGGATTTAAAAAATAATAAGATGCGAAAGATAGTAATAGCTTTTTTACTATTAGTTATAGTTAAAAGCTACGGACAAGAGCTAAACTTACCAGTATTTACACAGTATTTGGCAGATAACAATTTTGTGGTATCACCAACGTATGCGGGTATTGGCGATAATCTAAAAATTAGAGCAAATGGATTGACCCAATGGGTTGGTATTAAAGGTGCTCCAGATAATCAATCTATTTACGGGGATGTTCGTATTGCAGACCGAACAGGTGTTGGGCTATCATTATATAATGATAGAAATGGTAATACCATTCAAACAGGTGCAAAGTTTTCCTTTGCACACCATTTAATTATCGATTACTATTCTAAACAATATTTGTCTTTCGGAATTTCATACAACATTAATAACTTCAGAATCGATATCAATAACTTTAATACGACGTATGAGAACCCAACCATAGATCCATTTGTAACTGATGATAGAAGAACCTCAAATAATAACTTCGATATCGGTGCATTATATCGCTTTGGTGGTTTTTGGTTAAGCTTTAATGCGAATAATATTTTACCTAAAAATTTCGATGAGTTTATAAGAAAAAAGGAGCCTAATTTATTACTTAACTATCAGTTGTATTCTGGATATACAATTAGAGGACCTAAAAAAAGTGGTTTAGAATATGAGCCTTCAGTATTCTTTCAATGGTTTGGAAGCGACAACAGATCAGCTACCGATTTAAATTTTAAATTCAGAAAATATAATCGATACGGAGATTATTATTGGGGTGGAATTTCATACCGATTCTTGAATGATCAAGCTCTAAAACCTTTGAATATTGGTCCTATGATTGGTTTTCAAAAAAATATTTTTTATTTCGGATACGCGTATCAAATTACCACAAACGAGTTGGCAGCTTACAATTCTGGAACTCATGTGGTAACTATAGGGCTTAATTTTTTACAAGGTATTAGTAACTGCCCTTGCACGCAAGATCCCGTGCATGATTAGTTAATTTTAAAGGTTGTCAAAAATTAGATTCATTTCTTTTTCTTAAATTGAAACGGACAATTTAAATCTATAAAAATGGCATCCAAGAAAACGATTATTAAGAAAATACAAATTGTTTTAACCAAACATTTTGAATCTCCACAAGACGCATTTAATTTCTTCGACAAAAATGGAGATGGTAAACTTTCTAAAAGCGAAGTTGTAAAACTTTTAAAAGAAGCTGAAATTAACGGATTTATCCGCGGTTTGGTAGGTTCTAAATTAATTGAAGGCTATGATAAAGATGGCGATGGCAAAATAGATTGGAAAGAATTTAAAACTGCGGTTGCTGAAATGGCAAAAGATGTTGATTAATTTTTGTTTCAAATTATGAAATGTTTTCAAAAGGAAATACAATTAAAACCCTATTCTCGAGGGTTCCATTTAATTACTGATGAGGTTTTATATGCGATACCTGAAATAAAGGAAATTAATACAGGTCAATTGCAAATATTCATAAAGCATACTTCTGCAAGTTTAACAATTAACGAAAATGCAGATTATACCGTAAGAACAGATTTTGAAAGCCATTTCAATAAAATGGTTCCCGAAAATGCGCCTTACTATGAACACACCTATGAAGGTTCTGACGATATGCCTGCTCATATTAAAGCATCACTTTTAGGAGCTTCAGTACAAATTCCTGTTACCAATGGAAGGCTGAATTTAGGTATTTGGCAAGGGATATATTTGTGTGAACATCGTAACCACGCAGGCTCAAGAAAATTGGTGATTACAGCATTTGGCGGATAGGTGCGTTAGGGATTGCAGAGGAAAGCCCACAGCGACGCAGGAGCGAGGACTTGTAACGTAAAGCCCGGCGCGAAGTGATTTTACAAGGTTTAAATAACCTTGGATGAATGAACGAAGGGTAACGCCCAAAATAATAAACAAAAAAATCCGATTCAAACGAATCGGATTTTTTATTAAGCGAATAATATGTTTATAATAGGCTAAGCGCCTTATTTTACTTTGTCTATAACTGCTTTAAAAGCTTCAGGGTTATTCATCGCTAAATCTGCAAGAACTTTACGGTTCAATTCGATATTATTAGCTTTAAGTTTCCCCATAAACTGAGAATAAGATAATCCGTGTTCTCTGGCTCCAGCATTAATACGCGTAATCCAAAGTGCGCGGAATGTTCTTTTTTTGTTTCTACGGTCTCTGTACGAATATTGCATCGCTTTATCAACCGCGTTTTTAGCTACTGTCCAAACGTTTTTACGACGTCCAAAGTAACCTTTTGCTTGTTTTAGAACCTTTTTTCTTCTGGCTCTTTTTGCTACAGAATTTACTGATCTTGGCATAATTTTAATTGTTTTTGTAGTAGGCGATTTAGCAATTCTGAATTATGAATTCTGAATTCTGAATTCTTTTATTGGCCTAACTCCAGGGTTTATAAATTGTTTTAACCAATTAAAACTGGTGTTACTTTAAACGTAACATGGTTTTAATATTATTTTCGTCGGCCTTATCCACTAATGTGTCATGGGTTAACGCTAGTTTACGCTTTTTCGATTTCTTTGTTAAGATGTGACTCTTAAAAGCGTGCTTTCTTTTAATCTTACCAGTACCCGTCAACTTAAAACGTTTTTTGGCACTAGATTTTGTTTTCATTTTAGGCATTTCTTTTCCTAGTTTTTAATTATTGCGCTTAATTATCTTCAGTTATTACTTCTTTGGAGCAATAAACATGGTCATTCTTTTTCCTTCCAACCTTGGCATTTGTTCTACTTTACCAAACTCTTCAAGGTCTTGAGCCAGACGTAACAATAAAATTTGTCCTTGCTCTTTAAACACTATCGATCGTCCTTTGAAAAACACAAAAGCTTTCAGCTTTGCACCATCTTTTAAGAACTTTTCAGCATGTTTCTTTTTAAATTCGTAATCATGGTCATCAGTTTGCGGTCCAAATCTAATTTCCTTAACCACTACTTTACTAGCTTTAGCTTTTAAAGCTTTTTCACGTTTCTTTTGTTCGTAAAGAAACTTTTTATAATCCATAACTTTACAAACAGGAGGGTCTGCTTTTGGAGAAATTTCAACTAGGTCTAACCCTAATTCATCGGCAAGCCTAAGGGCATCTCCCTTAGTATAAATACCCACTTCTACATTATCTCCAACAAGTCTCAGCTTTTGCGCTGTAATTTTAGAGTTAATTTTGTGTTTATCCTCTTGTATTACCCTTCTATTGGGCTGTTTTCTTCTTCTAATTGCTATGGCTAAATCTTTTTTTAATTAAACTTTTATTTATTTTTAGAACGATTTTAACGTTTTACTAATGTCCTGTTTTATTATTTCGGCGAAATCGTCAATGCTTATCATTCCTAAATCTTCGCCACCATGTTTACGCACGGTTATTTTGTTTTCTTTTTCTTCTTGTTCGCCAATTATAAGCATATATGGGTGTTTTTGCATTTCTGCTTCCCTAATTTTCTTGCCTATAGTCTCGTTTCTATGGTCTACAAGGGCGCGAATTTCGTGATTTTCTAGCAAATTTAAAACTTTTTCAGAGTATTTTTCATATTTCTCACTAAGAGACAATATTTTAGCTTGAACTGGCATCAACCAAATCGGGAAATTCCCACCTGTATGTTCCAATAATAATGCCACAAAACGCTCCATGCTTCCAAAAGGTGCTCGGTGTATCATTACAGGGCGATGTAGCTCGTTGTCACTACCTTTATAAGTCAATTCAAAACGCTCGGGTAAATTGTAATCTACTTGAATGGTTCCAAGCTGCCAACGTCTACCCAAAGCATCCTTTACCATAAAGTCTAACTTTGGTCCGTAAAATGCGGCTTCCCCAGTTTCAATTACATAATCTAAACCTTTATCTTCAGCAGCATTAATTATAGCTTGTTCGGCCTTTTCCCAGTTATCTACATCACCAATATATTTGTCTGGATTTTCAGGATCCCTTACAGAAACTTGAGCCGTAAAGTTTTCAAAACCTAAAGAACCAAATACATAAAGCACCAAATCAATAACATTCTTAAATTCTTCGTCCAATTGGTCAGGCATGCAAAATAAATGCGCATCATCCTGTGTAAACCCTCTAACACGTGTTAAACCGTGCAATTCACCACTCTGCTCGTATCTATATACCGTACCAAATTCAGCATAACGTTTTGGCAAATCTTTATAACTCCATTGTGCGCTTTTGTATATTTCACAGTGGTGCGGACAATTCATCGGTTTTAATAAAAACTCCTCATCGTCTTTTGGTGTGGTAATCGGCTGAAAACTATCCTCGCCATACTTGGCATAATGTCCAGAAGTTACATACAATTCTTTCTGACCGATATGCGGAGACACCACCATTTCATAACCCGCTTTTTTCTGGGCTGCTTTCAAGAAATTTTCCAAACGCTCACGTAAAGCTGCACCCTTAGGTAGCCATAACGGTAAGCCTTGTCCCACTTTTTGCGAAAACGTAAAGAGCTCAAGTTCCTTTCCAAGCTTTCTATGGTCACGCTTTTTGGCCTCTTCCAATAAATGTAAATATTCGGTAAGTTCCTTTTGTTTTGGGAACGAAACCCCATAAATACGGGTCAATTGCGGTTTGTTCTCATCACCACGCCAATAGGCCCCTGCGGCACTCATTACTTTTACGGCTTTTATAATACCAGTATTTGGGATGTGTCCACCGCGACATAAATCAGTAAACGTGCTATGGTCGCAAAATGTAATCGTGCCATCCTCAAGATTTTCAATCAGTTCTGTTTTAAATTCGTTATCCTTATATAAGTCTAAAGCCTCAGCCTTAGAAACAGATCGCATTTTAAAATCATGCTTGCCACGAGCAATTTCCAACATTTTGTCCTCAATACTCTTAAAGTCCTTTTCAGAAACCGTATGCTCGCCAAAATCAACATCATAATAAAATCCATTTTCAATCGCAGGACCAATAGTCAATTTAGCCCCTGGATACAATTCCTCAATCGCTTGTGCCAATACGTGTGCAGAAGAATGCCAAAACGCCTGCTTCCCCTCATCATCTCTCCAGGTGTACAAAACCAACGAACCATCAGTGGTCAAAGGTGTCACTGTTTCAACAGTTGTACCATTAAAACTGGCCGAAATCACGTTTCTAGCCAAACCTTCACTAATGCTTTTCGCAACATCCATTGGTGTAGCGCCCTCTTCAAACGCTTTCACACTGCCATCGGGCAAAGTAATCTGTATCATCAAATCAAATTAAAAATAGGCTGCAAAGATAATAGTATAAACAAATCCACACAATATAATAGGTAATATATAATGTCAATCTAATTCTTTCTAAAATTATATTTAGAAAAGTATCAATAATAAGGGCGTTTCCCCTCCTTGTTGTCGGGGTCGTGCTCTCCGCTATATCTTTCTGCGCAGTGTTCCGGGTTTTTTTGTGGTCCCCGCCGTTCGGGAGCTGTTTTTTCAGGGACAAAAGCCTTTGGCCTTTGGGGCTGCGCAAAAAGGATGCCGCTGCGATCCCTAACGCGGGAGCGGTTTGCCGAAGGCTATGCCGAGGCAGGTTTTTTGGTGTCCTTGGCGGGCCGTTTTCATTCCGGGGAAAGGTACCAATGGGCAAGATCTCCCCGTCGCGGGCATTTTTTTTAAATGATAAATACCTGTAAACAATGGAGTTATGGAAGGTGCGGAAAAAAGTGCAAAAAAAAGACAAAAAAGCCATTGCGGGATTAAAAATAGGTACTATGTTTGCACCCGCAAAAACGGGGAACCCTGTTTGTGCGGAAGTTCATCCACGTTGGTATTTATTGGTTTCGGATTTTGGAAAAAAATATTTTTCAAAAAAAAATCAAAAAGTATTGTGGGGATAAAAAAAGGGTTTTATATTTGCACCCGCTTTGGGAGGAAAGTCCCGGAGTAAAGAGAAAAAAAGTTCATAGACATATTGAATTGACAGCGTAAGATCGAATCTGGAAACGGGTTCGGTCGACAAAGAGAATAGACCATTTTGAGTACTAGAGATTCTAAATTAGTTGTTAAGAAGAGCAAACAGCAGGCGGCCAATGGCCAAAAGCTAAAGGCTCGAATAAATTAACGATGAAGAGTTTGATCCTGGCTCAGGATGAACGCTAGCGGCAGGCCTAACACATGCAAGTCGAGGGGTAACAGGGAGGAGCTTGCTCCTTTGCTGACGACCGGCGCACGGGTGCGTAACGCGTATACAATCTGCCTTGTACTGGGGTATAGCCTTTAGAAATGAAGATTAACACCCCATAACGTACAGAGCCCGCATGGGTTCTATATTAAAGGTTACGGTACAAGATGAGTATGCGTCCTATTAGTTAGTTGGTGCGGTAACGGCGCACCAAGACAGCGATAGGTAGGGGCCCTGAGAGGGGGATCCCCCACACTGGTACTGAGACACGGACCAGACTCCTACGGGAGGCAGCAGTGAGGAATATTGGACAATGGAGGGAACTCTGATCCAGCCATGCCGCGTGCAGGAAGACTGCCCTATGGGTTGTAAACTGCTTTTATACGGGAAGAAACACCGCTACGTGTAGCGGCTTGACGGTACCGTAAGAATAAGGATCGGCTAACTCCGTGCCAGCAGCCGCGGTAATACGGAGGATCCAAGCGTTATCCGGAATCATTGGGTTTAAAGGGTCCGTAGGTGGACTGGTCAGTCAGAGGTGAAATCCTGCAGCTTAACTGTAGAACTGCCTTTGATACTGCTAGTCTTGAATCATTGTGAAGTGGTTAGAATATGTAGTGTAGCGGTGAAATGCATAGATATTACATAGAATACCAATTGCGAAGGCAGATCACTAACAATGTATTGACACTGATGGACGAAAGCGTAGGTAGCGAACGGGATTAGATACCCCGGTAGTCTACGCCGTAAACGATGGATACTAGCTGTCCGGCTTCGGCTGGGTGGCTAAGCGAAAGTGATAAGTATCCCACCTGGGGAGTACGTTCGCAAGAATGAAACTCAAAGGAATTGACGGGGGCCCGCACAAGCGGTGGAGCATGTGGTTTAATTCGATGATACGCGAGGAACCT
>Ga0209654_1000483_pt1 | contig 38529 bp, 38 predicted proteins | sample SaaInl1SG_22_DNA_FD_184646 | JGI IMG/M metagenome (GOLD analysis project Ga0209654, IMG submission 184646) | Marine microbial communities from expanding oxygen minimum zones in the Saanich Inlet - ESP_161SG_22_DNA (SPAdes) (version 2) | ecosystem: Environmental > Aquatic > Marine > Intertidal... | reverse complement strand
CGTTTGTTTTTGATAATATGGGGCTTCCTTGCAAGAATATTAATTTCCCATCTACAAAAGAGGCGTCTCCAGAATTATGAATGTAATGAAATAAGGCGTTTTGCGCGGTTTTAATATGCGTAGGCATTGATTCTTTTGAAATGGGGATATACTTTACACCTGAGGTGGTTCCTGAGGTCTTTGAAAAGTATAGCGGTTTTCCTTGCCAAAGGACGTCTTCCTCTCCCGCCACCATACGATCTACATAGTAACGCAACCCCTCGTAATCATTGACGGGAACTCGAGACTTAAAGTCATCATAATTATTAATGCTTTCAAAATCATGATCCTTACCAAAAGCTGTGTTCTTTGCTGTTTTTACTAAATCCTTTAAAACCTTTTGTTGGGTTTTAATGGGATTATTTGCCCATTTCTTTGTGGTCTTTACGATGCGTTTTGCCCACTGTTTTGCAATGCGTTGCTTTATACTCATTGTTCAAATTCAATAAATTCCTCTGGATTTAACGCATAGCCATCGCTCCAAAGCTCAAAATGAAGATGTGGCCCGGTAGTCATGGTGCCCGAATTTCCAGCTATCGCTATCACTTGTCCGGGGTCAACGGCATCGCCTTGGCGCACATTTAACGATGCATTGTGCTTATAGACCGAAAGAATATTATACGGGTGGGATATAATCACAACATATCCTGTTTCTGTTGTCCAACCAGCAAAAATCACATTTCCCTGAGCAGCGGCCTTGACAGGCGTGTTTCTGGGCACAACAATATCTACTGCATAGTGTTCCACGCTAGCATCGTACCCTTGACTAATCGTTCCTGTTATGGGAGGAAATAATACAAATGGAATGGTCTGGTTGGCAGAATCCAAAACGTTGTATTTGTCATCTTGAGCCACATCGGCGCGAAGTAATGAATCTGCTTTGGAAGTAGGAAAATCAACATAATTTGTGTCTATAAAAACAGAGTCCAACTGGCGTTGGGACTCCAGTTCTTGTAAATCTAAATCTCCTCTTAATACCTTATTTACGGAGGCTATATAGCGTTGGTTTCGTTGAAGTGTTAGCTGTAGCGAATCAAGTCTGTCGTTGTTTCGTATTGCTTGACGGCGAAGTTCTGAAGAGTCGTATCCAGGAATATACTCCTTAAGTTGCGTTTGAGAAATAACCAAAAATGTAGCAGCTATTAGTAATACCACAGAGACGCTAATCACAAGAAAAACATTAAGCCTGTTAAGTTTATAGGAAAAGCGCTCCTCGAAAGTTTCATCGTGAAAAATAACAAAACGATAGGTGGCGCGCCACCGTATCCAAAAAGTTGACTTTTTTTTCTTCTTGTTATCCATTGACTACAAAGATAGGTAGTTGATTTGTACTAAATAGCGGGTGAACTAAATCCATTTACTTTGTTACCTTTGTTAAAAATACAAATTATGTTTTTTGCAATCAGTCCTGTTCAAATTCTTGTAATTGCCTTAGTTGTTTTGTTGTTGTTTGGCGGCCGAAAAATCCCCGAGCTAATGAAAGGGCTTGGAACTGGAATCAAAGAATTTAAAAACGCCACCAAAGAAGAAGAAAAAGACAGCGATAAACAGGAAAGTTAATCTTTGTTAAAACTTTCTATCGAACGTACAATCGCCTCTGTTTCAAATATATAGTCGCGTTTGGCAGCTGATGGGGCGAATACAAATCCTTCCATTACTAAATAGCGGTTGTTTGGCTTGTCGTCCAGTAAATATTGTACAAAGGGCCCTGCCATAAAATCTCCTTTTACCTCCCAGGTTCCCCGAGTTTCAATGGCCGGAATTCCTCCTACTTTAGTGTAATACACATACGGTTCATAGGCTTCTTCTGTGATTAAATGTGTCCCTTCAAGTCTTCCCGGTACAAACGCTTTTCCCACAGAATCACGAATACGAATAACGTCTTGTAATGGGTTTTTCCAATCTAGACTAGTGTCTCTTGGCAATGTATAAACCAATACATTTACATGTCCTTTTTGTATCTCTCGCTGAAACCAAACCGTATTATTGTCTTTTTTAAAAACGCTGTAGGCTGAGGGCAGCGTTAAGTTAATACCGAAACGGCTTTGCAATGCATTTTGCTTTAATGGGGAAATGCTGATACGGCGTTGACGCTCTGCTATTTCTCCTTGTTTAAATGAATTGATTATTGATGTTGACTGGGATAAAATCATTTCTACCAAAGCTGTTGTCTTTGGCGCGCTAAGTACAGCCATTTGCTGTGGACGAGCATAACTATTCTTGTCCATACGAATCACAACTTCATCACCAAAACCAACCCACAAAATAGATCTACTAGAGCGAGCAAATCCTGTAAATACTTCGGGTGGCATTTGACGCAAATCAAACAATGGCTCTTGTTGTGGAAGACCTTCTGCAGGAAATGCAAAGGCAGCCCTAACGGCATCTCCCACTTCTGTTTCCCAAAGTAGGTTGGGCATTACTACTGTAATGGTATTGATGTTTCCGCTCGAGGGTTTTACAAGCGGTGTTGACGTGCGTTTGCACCCAACTAGAATGAGAACAATTAGTAAAAAGTGTAATTTCATTTGTAACAAGAAGCAAAAATTACGCCAATATTGCTGCAATTCCAGGGAGTGTTTTTCCTTCAAGGCTTTCAAGCATTGCGCCACCACCAGTAGAAACATAACTAACCTTGTCTTCAAGTCCAAAAAGCTTTACTGCTGCCACGGAATCTCCACCACCAACAAGCGAAAATGCACCTGCTTCAGTTTGTGCTACAATGCTGTCACCAAGTGCGCGAGTACCCGTGTCAAAATTAGGGAACTCAAAAACACCAAGCGGACCATTCCATAAAATGGTTTTAGCCTGTTTTACAACAGCATCAAAAGTTTTTTCTGAGGCTGGCCCCGCATCCATGCCTTCCCAATCATCTGGAATTTGTTCAATAGGAAATACTTTTTGTGGGGTGTCATTTGAAAAGTCTTGTCCTGCACGAACATCGACCGGCAAATGAATTTTTACCCCTAGCTTCTCTGCTTGCTCTAGTATAGATAATGCTAAAGGCATTTTATCATCTTCACAAATAGACTTTCCAACGGACCCGCCTTGCGCTTTAATAAATGTAAAAGCCATACCGCCACCTATAATAAGGTGATCTACCTTAGATAAAATATTTTCAATAATGGTAATTTTTGACGATACCTTTGCGCCACCCAAAATAGCCAAAACAGGCTTCTCACCAGATGACATTACTTTATCAATGGCCGTTATTTCTCCTGCTAGCAAATGCCCAAAACACTTCTTTTTTGGGAAAAACTGTGCTACTATTGTCGTGGAAGCGTGCGCCCGGTGAGCTGTTCCAAAGGCATCGTTAACGTAAACGGTTCCCAACTTTGCCAATGCCGAAGCAAAGGCTTCGTCGCCTTTGGTTTCTTCTTCATGAAAGCGCAGATTTTCTAATAATAACACTTCTCCTGGCTTAAGGGATAGGGCTTGTGCTTCTGCTTTTTCGCCTACTACCTCGTTACAAAACTGTACGGCTTGACCCAAATGTTCTTCGAGTGTGGGTATAATTTGATTTAAACTGAGTTTAGAGTCATTTCCTTTAGGACGGCCTAAGTGCGACATCAACACACAACTACCCCCTGCTGATAAAATATGCTTAATTGTTGGAAGCGCTGCCGCGATTCTTGTCGCGTCTGTTACGTTACCGTTGTCGTCTAAAGGCACGTTAAAATCTACGCGAATAAGTGCTCGCTCTTGGTCAAAAGAAAGGTTTTCTAAGGTGTTCATGTTGCTTTTTGTTTGCGCAAAAATACAATTTCGTTTGCGTTTTTGATGTTGTGTTTTAGTTAATTTCGGTTTGTATCTTTAGGCATGCGTTTTCAAGACATTGTTGGACATCATAGCCAAAAGAAAGTTCTGCTAGACAGTCTTGCTTTAGACAGAATTCCGCATGCCCAATTATTTGAAGGAGCAGACGAGCAAGGTGTGCTTGCAATGGCAATTGCATATGCCAATGCTGTGGTTTGTGGCAATGACACAGACGAATCTACTACACGGATTAAAGCTAATGGTATGGTACACCCTGATATTCATTTTGTGTTTCCATCTGCCACCACTCATGAAGTAAAATCAAAGCCAACATCTAATGAATTTAGTTCTCAATGGCGGGAATTTGTACAAGAATACCCTTATTCCACATTATACGACTGGTCACGATTTTTAGGAATTGAAAACAAGCAAGCCGCCATAAATGTTACCGACGCTTTGCAGGTTATGCAAAAGGTGAGTCTAAAGTCTTTTGAGGGAGGGTGGAAATGTGTCATTATTTGGCACGCAGAAAAACTCACCACGGCAGCATCAAATAAATTACTGAAAAGCATAGAAGAACCTCCTGCAAAAACCTTGTTTTTATTGGTATGTCCAGATGAGAATCAGCTTCTTGCTACCATCCGTTCACGCTGCCAACGAACACATTTTGGACGTGTTTCTAAAGAAGATATCACAGCCTTTTTGATTAACAAAGGGGCGGGGCAAGGTTCCGCTGCTTCATTAGCAGCCCAAAGCAATGGGGCTGTTGGAAAAGCACTTTCACTTTATGAACAACGAGAGGATCAGGTGCAATATGAGGATTGGTTTGTAGGCTGGGTGCGTACCGCTTTTCGTGCTAAGGGCAATAAAAGCGTTGTACTTGAACTTACGGAATGGAGCCAAGAGATTGCCTCAAAGGGCGTGGAAACACAAAAACAGTTTTTGGCATTTGCCATAATGATTTTCCGTGCTGCGCTCATGGCACACTACAGCCTAGAGAATGTCGCGCCTTTTTACACATCCACAGATTTTAAACTTTCTAAGTTTGCACCTTTCATTCACGGTGCAAACATTTTAGGAATAATTGATGCCCTTGAAAAAAGTGCGTATCATGTAGAGCGTAATGGAAATGCACAAATGATTTTCACTGACTTATCATTCAAGTTGACACGCTTACTGCATCAAAAAACACCATAGGGTTTTCTTATTTTAAAAGCTTAAACCAATAAGAGTTTCTTATTTTGTTTGCCGCCTAAAATTGAGCTCTGAGGGGGTTTCATTTTTATGTTGTACTGACTGTATACATTGTGCATAATTTGCAGGCAAAACGGCTTATTTGGGCTTTTGTAGGATAAACGTTAATGAAGATGTATTATTTTTACTCCAACCAACAATGTTTGAATAAAGACCTTTCAAAAACCCATATAGCCAAGCGTAATTAGATTTCTTATACTGCTCGGAAAGCAAAGCAACATAAAATGCATCCCAAAACATATTGTATGTTTTCAATACGTCAAAACCCGCTTGCTGTGCCAACACAAAAACAGACTGTTTGTTATAATGCCATAGGTGACGAGGTACGTCATATGCGGCCCAATATGGTCCGTAGTGTATGGCGTCCCATGAATGATGATTGGGTAGCGCCAACACTAAAATTCCGCCTGGTACTAATGCTTCGTAAAAGCGATTGAGTTGAAACTGTGGATCGGCTAAATGTTCAAACACGTGCCAAAGGGTAATCACGTCATAATTATCATTGGGGTGTATTTCATCGGCTTGCTTTAATCCTTTATTAACGAGACTTTTTTGGGCTGATTCAGAAAAATCAAAGACCCTTGTGTTCCACCCTTTTTTTTCCGCTGCAAGCGCGAATGCGCCATTCCCCGCGCCAAAATCAAGTAAGCTTCCTTTGGTTTTTATTTTTGAAATCCAGCGTAGCTTGGTGTTGATATTTCGCTTTTTTACCCATAGATACACTCTAGACTTAAGGCTTTTTGCTTTGTCAACGTGAGAAAGATAATCCTCTTTGGGGTAATAATTTTGGAGTGTTTCGATGGGTAATTCTGGTGTGGTTTTCCATGCGTCAATGGAAGCTTCGTGTCTTAAAACAAAGGTTTCGTTACTAACCAAAAAATCTTTGATGTGTTGTGGTTTCACGTGGAACAATTAACGCCCCATATACACAAGCAATACCGACAAATCGCTTGGCGATACCCCGCTGATTCTAGAGGCTTGTGCTATGGTTACAGGCTTGATTTTTGTTAATTTTTGTCGTGCTTCAATAGAAAGCGACTTTACCTTATCATAGTCAAATTCTTTCGGTATTGGGACATGATCGAGTTGTGTGAGCTTGTCGGCCTGAGCTTTTTCTTTGGCAATATAACCCGCATACTTAATCTGAATTTCTACCTGTTCTAAAACAGAAGAATCCAAGTCATGCTCGGCAACATAATCCGCTACTGGCTTGTAAGAAAGGAAGTCTTGCATAGTGATGTTTGGTCGAGATAAGACTTTGCTCATTTTTAATGATTGCTTAACCTTTGCCGAAGCTTTGTTCTCAAGAATTGGATTAACATCATCTGGGGGTATGCTCGTCTTGCTAAAAAAGGATATAAGTGATTTGGCTTTGCCCGACTGTAACTCCATTTGACGAAGCCTTTCATCAGGTGCAAGTCCTACAGCATGCGATTTTGGCGTTAGGCGAACATCAGCATTGTCTTGTCTCAAAAGCGTGCGATATTCAGCGCGTGATGTAAACATACGATAAGGCTCTTCCGTGCCTTTGGTAATTAGGTCATCGATTAAAACACCTATATAGGCTTCGTCCCTTGACAACGTAAATGGGTCTTTTTGACTAACGTATTGGTGTGCATTTATACCAGCCATAATGCCTTGTGAAGCTGCTTCCTCATAACCTGTTGTTCCATTAATTTGACCTGCAAAGAACAAACCATTAACGGACTTTGTTTCAAGTGTGTGTTTGAGTTGTGTTGGGGGGAAATAATCGTATTCAATGGCATAACCAGGACGAAAAAACTTAACGTTTTCAAAGCCTACAACAGCACGTAATGCATTAAATTGTATTTCTTCTGGAAGGGAAGTAGAAAAACCATTAACATACACCTCCACAGTATCCCAACCTTCGGGCTCTACAAAAATCTGGTGTCTTTCCTTATCAGCAAACCGGTTGATTTTATCTTCTACTGATGGACAATAACGCGGTCCGATGCTTTTGATTCGTCCATTAAACATAGGTGACCTATCAAAGCCCTCGCGAAGTAAATCATGAACAATAGGGCTGGTATAAGTCATATGACAAGACCGTTGCTCTTTAAGGGGAGTGGTAGATGGGGAATAAGAAAAAGTTGATGGCGTTGGGTCTCCTGGCTGTTCAACCATCTTACTGTAATCAAGTGAACGTCCATCAACTCTTGGAGGGGTTCCTGTTTTCATTCGCCCTGACTCAAAACCACGCGATACCAAGCGCTCAGTTATACCAAAAGAAGCACCTTCTCCAGCACGGCCTCCACCAAACTGTTTTTCGCCAATATGAATTAAGCCGTTTAAAAAAGTGCCACTCGTCAACACTACAGACTTGGATTTAATTTCTATCCCCAGCGATGTAACAACGCCTGTAATAGTGTCGCCATCGAAAAGTAAATCAGCAACCATGTCTTGATAAAAATCCAGCATTGGCGTTTGTTCAAGCATATTGCGCCATGCGGCAGCAAAAAGCATTCGATCAGATTGTACTCTAGGACTCCACATGGCAGGACCTTTGGAGCGATTCAACATCTTAAACTGAATGGCTGTGTTGTCTGAAACAATCCCGCTATATCCGCCTAAGGCATCAATTTCTCTAACGATCTGTCCTTTAGCAATCCCGCCCATTGCGGGGTTACACGACATTTGACCAATGTTCTGTAAGTTCATAGTGACAAGCAGCGTTTTGCTGCCCATATTGGCTGCAGCTGCAGCTGCTTCAGCACCTGCATGACCACCGCCAACAACAATTACATCATATACATCATGAAACATAATCCGTGTTCTTGTGTTCCACGTGGAACAGTTCTATGCATGTGTCTTCAGCAACAGTCATCTTCTCTTTCTCAGCTACTGTCTTATCATTGAAGCCTAAGCAATGTAAAAGGCCGTGCGCCATAACCCTAAGTGTCTCATTGTCTGTGGTTTGTGAATACTTGGCGGCGTTAGCGACCACTCGATCAATTGATATGGCGATATTGGCTATAATGTCTTTTCCAACAGAGTCGTCAAAAGTGATAATATCAGTTAATGTATCATGATTCAAATGCAAAATATTGAGTGTGTGAAGAGCATCATCATCCATAAACGCAATAGCAAGATCTAAAGAAGAAGCATTAAACTGATTTGCACAAGCGGTTAGCCAACGCACATATAATTGCTCATCGGAAAGAGTAAATGATGTGTTGTAAATAAATTCTACTGATACTTGCATGGCGCAAATATATTCATTTAACCCTGTATTAGATATTGGTTCAGTTGTATCTTTGGAAAAAAGAAAAATATGGCTGTAAGAGTTCGTTTCGCACCCAGCCCTACGGGTCCACTTCATATTGGCGGGGTGCGCACAGCACTATACAATTATTTGTTTGCCAAAAAACAAGGAGGCGCATTTGTATTGCGCATTGAAGACACTGATCAAGCCCGTTATGTTGATGGGGCAGAACAGTATATCCATAATGCATTAGAATGGCTCGGCGTTGTGCCTGACGAAAGCACAAATGCAGGTGGAGAATTTGGACCATACCGTCAAAGCGAACGTAAGGACTTATATGTCAAACATATAAACGAACTCGTTCACTCAGGGGGCGCTTATATTGCCTTTGACACACCAGATGAACTAAATAGTTTGCGAAAGGCTGCAGAAGCTAAAGGAGAAACGTTTATTTACAGCTGGAAAAACAGAGCAGCCTTAAAAAACAGCCTTTCATTACCAAAAAAGGAAACAGAAGCATTATTAAAAATAGGGACGCCACATGTAATTCGATTTAAAACTTTTTCAGAAAATGAAAACAAAGATTTAACACTTCATGACGAAGTACGTGGCAAACTAGAAATCGATATTTCCCTTTTAGACGATAAAATTTTGGTAAAACAAGACGGCATGCCAACCTATCATTTAGCAAATGTTGTTGACGATCATTTAATGCAAATAAGCCATGTAATTCGTGGGGAGGAATGGCTCCCATCTATGGCATTACACGTGTTGTTGTATAACGCTTTTAAATGGACCACTCCTGTTTTTGCTCACGTTCCGCTTATCTTAAAGCCTACTGGCAAAGGAAAATTATCAAAGCGTGATGGGGATAAGTTTGGCTTTCCCGTGTTTCCTCTAAATTGGGACAACACCACTCCGGGTTTCAAGGAAAAAGGGTATTTACCAGAAGGTTTAATAAACTATCTCGCATTATTGGGGTGGAATCCGGGAGGGGAAAAAGAATTGTTTGCCATGGATGAACTTATCAAAACATTTTCTTTATCGGCAATTACAAAGTCTGGCGGGCGCTTTGACCCAGAGCGATGCAAGTGGTTCAATAAACAATATATGCAACAAGCAGATACATCCATAATAGCTGCTGAATTAGAAAAAGAGTTAAAAAACAACGGGGTTGAAAATAATACAGCAGACATAAATCGAGTTGCAAAACTCATTCAAAATAGACTAACGCTTTTAACAGATGTTTGGAAAGAAGCCGACTTCTTTTTTGTTACTCCTCAAGACTACGACGAAAAAGCAGTGCGCAAACAATGGAAAGGCGAAACCAGTGGAATTTTAACCTCCGTAACCGAAATAATGAGGGGGTTAAAAGAAACATCTCCCGAGGCGTTACGATCACGAATTAAGGAGTATGCAAACGCCAACAGCATTGGTTTAGGAAAAATCATGGCGCCACTGCGTATTGCTCTTGTTGGGAGTTTACGCGGACCCGATGTGTTTGAAATTTGCAGTACTATTGGAATAGAAAATAGCATCTCACGTATTGCTGCTGCTATAAAACATATCTCGGGCTAAATCACTATATTTATAGTCCTCTCTAAATTAATTTATTATGGAATTTGTATTCAATGTTCTTTTGGGCTTTGTAGCCGTTGTGTTTGTGTTTTCAGCCGTTTTTATTGTCAAACAGCAGACTGCTGCTATAGTAGAGCGCTTTGGGCGATTCCAAAGCATCCGCCAGTCTGGGCTGCAGCTGCGCATTCCTGTAGTGGACCGAATTGCGGGTAGATTAAGCCTTAAGATCCAACAGCTTGATGTAATTGTAGAAACTAAAACCAAAGACGATGTTTTTGTTAAGCTGAAAGTTTCTGTTCAATATATGGTTATTAAAAGCAAGGTGTATGAAGCGTTCTATAAACTCGATTACCCACATGATCAAATTACCTCCTATGTGTTTGATGTAGTCCGTGCGGAAGTACCTAAAATGCGTCTTGACGATGTTTTTGAACGAAAAGATGATATTGCAATCGCTGTAAAATCAGAGCTAAATGACGCAATGATAAACTATGGATACGACATCATCAAAACACTTGTGACTGACATTGATCCTGATGAACAAGTAAAACAAGCAATGAATCGAATCAATGCGTCTGAAAGAGAAAAAATTGCCGCACAATATGAGGGAGATGCTGCTCGCATACTAATTGTAGAAAAAGCAAAGGCAGAGGCGGAGTCTAAACGCTTACAGGGACAAGGTATTGCCGATCAACGGCGTGAAATCGCGCGTGGTCTTGAAGAATCTGTCGAGGTATTAAATAAAGTGGGTATCAACTCGCAAGAAGCCTCCGCGCTTATTGTAGTAACGCAACATTACGACACCCTACAATCGATTGGGGAAGAAACTAATTCAAACCTCATCCTATTGCCAAACACACCACAAGCTGGATCGGATATGCTAAACAATATGGTAGCATCATTTACAGCCAGTAATCAAATTGGCGAAGCAATGAAAAGAGGAAAAGAGGATAAAGAAAAAGATGACGCGTAAACAAAAATATTTGTCATCAGAAAACCTCAGTACTAAGCTGGGGTTTTTTTATATGCTAATGGTATGCGATAGCGATAACAAAAACACCCACCTTTTTAAGTTTGGAAACTGCCAATGCATAATGCCTGAGTTTAACTGAAGTGCATCTGAAAGCTTATGTGAAACTTGTGCCGTTACACGATTCTGATTAAAACTCGTGCCTGAGTTTTGTAAAAAAGCTTCTTCTGTAAGGCTTAATGCCGTTTTGGTTGAAAGTGGGATTTTCGCAGTTAACCCAAATCGGTAGCGCAATTGAAAATTATCTCCCATCCAGCGTTCTTCTAAAAAAAACGAGTTGGTGAGTTTAACTTTATGGAGTTGAGTAGTAAAAGTAATCTTTTGGTACATTCCGTTCTCTGAAAGCGAACCTATTTTTCGGTAACCTGCAGAAACGGTTACGTTTTCCAATAGCGCGTGACTTAAGCCCGCCGTGATAAGGGCTTGATCTTCTTCAAAGTCTAGAGTAAAACTTCGATGCTGGTATTGCGAATCTATACTTGTTTTGCTGTTCAGCTTTAATTTATTTTTATAAATCAACCACGAGCCAACATCGTTTTGTGCTGCTGAAAGCGTGGAAAAAATTAAAAAAAGAAAAAGAATATTATACTTTAATATCATGAGAAAGTGTAACTAATAATTCGTTTTTATCGTCTTGCGCTTTTGCGATAAATTCTCTGGCTTGGGGTGTGGGTGAACTCGTTTTCAGTTGTTCTTTTAACGCAATAATGACTGCCGCACGTGTACCCACTTTTTTAGCTGCTGTGTTAAACAGTGGCTCTAATTCCTCATAAGAAATATGAGGTGCTAAAGCTGTTAATTGTGTGCTTGCCGCTACTTGCTTTTTGTTAGATAGATTAGCGAACTTTTTGCCTATGCGTCTAAGTTCGTCTATTGGCTTTAGCTGTTGCTGCTGGGGTTTTGGTTGTTGGGGTTTTTGCTGTTGTTTTTCCCAAGTATCCCGTAGTCCAACTGTTTTGTTAAACACCTTTTTGTTAGGGGTACTCTTTTTGTCACAGACAAAATATCCCAATCGCTGAAACTGAAAACGATCTTCAACATTTGCTTCTGCCAACATAGGTTCAGCAAAGGCTGTTTGCACAGAAAGTGAATCCGGGTTTATGTGTGTCATAAAATCCACTTCTTTATCGCTATCAGGAGAAGCCGTGTTAAATAAACGATCGTATTGGCGCACTTCAATTTCTTTCGCGTGTGCAGCTGAAACCCAATGAATGGTTGCCTTTACTTTACGTTGGCTTTCTTCAGTACCACTTCCGCTAAGGCTTTTAGGATCGTAAGTACAAAAGACAGTTGTAATATTTCCAGTTTCGTCTTTTTCTAAAGATTCTGCCTTGATGATGTAGGCGCTTTTTAGCCGGACCTCGCCGCCTATTTTGAGTCGGAAAAACTTACGGTTAGCTTCCTCTTTGAAGTCATCTTGTTCAATATATAGAGTCTTTCCAAATGACAGTTCTCGTGTGCCGGCAGCTGCGTCTTCAGGGTTGTTGTCTGTTTCAAGTGTTTCTGTTTTATCGTCGGGGTAATTGGTAATAACTACTTTAATGGGGTTTAAGACCGCCATAGCGCGCGTGGCTGTTTTGTTTAAATCTTCACGGACACAGAATTCCAATAGCGATACATCAATGACATTTTCTCGTTTAGCAACACCCACGGTTTCGGCAAACTTACGCAACGATGTTGGTGTATAACCACGGCGGCGCAATCCGCTGATGGTAGGCATACGTGGATCATCCCAACCCGAAACTACATTTTCTTCCACCAAACGCTGAAGTTTTCGCTTACTGGTAATGGTGTAATTTAAGTTAAGTCGTGCAAACTCACGCTGTTTGGGGCGTAAGCCTTTGGTTGCCAATTCATCTAAAAAAGCATCATACAAATCACGGTGTGGTTTAAACTCTAGCGTACACAATGAATGTGAAATTTGTTCGATATAGTCCGACTGTCCGTGCGCCCAATCGTACATGGGATAAATACACCATTTGTCTGCGGTGCGGTGATGTTTTTTGTTGACAATACGATATATAACCGGGTCACGCAGTAACATGTTTGGAGACGACATATTACCTTTAAAACGAAGGGTAAAAGCACCTTCAGGATGTACGCCTTTTTTCATTTCCTCAAACAAGCGTAAGGTTTCTTCAGGATCTTGATTACGAAAAGAGCTGTCGGTTCCCGGGGTTGTAGGTGTGCCTTTTTGTGCTGCCATTTGTTCGGCAGTTTGCCCGTCAACATATGCTTTTCCTTGTTGTATGAGCTGGACTGCCCAAGCATACAGTTGGTCAAAATAATCCGAAGCATAACATTCCTTGTCCCACGAATAACCCAACCAAGACACATCTTTTTTAATGTTGTCAACAAAGTGCTGTTCTTCTTTGGCGGGGTTAGTATCGTCAAAGCGGAGGTTTACAGGAGCATTGTAGGTGTTGCCTAGTTCAAAATTGACGCATATTGCCTTTACGTGTCCAATGTGCAAATATCCATTTGGCTCAGGAGGAAAACGAAAACGCAAGGCTGTTGGTTCAAGCCCAGCAGTTAGGTCTTCGTCAATGATGTGCTCAATAAAGTGCTTAGACGGCTGTTCGCTCATCATAAAAATGTTTCGTGCAAAGGTAATTATTTAGGCATACTTACTCGTTTTAGTTTCTATATTTGGCGGACTATGGGAAAAGTATATGTAGAAAACATTCAGGTCTATGCCTACCACGGTTGTTTGCCTGAGGAAACGCTGATTGGCAGCGACTATCGTGTGGATGTGTGGGTGGAGGGCGATTTGTCCGTTTCTGCCGTTTCGGATCAACTTGTTGACACAATTGATTATGTAACGCTTTGCGCTTGTGTGCGCGAAGAAATGGCAACGCCATCAAAGCTGCTGGAACATGTGGCGCAACGTATTTTAAATCGCATTTTTGATGCCAGCGCGAAAGTAAATTTGGCTAATATTAAAGTAGCAAAGATTAACCCGCCTATTGGTGGGCATGTCGCAAGCGTTGCGGTGGAATTGGAGCAGGGAAGGTAGAGGGGGTTCTAGTTAATAAAAAAAGTCTCTTTTAGTTTATTGTTACATAAAAACGAAAACAATCTGTTTGAACGTTTTACAAACAAAGGTTGTGGTCATTTCTTTAACGGGTATGTCTGGATGCCGTAAAAAAATCCTACTTTTGCATCCTTAAAGGCACCGTGGCCGAGTGGCTAGGCAGAGCTCTGCAAAAGCTTGTACAGCGGTTCGAATCCGCTCGGTGCCTCTACTTTAAACGCTCTTGTAGTGTTTCCTCTAATTTTTGCTTTTCGTCTGGAAAGGTCCCCTGAAAAACAAAAAGCAATCCAAATAACAATAATATCAGATGTACCAACTGCTTCAGTTTATAAACCACATGTGGTGTAAGTTTGGTTTTGAGCTGTTTTGCTAAATAAATTTTGATTACGTCGAAGGCTAAATACACCACTAAAATATATGAGAAAAACGGCACAATTTTGCCGTAATCCATTTGATACTTCGTCCCTAAGAGCACCACCAAGCCCAACCAAAAAAGTAAAGTGCCTATGTTAATGATGTTAAGCAAAAAACCCTTACCTATGTAGAATAAGTAGCTTCCTTTGTTAAGTTGTTCCGTTGTATAAGCGATTCGTTTTTTATTTGTCCGTGTGCGGATGTACGATATCAATCCAAAACCTATTAATACTACACCTCCTAATAAAAACCACCTTGGGTTTGATTCTAAATTCTGATGAATCGTATTAGCGCCAAACAAGGCAATTAAGATAAACACAATATCTGCGATAACCGCACCAATATCAACACAAAACGCGTGGCGTGCGCCTTTAGAAATACTTGTCTCAATAATAACAAAGAAAACAGGCCCTGTAGAAACAACCAGCAATAACGAAAAGGGTATTGCTGCTAGAAACTCACTCATTGGTAGGCTCTTCTTCCGTTGGTGTTGCGGCTAGGGAAATATTCCCGCCAACAGCAATTTTTTGGATTAGTTTTTTGGGTTCTCCATATACTTTGACCGATCCACCAAACGAGACAGTTGCTTCAGCTAGTTCTGTAGCGCGTACGGCTGCATTTCCGCCCGCTTTTACGCGTACCTCTACTTGTTCTGAATCTAAGGTTGATGCATCCACAACACCGCCAGCACTTACTCGATGCGATTGGGTAACAGCTGCACCTTTAAGGTTTACAATACCTCCAGAAACTGTTTTTGTGGTAACTTTTTGGACATCTAATAAGGCTTCTATTTCTGCACCCTCTTGCGCTTTGAGTGAAATACTTTGTTGAAACAACACGTCTTGACAGGAAACAAAAGCACCTTCATTTGCGTCAATTTCTTCTAATGGGTTTGAGTTAAAAAGAGCAACAGTTGTATTAAAACCGCTTAGGCGTTTTTTTACTTTCATACGAATATAAAGGCGGCCATTTTTATTTTTGTATGAAACGTAATCTTTATTTTTTCCTTCTACTACAAGCGAATCTGCTTCTGAAGGAATAACCGTTACACGAATACCGTCAAATACTTTAAGTTCATCAAATTCTCCTAAACGAATCGCTTGTGCGTGAGAAAATAAAGATGTTAAAACAAGAAAAAAAACAAGGCGCATAAAGAAAGGTTTATCAAATATACAATTTATTCTACGTGTCCAAGAAGAACAAAATCCAAATGTCTTTTTATTGGATCTGCGGCATCTACACGGACCAAAACCCTGTCGCCGAGTTGGTAAACTTTTTTGGTTTTTTCTCCTACAAAAGAATAATCCATTTCGTTATAGATATAATAATCGCCAGGAAAATCTTGAGGACGAGCCATGCCTTCGCATTTATTTCCCTCAAGCTCTACATAAATACCACGCTCAACAACACCCGAAATTACACCTATGAATTCTTCGTCTATTCGCTCTTCCATATACTTCACTTGCATAAACTTAATGGAATCACGTTCAGCCTTTGTGGCAAGGATTTCCATAGAAGAACAATGCTTCATCATGGATTCATAAGTTTCCTTTTTTGGGGATTTATTCTTGTCTAAATAGTGTTGTAATAATCGGTGTGCAACTACATCTGGGTAACGCCTAATTGGAGATGTAAAATGGGTGTAATAATCAAAAGCTAAGCCGTAATGACCAATATTTTGGGTTGTATAAATTGCCTTACTCATACTCCTAATGGTAAGCGTGTCAATAAGGTTTTGCTCTCTTTTGTTGCGAATATCTTTTAAGAGTTTATTTATAGAGTGTGCTGTTGTTTCTGGAGATGCTAAATTCAGTGAATATCCAAAACTACCTGTCACACGCTTTAGTTGATCTAATTTTGCTTCGTCTGGCTCGTCGTGGACGCGAAAAACAAATGTCTTTTTTGGATCTTGTTTAGCAATAAACTCAGACACTTTTTTATTCGCCAGCAACATATATTCTTCAATGAGTTTGTTGGCGTCTTTACTTGTTTTTACAAAAACTTCTACAGGTTGTTTTTTTTTATCAAGTTTAAATTTAACTTCTTCTTTATCAAAAGATATAGCACCACTTTCCAAGCGTTTCTTACGCAAAACCTTGGCTGTTTTATCTAGTTGAAGAATAGCATCAACAACAGATTTGTCTGCTGTGTATGATTGATTTTTTAATGAAATAGATGCGGGAATTTCTCCTTGCTCTGTTTCTATTATATGCTGCGCCTCGTGGTACGCAAAACGATAATTGGAATTAATAACGGTTCTACCAAATTTTTGGTTGCGTACATTTCCAAAAGCATCTAAAGTAAATATAGCTGAAAAGGTAAATTTTTCCTCATTTGGTCGTAACGAACATACTTTATTTGATAGTTGTTCTGGGAGCATAGGAACAACCCGATCAACCAAATACACCGATGTTGCGCGTTGATAGGCCTCGTCATCTATGAGGGTTCCTGGTTTAACATAATGCGAAACATCTGCAATATGAATCCCTACTTCAAATAAATCATCTTCTAAAACTTTAAATGACAAGGCATCGTCAAAATCTTTTGCGTCTGTTGGATCAATAGTAAATGTAAGTACATCCCTATAATCCATTCTTTGTTCTATTTCTGTTTTGTCTAAATGGATGTCAATTTGATTGGCTTCTACTTCTATATGTGTATCAAATTTATAAGGAAGTCCATATTCGGCTAGAATGGTATGCATTTCGGTGTCCGCTTCTCCTGCAGCGCCTAAAACTTCTTCTATTTTTGCTTGGGGAGATTTTGTTTCTTTCCAACTGGTGAAAGAAATAAGTACTCTGTCACCATCTTCTGTTGGTACTTTGGGTTGTTCTTCAATAAAAAAATCAACCGAGGATATTTTTGAGCTTACTCTAACAAATAAAGTTCCATTCTTTTTTTGAAGTGTACCCACAAATTGGGTTCTTTTTCTAGAGACAACATCAATAATTTTAGCTTCTCTTCTTTTTTTTCCTCTAGAAGGATAAACATAAAATTGTACGGTATCTCCACTAAAAGCCTTATTAAATTGGTTAGATGCTACCATAACATCTTCGTCAAAATCTTCACTAATAATATAACCAACACCTTTTCCTGATAAATCTAAAATACCTTCATGGTAATTTTTTCTTGGTTTGGCTTTGTAACTACCACGTGATTGTTGGTCTATTAAATTTCGTTCTGCGAGTTTTTTTAAACTTTTTATAATATGATTTCTTCCACTCGGATCTGTTATTCCTAGGCGTGAAGCAATTTGCTTATACGTAAATGTTTGCGTTGGGTACTGGTCAAATAAATTTAAAACACTTTTTTGAAGAGATAATACTTTCTTTTTTTTACCCATAAACACAAAGGTACTGTTTCTTAATTCACACAAACATATATTCACATGTTAATTAATCATCTTTTATTTCTTTTAATTTTATTTATTTATGATGATTATAATAGGGTGTTTATAAATGGAATAACTTTTTCATTTTTGTTATAACGCGTTAATAATAAGTATTTTGATAGAAAAATAAACCTCTATTCTGGTGTTGATAAGCTAAAAAAAATTGTGGATGAAGGTTCAATAATTAACCATAAAATTAGTTGTGAGGTATTATCATTTTCATAAAGTCATTTTCTTTTAAAACTTTCTTAACACTTATCAATAACAATAAACAAAACCGTTGACAATAAGCCTTTTTATTAACAGAGAACAGTCGATGCTTATTAACAATAATAATATCGTAATTTAGATTTAAATTTTATCACATGCATATAGCAATTGGCAACGATCACGCGGGACCAGAATTAAAAAAAGAGTTATTTATTTTACTTACAGATTTAGGTCATACATATTACAACCACGGAACAGATACCACTGACAGTGTTGATTATCCAGATTTTATACATCCTGTTGCTGCAGATGTTCGTGACGGAAAGGCTGATTTAGGTATTATTATTTGCGGAAGCGGTAATGGCGCTAACATGACAGCAAACAAGTATCCCGAAATTCGTTCGGCTCTTTGTTGGACAGCCGAACTCAGCGCATTAGCCCGCCAACACAATAACGCAAATATTTTAAGTATTCCCGCGCGTTTTGTTTCTGAACAAGTTGCGAAAGATATGGTAAAAACTTTTTTAAGCACATCATTTGAGGGAGGAAGACACGCAAATAGAGTTAATAAGATATCGCAATGTTGCTAACATGGCAATATTTCCTTTGGAAAGAACTTACCTCTGAAATACTTTATGAAATTTTGTCGCTTCGCGCTGAGGTTTTTGTTGTTGAACAAGAGTGTGCATATTTGGACCCCGACGACAAAGACGAAAAAGCACTTCATTTATGTGTATTTAGTGAAAGCAATTTAATCGGGTACGCCCGCGTTTTTGTACAGGAAAAACCATGTAGTATTGGTCGTGTGGTCGTACAAAAAAAGTATAGAGGGAAACAAATTGGTAAGGAGCTAATGGAAAAAAGCATTGCTCAAGTCCCTGCAGAAAAAGAGATTTTTATTTCCGCTCAAGAACACCTAAAAACCTTTTATGAGTCATTGGGTTTTCAGCAATCTGGTGCGGGCTATTTAGAAGATGGTATTCCTCACATTCCTATGTTACTTGCTTCTCGGAACGCCAGCTAGAAACAAGCGCTTGCATGGGTTTTTTAAGCATTGTTAAAGTAGGCTGTTCTCGCCCCTCAAAAATAAAAAAACCACTTCCATAAAATTCGACATAATCTTCCTCTGCGCGTAACTGTTTAAATTGTTCACGCATGAGTCGTTTAATGCGGTTTCGGTCAACAGCTTTTGGAAAAAGACGTTTGGAAACCCCAAACCCTAATGATAAAACTCCAGACGTATTAAGCAGAAAAACAAGTTTAAGAGGTTTTTTTCTTATGTGATTCCCCTCAGTAAAAAGCACTTCAATGGCTTTCTTGCTTTTTAGTTGTGTTATTTCATTGGGTGTTTTCGAAAACATTGTTGCTTAAATCAATATCCGCCATCAACCCTGTTGGGTCTATGCGAATTTGTGAAATTTTTTTAAAAGGGGCATCTATTATAAGGGAGTAAGTTGGACGCGCCCAAGCCCAATCTTTTTCTACTTTCCACTCAGAAACACCCGTTAAAGGCGGTTTTTCACCAAACATCATTTGCATTGGAATATAATGTATCGCTTGTTTTCCGTTATCATATAACACACCTAAATCAACAGGCATCCCCATAGCACCAATCCGCTCTAATATAATTTCCGTTTGCTCCCCTATTGGCTTTACACTTTTTATACTGTAATCTATTGTCTTTGTGGTGCGCGTCCAGTCGTTGAGATACCATTCCAACTGAATGCCAGAAATTTTTTCAGCAACGCGCTTAAAATCGTTTGGTGTTGGATGCGTAAATGCAAACTCTTGATAGAATTTTTGTAAAGATGTTATAACCGCATCAGGCCCAATGATGTAAGCTAGCTGACTTAAAAAAACAGCACCTTTATCGTAGCTTGCTGTGCGATAAGCAATATTGGTGTCAAACCTATCGGCGTGTGTGGTAAGCGGCTCTTCCAAACCATTTTCCACCAATCTGCGGTAATCATCGTATGCGGGAGCAAAAGCCTCCGTGTTTCCGTTTAAACCTTGCTCTCCTAAAGCATCTAAAAAGACGGTAAAACCTTCGTCCATCCAAGCGTACTTAGACTCATTAAACGCCAACACATGCTGAAACCATGAATGCGCCAACTCATGCGAAGTAACACCATATAAACTGTTATAGCTACGCTCACCCGTAATCAAAGTACACATGGCATATTCCATACCGCCATCACCCCCTTGTAAAACGGTATATTGCTTGTATGGGTAAGGCCCAATAGCGTTGTTAAAAAATGACATTAGTTTAGCTGTATCAGACTGTAATCGCTTCCAGTTTTCAATAATTTTTGGATTGTTTTTGTAAAGGAAATGAAGCATCACGCCTTTAGGTCCCGCTGTTACGTCGTGGATATAATCTGGGTCAGCGGCCCAAGCAAAATCGTGAACGTCAGGAGCAACAAAGTGCCAGGTCAATTTTTTACCCCTTGTTTTTTTTGTTTTCTCTGCGTAGCCATGACCCACCTCATCGGGGTTTTGTAAATAACCTGTGCCGCCCACCACATAGCGCTTATCTAGGGTAAGTTTTACATCAAAATTTCCCCAAACGCCATGAAATTCACGTCCAATATAAGGGTTGGTATGCCAACCTTCGTGGTCGTATTCTGCCAATTTTGGATACCATTGCGTCATAGAAAGGGCGACCCCCTCTTTGCTATTGCGACCACTGCGGCGAATTTGTGCGGGCACTTGCCCCTCAAATGCCATATAAAGTGTAGTGCTCTCGCCCGGCGCAAGTGGTGTAGCAAGCGGAACGACCAAAAGGGTTTCTTCTTCTTGAAAAGACAGTGGAGTGCCATTTTGAGCAAGAGACGTGGCGTGTAAATAACCAACCTCATCAGGAGTTAATTTCTCAATGCGGGCACCAACACGCCTGTCTGGGTCAACAATATTACGCGACCGAACATCCATTTCACTATTGGGTTGAAAGGCATTAAAGTACAAATGGTAAAAAACACGCTTCAGCGTGTCGGGCGACTTGTTGGTATAGACCAACTCTTGTGTTCCCGAATAACGGAACGTTTTTACATCAATATCTACAACCATAGTATAGTCGGCGTGTTGTTGCCAATAACCTGGCTGGGGCTGTGAAAAAACAGATATACTAAAAAGAATAAAGAAAAAAGCTCTCATAATTTAAAAGGAGTTTAAGGTTTCAATAGGTAAAGAGTCTAGCAGGCGAACACCCTTTTCAGTATGCTGTACCCTAATTAAAGGGTTGTGAGCATCGTGCTGCAAAAAAAGCAAATAATCGTTATCGGCGGCTTCAGTCAAAAACCGTTGCTTTTCTTTTAGCGTTTCAAGCGGACGCACATCATACCCCATCACATAGGGTAACGGCAAATGCCCAGCTGTAGGCAAAAGGTCAGCAGCAAAAACAATCGTTTTTCCCATATATGTGATATGAGGAATCATTTGCTTTTCGGTATGACCGTCTACAAATAAAATGCCAAAGTTAAGCTCGCTTTCGACAGTAAACGGAGCTCCTGAATTAGCCACAAACTGCAGCTGTTCGCTTTCTTGAATCGGGAATAAATTTTCAGACAAAAAGGAAGCCTTTTCACGAGCATTGGGTTTTGTAGCCCAATCCCAGTGCGCTTTGTTGCTCCAATATGTAGCCTTGGGAAACGTCAATTCGTAGCCTGTACGATTGTTATTCCACCGCACCGCACCACCGCAATGGTCAAAATGCAAATGGGTTAAAAACACATCGGTTATATCTTCGCAGGAAAAACCGGCTTTTCTCAACGACTTACCCAAGGAATGATTTCCCCACAACCCATAGTGACGAAAAAATTTCTCGTCTTGCTTGTTGCCCATGCCTGCATCAATTAATACAAGGCGGTTTCCGTCTTCTATTAGTAACGAGCGTGCCGCTAAATCAATGCGATTTTTGTCATCGGCAGGGTTGGTTCTGCTCCACAATGATTTTGGTACAACACCAAACATAGCACCACCGTCTAATTTAAAATTTCCCGTTTCTATAGCATGAAGCTTCATATTTAACGAAATTACGAAAGTTTTATCCGTCTATTCTTTTTTTGAGCGCAAGTCCAAACGCAATCATAGCAGCCGCCTCAGCGGGAGTGGCGGGGCGTAAAAACTGGCGTACAATTAACTCTTTACCATTACATAAAATATGGTAAAATCCGTATGCTGAGAAAAATGAAATAAGTTCAGACGTGAAAAAAGCGCGGACCTTCTCGGGGTTATCACCACGTACATAAAAATCATCTGAAAATTCAGGATGCTCAGGAAAGTCAATGTCATGGAAACCCGCCAAATGCGACAGCTTTTCTAGGAGCATTTCTCTATCAAAAGAAAACACCGGGACAGCCGTAGCAAGCCTTATACGCAACAGAGTTGTTTGCACGCTTTCTTTAGCAATAAAAACCCCTTCGCTGTACTTGATATCAAATAAAGACAACTGTTTGTTTGGGCTTGATAATGTATTGTAAACACCCTCAACGAAAGTGGTTTCATAACCCAAATGATCACGTAGTAGTCGTTTTTGGGTGCTTGCCGAAGCATTGTAAGACCAACCTTTTTGTTCTGCTAACGCCTCTAATTGTTGTTGTCGTTTTGTTTTGCCGCCACCAAAAACACGCAACCCCTTTATGGGGCGTAATGTACGAACCGCAAACGGATGGCTAGAGTCGGTTTCATGAATATCCAAACCAATAATTTCAACCACACCGCCTTTACGCACAAAAAGCTCTTCATAATTATGGAGGCTTTCTTGAACGGTATGATCCACAAAGGAGCACAACGAAAAATCAACAACAACTTTATTGGTTTGCGGAACCATATCCAACTTGGCTTTAAGTTTATAAAAATTCAAAAACGTACAAAAGTGAATAACCCCAACATAATAGCTTTGTGTTTCTGCTTCTTTGTACATTAGAACATTAGGCTTGAGCAGGTTGCGGGAAAACAACCAAAATGCCTTATTAAGCAGAACGTGTACCAAAAAAGTGGCAAGTAACCCGATCAAAATGCCTGATATCAAATCGGTGATAAGCGTTGCGACAAGCGTTGTTAAAAAAATAAACAACTGCTCTTTACCAATTTGGTACATACGCACAAAAATGGCAGGCGCCGTGAGCTTAAATCCAGTATATACTAAGATCGCCGCTAAAGCGGTAAAGGGAATTTTCCCCAACTGGTTTTGAAAAACGATGACGAACAACAATAGGAAAACCGCATGAAAAAAGTTTGAAGAACGATTTGTAGCTTGATTGTTTACGTTAACCGAACTTCTAGAAATTACCGTCCCTACATTCATTCCACCTAAAAAGCCACTGACAATAGTAGCTATACCCAACGCCCTCATGTCTTTGTTGATATTTGAACGCCTTTTTTCAGGATCGAGCTTATCTACAGCTTTTATACTTAACAATGATTCGATGCTTGAAACTAAGGTAATAGACAATACAATACCCCAAAAAACAGGCTCTTTCCATTTAGAGAAATTGGGTGTTGGCACAGATGTTAGCATATCACTGGGTAGCGATATAAGCAATTGTTTACTAATCGGATTTCCGACACCACCAACAGCAAAGTATGCATCAAAGCCAAGCGCCAAAAGAATCACCCACATTGGCGCAGGAATAAGCCTAAAAAAACGATTGGTTATTTTGCTATAGAAAAACATAATCGCCAAACTAATTACACCAATACCCACAGCATAAAGCTGCCCAGAAGGAGCATCGTTTAAAGATTTTATTAATTCTGGAACACCAACAAACAACTCTATAACAGTGCCTTTGGTTTTCATATCACCAAGCATAACGTAAAACTGCTTTATCAAAAGGGTAACACCAATAGCAGACAACATGCCTTGAATCGCACTAGCAGGAAAAAAATCGCTCAGCGCTCCGAATCTTAAAAAGCCAAAAAGCATAAGCAACCCCCCGGAAATAATTACTGCTGACAAGGCATACAAATAGCCAGCTTGCATATTACCATCACCCAAAACAGCAACGGCACTGAGTAGCACAACCACTAGGCCGTAACCAGGGCCTGTAATGGTTACATATGACCCCCCAAAAACAGAAACGAGCACCCCGCCAACAACAGCAGTAACAATCCCTGCAACCATAGGAAATCCAGATGCTACAGCCAAACCAAGCGCCAAAGGCAGGGCAATAAGCGACACTACAAATCCAGCAAAAATATTGCTCCGAAGACCGCTAAATATGGAAGATTTGGCCATCAGCGTACAATTAAAACATCGGTGGGTAAATCAGATAAAATATACTCTAGATCATGGGGGAAAATTCGATCCCAAAGCGTATGTTTTTGCGGAGCGTTCATGACCAATAAATCGGCGCGCTTAACACGAGCAAAATGCCCTATGGAATATCCCCGCCGACCAAAAATAGGCTGAACATCGTGTCCCACAGTCGAAGTAAAAGTTTTTGGAATTTGGCTCAAAATTTTCTTCACCCGCGAATCTTCACGCAACTGGATACGTTCTTTTACAATATTGGACCTTCTTAATCCTCGGTCGTCATCCACTTTTACCGCTACATCTTCTTCGGAAATCTCCTCAACCACCGTAAGGCGACTAGCACCTAGCGCGTGTAAAACGTAAAACGCACGCGAAATGGCTCTTTCTGTTTTTTCATGCGCCAAGCCATTTACAACAGCATAGGAACACGGTTTGCGCTCAACAGAAGGCTTTATAAGCAGCAACACATCACAAGGGCATTTTCGTGTGAGTTTTCGCGCCACAGAGCCGATATAATATTTTAACAAACCCTCGCGTTGAAGCGCTCCCAAAATAAGCAAGTCTGCATGTTCATCTATGCATGCGTTTAATAGCACCTCAGCGGGCTGCCCAGCTTTCCAAAGCACAGTATATTTTGGAAGGGATTCATCAAAAGAGGAAATAATTTTTTGAAGCCTACTTTCTTTTTTATCGGTTTTGTCACCTACATGCACCATTACCAAAGAAGTATCAAACAAGACACTCATACGAAGCGCCTCGAAAACATTGGCTTTCAAATTTGGAGAAAACGCCACACCAACAACAATCGTCTTATACTCGTTTTTGTGCATATGCTAAAATATAGGAAAAAGTTGGTATGTCCGAAATCAGTCAGCGAAGAATAAGTATATTTACATAAAAACATAACAATGCCAAGATTTGTAAAACGAAATTTAACATTCCTTTTCTTTCTCTTTTTACCATTATTATTAAGCGCACAAGGTAAGCACCTATTCATTCTCTCGGGACAGTCTAACATGCAGGCATTAAACCCAAAAACATTCACAGAAACCGTTGCTAGCGTATTTGGAGATGAAAAAGTGATCGTTGTTAAAGACGCTAAAGGAGGTAAACCAATCAGGTGTTGGTTTGATGATTGGGAATTAAAAGCGTTTGAAAATCCCAAAAGAAATTTACCCAATTTATACACCCCCCTTATCTCAAAAACAAAAAAAGCAATTGGCAACAATCAAATAGCTACAATAACTTTTGTTTGGATGCAAGGAGAGCGTGATGCTAGAGAAAGCCTTTCAGGTGCATATGCGGAGAATTTAATGCGTGTTTACAAGCAGCTTGTCAGAGACTTGAACTACAAAAACATCAATATGGTTATAGGCAGGCTTAGTGATTTTGATATGACAAATAGTGTAGCACCACACTGGACAAAGATGAGAGATGTACAAGTTGCATTGGCGAACTCAAGCCCACGTTTCGGTTGGATAAACACCGATGACTTGAACGAAGGATTAAACTTTAAGGGGAAGGAGATCAAAAACGACTTGCATATGTCTGTTGAGGGCTATAAAAAAATGGGCGTTCGTTTTGCTAAAAAATCAATCGCTCTGATCCAAGATAATATGTAAAACGAAATTATTCGTTAAGCTTGAGCACTGCCATAAACGCTTGTTGTGGAATTTCTACATTTCCAATTTGGCGCATCTTCTTTTTCCCTTTTTTCTGGCGCTCTAAGAGTTTTCGTTTTCGGCTGATGTCACCACCGTAACATTTTGCAGTAACGTCTTTCCTTACGGCTTTTACTGTTTCGCGGGCAATAATTTTTGCACCAATAGCCGCTTGAATAGGGATATCAAACTGCTGACGCGGGATCATTTTTTGAAGCTTTTCGCAGATTTTTTTACCTAATCCGTAAGCATTGTCTGTGTGCACAAGCGCAGAAAGCGCATCTACAGAATTGCCATTAAGCAATACATCTACACGCACTAATTTCGATTGGCGCATCCCTATAGGACTGTAATCAAAAGACGCATATCCTTTAGAAACAGACTTTAAACGGTCGTAAAAATCGAAGACAATTTCTGCCAAGGGTAAATCAAACAGCAACTCTACACGCTCTGTTGTAAGGTAGGTTTGGTTGGTTATGATGCCTCGCTTTTCAATACACAGACTCATTACATTCCCCACAAAATCCGACTTGGTAATAATAGTTGCCTTAATAAACGGCTCTTCTACACGATCTACAACAGACGGATCTGGTAAATCCGAAGGATTGTTTACTGTTAAAACCTCGTTTGGATTTTTCTTGGTGTAAGCATGATATGACACGTTGGGCACCGTAGTAATCACGGTCATATTAAACTCCCGCTCCAAACGTTCTTGAATAATTTCTAAGTGCAACATACCTAAAAACCCGCAACGAAAACCAAAACCAAGTGCTGCCGAACTTTCAGGGGCAAACACCAAGGAGGCGTCGTTAAGCTGTAACTTTTCCATAGAGGCGCGCAGCTCTTCGTAATCTTCTGTGTCAACAGGGTAAATCCCCGCAAAAACCATTGGTTTTACCTCTTCAAAACCTTCAATTGCTCCTTCAGTGGGTTTTGTTACTGAGGTAATCGTATCGCCCACCTTTACTTCTTTGGCCTCTTTTACCCCTGTAATCAGGTAGCCCACATCGCCAGCCAGCATTTGTTTACGGGGCTCTTGTTTGAGTTTTAGCGCACCAATCTCATCAGCGAAATAATTTTTTTGAGTTGCCATAAATTGTACCTGTTCGCCCTTGCTGATTGTACCATTTAGAATACGGAAATAGGTTTCTACTCCGCGAAACGGATTGTAAACAGAATCAAAAATAAGGGCTTGAAGCGGCGCATTGACATCGCCTTTGGGTGCAGGAACGCGCGCTACAATGGCGCGTAATATTGCATCAATTCCCAACCCTGTTTTGGCAGACGCATGAATGACTTCATCGGCATCGCAGCCCAACAAATCCACAATATCGTCTGTCACTTCTTCAGGATTTGCTGATGGCAAATCTACTTTGTTCAGCACAGGAATAATTTCTAAGTCGTTTTCGAGCGCCAAATAAAGGTTAGAAATGGTTTGCGCTTGAATGCTTTGCGCAGCATCAACAACCAAAAGTGCGCCCTCGCAAGCAGCAATAGAACGGGATACTTCGTATGAAAAATCAACGTGGCCAGGGGTGTCAATCAAATTAAACACATAAGACTCTCCGTCAAGTTTAAAATCCATTTGAATGGCGTGCGACTTAATGGTAATACCGCGTTCGCGCTCCAAATCCATATTGTCCAACAATTGATCTTGTTTTTCCCTGTCGGTTACGGCACCCGTGGCATCAAGCAGCCTATCGGCAAGCGTGCTTTTGCCGTGGTCGATGTGCGCGATAATGCAGAAATTTCGAATATGATTCATGGTGAACAATCGCCTTAGCCAACAAAGATACACCATGCAAGCCTTGAGGCAACCAAAGTGCCAAAGAAAAGTTATTTTTGCATTAAGAAATGATGACTCACTTACGTACCGTATTGCAGTTTTTTTTGGCGGCCACCTTTTTATTTTCGGCCTACACCAAAGCTATTGCCCCTGGGTTTTTTGAAATCCTATTGGAACAACAAGGCTTGGTGCCCAATCGTTTTTATGGTGCATGGGCAACGCGCGCCATTATTGCCCTTGAAATTTGGCTTGGATTAGGCCTCTTACTTCCATATTATTCACGCTTTTTGTTGCGCTTTAGTTTTTGGCTCTTGGTCGTTTTTTCGCTCCATTTGGGGTATTTGGCGGTCCTCGGCGACACAAGCAACTGTGGATGTTTAGGCGAAATGATTAGCATGACCCCTTTGGCATCGCTAGGAAAAAACGCCGTGCTTTTGGCAGTAAACGGATTTTTGTTGCGCTATAAATATAAGTTTGGAAAAAAATCATGGCTTACATGGGCATTACTTCCTGCGCTATTTGCAGCAGCAGTATTTGTTTGGCCCATACAAACCGAACCGGATGAAGTAGTGTCTAAACTCCCTGCATTTGAGAACAATTCAGAAATTGATTTTACCACAGGAAACTATTTGGTAGCGGTGCTAAACTTAAGCTGCGAGCATTGCCAAGAGGCAGCACAAGAATTGGCGGAACTCCAACGCGATGGCGCAGCACTACCCCAAATAGTTGCGCTGTTTTTTGAAGAAGGCGATACCACCGTTGCCGAATTTAAAAGCATCACAAACTCCGATTACCCCCATCAAATGATAGATGTAAACACCTTTTTTGATTTGATAGGAAGCGCACCGCCACGGGTATATTGGGTTAAAAACGGAAAGATGATGCAGTTTTGGGACACTGAAATTGCCGAAGGAATTCAAACAACTTTTGCACCCTGATGGTAAAAATTGGCGACATAGCACTGGGCGAATTTCCGCTATTGTTGGCCCCTATGGAGGATGTCAGCGACCCGCCGTTTAGAGCGCTTTGCAAAGAACAAGGCGCGAATGTGGTTTATACTGAATTTATATCGAGCGAAGGACTAATTCGTGACGCAGCCAAAAGTATTATGAAACTGGATATTTATGAAGCAGAACGTCCTGTGGGGATTCAAATTTTTGGTGCAAACCTCGACTCCATGTTGCAGTCCGTGGATATTGTCGAAAAAACAAACCCGGATATTATTGATATTAATTTTGGCTGCCCTGTAAAAAAAGTGGTGTCCAAAGGCGCAGGCGCAGGGATTTTAAAAGATATTCCGCTGATGGTTTCCTTGACCGCAGAAATGGTTAAGCGCACGAATTTGCCCATAACGGTAAAAACACGTTTGGGTTGGGATCACGACAGTATTCAAATTGTGGAGGTTGCCGAGCGACTGCAAGACGTAGGCGCAAAAGCGATTTCTATTCATGGCAGAACACGTGCGCAGATGTACAAAGGGGCTGCCGACTGGACGCAAATAGCAGCCGTAAAAAACAATTCCAGAATGCACATTCCGGTATTTGGAAATGGTGATGTAAACTCGCCCGAACGTGCGGTAGAAATGCGAGATGAATTTGGCCTAGATGGCGCCATGATCGGTAGGGCCAGTATTGGAAACCCATGGTTTTTTAACGAAGTAAAACACTTTTTTAAACACGGCACGCATGCCGAACCACCAAGCCTAGCGGAGCGCGCTACCATGGCACGCCGCCACTTAGAAATGTCCATTGACTGGAAAGGCGAAAAACTGGGTGTGTTTGAAACCCGCCGCCACTATACCAACTACTTTAAAGGCATCCCTGATTTTAAACCCTACCGTCAACGCCTCGTTACCGAAGATGATCCTGCAGATGTGTTTGCCGTCCTCGACGAAATAGAAGAACTCTTTGGGGTTGGGGTGTAGTTAGGGTTAAACCATCACCCCCGAACCACGCCTTTGACCACCTTAGCGGTTAGCCAAGAAACCAACGTACTTAACCCCCCAACAATGATGAGCACTGTCCAAAAGGCAGACCACTCCAAGGCTACGGGATACGCCAAATACGACCCTGGGATTTGAATAAAAGGCACGGTTTTTTGAAGCACAACCAACACAAGCGCGACCAAAAACCCAATACCGCCCCCTACGCCGCTTAGCAATACGCCTTGGGTGAAAAACACACGCTGTAAACGTGCCACGGGCGCACCCAGTTGGTAAAGCGTTTTGATGTTTTCTTTCTTTTCCAGCACGGTCATAATAATAGCGCCTACCACATTAAACAACGCAATCAACACCACTAACGAGAGAATTCCAATAACGGCAACGCGTTCGGTTTGAAGCATCTTATACAAGGCTGGGTTTCGCCCTGTTTTGGTCAGTACGCGATAGTTACTGCCTAAGGCCCGTTGAAGGCTTTCTTGCACCTTTTGGTCGTCAGCATGAGGAACAAGCTTTAGGTATAAAGCAGAGGCTTTTTCAGGCGCAATACGCAACAGTTCTCGCACCATAGAAAGCGTTGCAAAGGCTGTCGTTTCGTCTATGGATTCACCAAGCTGAAACACCCCACGTACTAAGGCCGTTTGCGCTCGAAAAGGCTGTTGATTCAGCACGATTTTGCTTTTTTGGTTTGGCACCAAAAGCGTCACGCCTTCGGGGTGGTCATAGGCAGCGCCATCAAGTTGCGACAATACACCAATGCCTAAAACGAGGTCATAGGTATTAGGCGTTACCCATTCGCCTACCATGGTTTCGCCAGACACCACAGCATTAAACAAAGAATCAACGCCAATAATATTTGCAAAGGCAGTGCGGTCTTTAAACCGTAGCATCATTTCTTGTGAAAGCGTAGCCGAAACCATCTCAACATCGTCGTGCTTGCGCACGATTTGAAGCACATTGTCGTTTATATCAAAGAGTTCAGAGGTAGCAGATTCAATATAGATATCCGGGTCAAAAGCGTGCGTAAATTCAAGACCAAACTGCCGCAATCCACCAAAAACAGCAAGCACAATAAAAAAGGCAAATACGGCTACTCCCACCACAAAAGCAGCAAAGCGGCTAATAAGGGTAACCGCTACTTTTTTTCGTAGTTCAAAGGTGTAGCGCCATGCCAATAAGCGAGTAAAGCGCATCTTATTCTTTCAAGGGGTCATTTTTTCGCGTAAGCGAATGTTCAATCGCATCGATGTATTCTAGCGAATCGTCTAAGAAAAACAACAAGTTTGGAACTTTGCGTAAATCGTTGCGGAGGTGTTGTGCCAAATCGTGCTTAAGCACATTTTTATTTCCTTTTATTCCTTCCAAAATTTCTTTGGCTTTATCGTGTGGAAAAATAGAAAGATACACTTTAGCCACGCTAAGGTCAGCGGTAATACTGACTTTGGAAACAGAAAGCACCAAATTTTTTACGCCTTGTGCGCGAATAGCTCCTTGCAACAATGCCGTGATTTCTTGTTGCAGCAGCGCGTTGATTTTTTTCTGTCGTTGTGTTTCCATGCTTCAAAAGTACTAATAACGCAGCCAAACCTGTATTTTTACGTGTGGATTTTCCAATTCGTAAAATTGTACACATTGATATGGATGCTTTTTTTGCATCTGTAGAGCAGTTGGACAACCCTGAACTTCGGGGTAAACCGATTGCTGTTGGCGGAGGTTCTGAACGCGGTGTTGTTGCAGCAGCCAGTTATGAAGCACGACCATTTGGGGTGCGCAGTGCGATGTCGGGTAGGCAAGCCAAAAAATTATGTCCAGAGCTGATTTTTGTGTCGTCCAATGGCGCACGTTACAAAGAGGTTTCCAATCAAATTCGGGAGATTTTTTATGAATATACCGATTTGGTAGAGCCGCTTTCGCTAGACGAAGCCTATTTGGACGTGACCCAGAACAAAAAGGGGATGGTGTCGGCAACACAAATAGCCGCAGATATTCGGGCAAAAATTTTCGCCAAAACCAAGCTTACCGCATCGGCGGGCATATCCATCAATAAATTTTTGGCAAAAGTGGCGAGTGATTACAACAAGCCCAACGGACAAAAAACCATCCCTCCCGAAGAAGTACTTTCGTTTATGGAAGCGTTGGATGTTCGAAAATTCCATGGGATTGGAAAAGTAACGGCTGACAAAATGTACCAATTAGGAATTTACACGGGAGCAGATTTAAAAAAACGATCACAAGAGGAACTGACGGAAACATTTGGCAAGTCAGGGAATTACTATTTCAACGTAGTACGCGGGATTCACACCAGCGAAGTAAAACCCACACGTATTGCAAAATCGGTAGGTGCAGAGCGTACATTCTCCAAAAATTTGTCAAGTGAAATCTTTATGGAAGCACGTTTGGCAGAGATTGTAGCTGCACTACAAAAACGCATGGGAAAAAAGAAAGTGGCAGGAAAAACGATAACGCTCAAAATCAAATACTCTGATTTTGTCATACAAACGCGAAGCAAGACACTGTCATTATATATTTCAGACGGGAGTCTTATTTTGGAGGAAGCCAAAAAATTACTGTATCAAGAGGAGCTGCAAGATTCAGTTCGCCTATTGGGTGTTTCCCTATCTAATTTCAAAAATGAAAAACAACAATCGCCGCTTGAGGAACAGTTACGCTTTCGGTTTTAAGCGACAGAAACGCGAAGCGTATTTACTTTTCCGTGATCTGCTACGGGCATGGCCACCAAGTTGATAAGGTGGTCGCCATCAACCACATATCCTTTTTTCTTAGCAATCTCATTTACTTCTTTAACCGTACTGTCCGTATCCCCGCTGCCTTCATACAAATATCCTTTTACACCCCATATGAGATTGAGTTGTGCTAGAATACGTTTGTTAGATGTAAACACCAAAATAGAGGCACTAGGACGCCAAGCCGAAATTTGATAAGCGGTATATCCACTATTGGTAAGCGTACAAATGGCTTTTGCCTCAATTTCGTTTGACATGGTTGCGGCATGGTAACACACGGACTTCGTAACAAAACGATCATTTCTGGTTTTGGGTGCTTTTAGCGGAACTTGTATAAGCGGAGAGTTTTCTACAGCCACAACAATTTTACGCATGGTTTGAATTACTTCAACGGGGTATTTTCCGACCGAAGTTTCACCTGAGAGCATCACGGCGTCCGCACCGTCTATAACAGAGTTGGCAACGTCGTTTACTTCGGCACGAGTAGGCGTTAGCCCGTCAATCATAGACTCCATCATTTGTGTAGCCACAATCACAGGAATACGTGCAAGTTTCGCGTGTTGTACCAATTCTTTTTGTACCAGCGGCACCTCTTCTGCGGGAACTTCTACGCCTAAGTCACCACGAGCCACCATTAACCCGTTACTTGCTTTTACAATTTCTTGAATGTTTACAAGGGCTTCGGGTTTTTCAATTTTTGAAATGATAGGAATATCATATTCGCCGTGTTTTTTTATAAGTTGGCGTAAATCTTCAACATCTTGCTTGTGACGCACAAACGATAGGGCAATCCAATCGACTTTTTGCTCAATGGCAAAAACAGCATCTTCAACATCCTTTTGGGTTAAGGCTGGCAATGAAATATTGGTGTTAGGGAGATTTACGCCCTTCTTAGATTTTAATACCCCGCCTTGAATTACACGCGCCCGAACACTTGTTTTTTTATCTGTTTCAATGACTTCGAAAATAAGCTTTCCATCATCTAAAAGAATACGTTCGCCAGCACTGACATCTTTTGGAAATTGGCTGTAGTTCATGTATATCGCATCTGCGGTCCCTTCGTCCACTTTTTCTGTTGTAAAGCGTACTTCTTGTCCATCTCCTACAAGCGTATTGGGCGCCATATTGCCAACACGGAGTTTGGGCCCTTGAAGATCGGCAAGAATGCCCACATGAAAGCCAAGCTCCACATTTAGCTCTCTTATAATTTGAATACGCTCTAGGACATCTTCATAGTCTGCATGAGAGAAATTGATGCGGAAGACGTTTACACCGTTGAGCATCATATCTTTGATTACCTCTCTAGTAGAAGACGCAGGGCCTAGTGTTGCTACAATTTTGGTTTTTTTAATTTTTCGCATGGTTAAAAGGTCAGTTGTTTTTTAATTTTATTCAGTTTTTTTGGTAATCGATAACACGAAATTACACGGCCAATAGTGGTCATTTTTTTTAGCTGTGTCTCTGACAGGTCATTGGCGCAAACCAATAAGTCGGTTTGTTCCAATTCAGGAAAGAGTAAAAAGCGTTGTTCACTTTGTGGAAAAAGACTGTTTTCAGATTCGGTTTGAGTTGTGTTAAAACGATTTTCAACGACACGCCAAGTTTGTTGCATGACATCACAATTGTATTCGTAAACAGCAAAGGTATGATTTGCATTATTAGGCACAAGATCTTTTTTTGTTCTAAAAAGCGATAGCCCAAGGAGCCTGTTAAGTTCAAAAGCAAACAAGTATGTGGGTAGTGCTGTATGCACGCAAACTATATCTTGTTCGTCTTCATCCGTCTCGATGTTAAGCGTGTGTGTTACCATAGATTTTGGCTAAGATACGGTACTCTAAAAGAAATAAATCTAGTAAAAAACAATGATGTTGTTTTTTTAATGTTTGTTTTGAATAAATTTAATTTGATGTTGAAACTGAAAATAGGCCCGCTTTGATACTTTTTCAATTGCCTTTTTCTTGTTTGTTGCTCTTGCCGTTGCAACAACTTTTTTGTCTAACCAGAGTTTGGCTCTATAATGAGTTGTTTTTTCGGCGCCGTTATCTCCAACAACTTCGTATTTGTAGTTCAATCGGTTTTTTTGAAACCAATCTACCAAGAGACTTTTGTAGCTCAACACTTTATTGTGTAGTTTGATTAAATCTACATGTGGTGAAATCATGCAAGTATGTACAAACGTAGCGCAAGTATCAAAACCGCAATCCAAATAGACCGCGCCAACAAGAGCCTCAAACAAATTTCCGTGAATGTCAGGGCCGTAGTTTTTTTGTGGTACGTTTGATGAAAGGTGATCAATCAAGCCCAAGCGTTCACCAATTTGGTTTAAAAAGTCACGGCGGACAATTTTAGATCGCATTAGCGTTAGGGATCCTTCGTTATTTTGTGGAAGCTCTTTAAATAGATGTGCTGCAACAATTGTGTTTAAAACAGCGTCGCCTAAAAACTCCAAGCGCTCATAATTTATTTTTTCCCCCTTTGCGTTGATTTCTTCCATAGAGGTATGTGTAAACACACGGGTATAAAGCGACAAATCTTTTGGATAAACTCCTGTAATACTTTTAACAATGGAGAATAAAGGGTCATGCTTTTTCGAGGAACTCGTTCGCAAAAACCGCTTAAAACCCATACTAGTCCATTTTCTTGAACATAATACAAGCGTTATGTCCACCAAAGCCAAACGTATTGCTCATGGTAACAGACACCTCTCTTTTTTGTGCAGTGTTGAAAGTAAAGTTAATGTTTGGGTCAATGTTTTCATCAGCCGTCTGGTGGTTGATGGTTGGGGGAACAACCCCGTGTTTGATGCTTAAAATGGAAGAGATGGCTTCAACAGCACCAGCCGCCCCAAGTAAATGCCCCGTCATGGATTTGGTAGAATTGATATTCATGGAATATAGGTGATCTCCAAAAACTTCTTTTAACGCCTTGGTTTCAGCAACATCTCCCAGTGGCGTGGATGTTCCGTGCATGTTAATAGCATCCACATCAGCGATTTCAACACCAGCGTCAGCAATACAGTTTTCCATAACACTAATAGCACCAAGTCCTTCGGGGTGTGGCGCTGTTATGTGGTAGGCATCTGCAGAAAGGCCCCCGCCGGCTAATTCGGCATAAATGGTTGCACCGCGCGCCTGAGCGTGCTCTAGGCTTTCTAAGATAAGCGCTCCTGAACCTTCGCCCATTACAAATCCGTCGCGGTCTTTGTCAAATGGTCTTGAGGCAGTTTTAGGGTCGTCATTTCGGGTTGACAGTGCTTGAAGGGCGTTAAACCCAGCAATACTTGCTTTTGCTACGCCAGCCTCAGAACCACCAGTAACCATAACATCGGCATAACCCAATCGAATATAGTTTAAGGCGTCAATAATAGCGTTGGCAGCAGAAGCGCAAGCCGAAACGGTTGCAAAGTTTGGTCCTCTAAAGCCATACTTAATAGAAATCATTCCAGGCGCAATGTCTGCAATCATTTTGGGAATAAAGAACGGATTGAATCGGGGAATTTCGTTCCCTGCAGCAAAATTTAGCACTTCGTTTTGGAAAGTTTCTAACCCGCCAATTCCAGAGCCCCAAATTACACCAACCTTAGACTTGTTTACAGTGTCAAGGTCTAATCCAGCATCTTGAATAGCCTCATCAGAGGCCACCATAGCATACTGCGTAAAACGATCCATTTTACGCGCTTCTTTCCTATCAAAATGCTCGAGAGGGTCGAAGCCTTTGACCTCGCACGCAAATTGAGTCTTGAATTTAGATGCGTCGAAATAGGTAATGGGTGCTGCACCGCTTGTTCCTGCCACAAGCGCATTCCAATATGCATCTCGGGTATTCCCAATTGGGGTTAAAGCTCCAATTCCAGTTACGACAACGCGTCGCCTAAGCATGAAAAATGATTATTTACTTTTTTCTATGTATTGTATAGCTTGACCAACAGTAGCAATGTTTTCTGCTTGGTCGTCAGGAATTTGAATATCAAACTCCTTTTCGAACTCCATTATAAGTTCTACAGTATCTAATGAGTCTGCGCCCAAATCATTTGTAAAGCTAGCTTCTGTAACTACTTCATTTTCGTCAACTCCTAGTTTATCTACAATGATGGCTTTTACACGTGATGCAATATCAGACATAATTTTGGTTTTAATATTTCGCACAAAAATAGAAAAACTTTACGCTTCACGCATTTTTATTTACAAATATTGCATTTTAAAGAAGTTGAACGAATACAAGTTTAAATGCGTAATTTTGTAAAAAATCTCAAAACCTTTGAAAACGATCGTAGTTTTCGCTTCGGGCTCTGGCACAAATGCCGAAAAAATCATCTCCTATTTTGAGAAGGTTGAAAACGTCTCGGTGATTAAAATATACACCAACAACCCAAAAGCAGGAGTAATACGTCGCGCAGACACTCTTGGAGTGGCAACACGCGTTTTTGACAGAAAAGCATACAAGCAGCAAGTATTGGTGGAGCTACTAGAACAAAACCCATCATTGATTGTCTTAGCTGGGTTTTTGTGGAAAATTCCACAAACTTACATAGAAGCGTTTCCCAACAAAATAATCAATATCCATCCAGCACTATTGCCAAAATACGGTGGAAAAGGAATGTATGGCGTATATGTTTTTCAGGCTATTGTGGACAATAACGAGCCAGAAACAGGGATCACGATTCATTATGTAAACGAACACTACGACGAGGGAGCTATTATTTTTCAGGCTAAAACAGCGTTGGAACCCTCCGATACTGCAGCTGAAGTAGCACAAAAAACACATAGGCTGGAGCACAGGCACTTTGCACCCCAGATTTATCAATTGCTGCAAAAAGGATGAAACAAGTCCACCTATACACGGACGGTGCAGCTAGCGGGAACCCAGGCCCTGGGGGGTATGGCCTTATTTTAGAGCTTCCAGGAACAAATTATAAAAAAGAGTTTGCTGAAGGATTTGAACACACTACAAACAACCGAATGGAGCTTTTGGCGGTAATTGTTGGGTTGGAGTTGCTAAAAGAATCACCGGTGGAGGTTACTGTTTTTACAGACTCCAAATACGTTTGCGATGCGGTGGAAAAAAAATGGGTGATACGCTGGGAACGCGAAGGATTTAAAAAGCAAAAAAACCAAGACTTGTGGCTGCGGTTTCTTAAAATTTATCGAAAACATCAAGTAAGAATAACGTGGATAAAAGGACACAATCAGCATCCACAAAACGAACGCTGTGACGCACTAGCGGTTACCGCATCCAAACAGCAAAACAAAAAACAAGACAAAGGATACATAACAAGCACAACATGAAAAACAACAAATTGGTTATCGTTGGAACAATGGCTTTCGATGAGATTATCACGCCATCAGCGGAATCGGGTAAAATTTTAGGCGGAGCAGCCACTTACATTGGCTTAGCGGCGGCATTTGCGGATGCTAATATTGCTGCTGTATCAGTGGTAGGAGAAGACTTTACAGAAGAACAGTTGAATCTACTAACAGACAGAGGGATTGATATTTCAGGCGTTGAGCAAGTGCATGGGGAAAAGTCATTTTACTGGAAAGGCAGGTATCACGACAACATGAATAAGCGCGACACGCTTGACACGCAGCTTAACGTACTGGCAGATTTTAACCCAGTTGTTCCAGAAGCGTATCGTGATGCTTCCGTTATTATGCTTGGCAACTTAGATCCAAATGTGCAACAAAAAGTGTTGGATCAGCTTACGCCAAACCCAAACCGAACCGTGCTTTTAGACACCATGAACTTTTGGATGGACTTGCAATTAAACACCTTATTAAAAGTCATTAAGCAGGTAGATATCATAACCATTAATGATGAAGAGGCCATGCAGCTTAGTGGAGAAACCAATTTGGTTTTGGCAGCAAAAGCCATTCATAAAATGGGTCCAGCATATGTTATCATTAAAAAAGGCGAACATGGTGCATTGTTGTTCTACAACGACCAACCCTTCTATGCCCCCGCGCTTCCTTTGGAAAAAGTCGAAGATCCAACAGGTGCAGGCGATAGTTTTGCAGGTGGACTATCGGGTTATTTGGCAGCACAACAAAAGGCCGGCGCAAAAGCTATAAAAGAAGGGATATTGCGCGGTACAGCAGCAGCTTCTCTTTGCGTTGGTGCAATGGGCACATCGAATTTAGTTCATGCAAGCAGTGAAGATTTTTTGGCGCAACTTCAAAAACTCGACCGTTTAAGAAACATAACGGCATAAACAGTGAAA
>Ga0209654_1000481_pt1 | contig 38625 bp, 33 predicted proteins | sample SaaInl1SG_22_DNA_FD_184646 | JGI IMG/M metagenome (GOLD analysis project Ga0209654, IMG submission 184646) | Marine microbial communities from expanding oxygen minimum zones in the Saanich Inlet - ESP_161SG_22_DNA (SPAdes) (version 2) | ecosystem: Environmental > Aquatic > Marine > Intertidal... | reverse complement strand
CATACGTTGCTGTATCGGATAGTCCATCGTTGCCTGCTACAGTAACAGCATCAAACGCTTCCGACGATAGATTTACATGTTCTAGCACAGATGGTTTTGAGCCAGGCATGAGTGTCAGATTTACTGGTACAACTTTTGGAAATGTGTTTACTGGTGTAAGATATTATATCAACACCGTTCCAAGCGCAACAGAATTTACTATTGCCGCTGAAGAAGGTGGCCCATTATTTGCGTTATCAACAACAACAGGTAGCATGACGGTTACTGTTAGTGCTGAACCTCCAAATACTGATTTCTGGGAAAGACTAAACAGCGGATTCCGTTGGTTAGGACAATGGCAAGATGATTATGACTATGTGCTAGGTGATGTTGTTCGATATGGCAACAGCAGTTTCGTTTGTGTATTATCACATCATTCACAAGCAGACAGCGACTCTGCTTTATCACAAGGTTCATTAGATAGTAGACCAGATCAAGATCTAGATGGTACATACTGGAATTTAATGGCTGCCGGTGATGAAAATAATGTTGTTACCACAACAGGTGACATGGTTATCTACAGTGGCGCAGGACCTTCTAGATTACCGATTGGCAATGAAGGACAGGTTTTAGCAGTAAACAATGGTTTGCCTGAATGGAAATATTGGGGCGTTATTGATCAATTGTATTATGTAGGCGGTGAAGGAGTTGATTCTACAGCACCGAATTATGGTATTACATCAGATCGTCCTTGGAAAACTGTACGTTATGCGGCTGAACAAATTGAAAAAGGCGCTAGAAATCCACACGCGGCAGAGTTGATTAGACGCAACAGAGCGTTTATTGCTGATGAAACAGTTGAATGGATCGACGCACAAATTACTGCGCAAAACGCTCCGTTTACTAGCGGATTTGTTTATGATAAAGTAAAATGTAGAAGAGATGTTGGATTAATTGTTGACGCACTTATTTGGGATATTTCACATGGTGGCAACGTTGAAACAAGAAAAGCAACACTTGAATATATTAACAATGGATCGCAAGTTTATGCTCTAGGACAAGAAGCAGAAACAGTAGCGGCATTACAATATGCGATTGACGATATTATTCAAAATGCTGTTTTACTAAACGCAGGCCCTGCTTCATCTTACGGTACAATTACACAGTTTACTGATCTTACTCTTGAAAAAGAAGCGCAAGTGGACGCTGAAATTAATAGTTTAAAATCAATAATTTATACAGCAGTAGCATCAGGTGATGCTAACGATGTAGACGTAGAAGTAAAACCACAAAGAACAATTCTTATTAAAACTGGCGTGTTTTACGAAGTACTTCCTATTAGAGTACCGACAGATACTGCTATCGTAGGAGATGAATTACGTTCAACAAACGTTCGTCCTGCGGCATCTTTAGTATCCTCGGGTGATGTTACATATACAGTAGATGCGTTAGGATATCTAAAAACTATTATCGACGATGTTATGTCAAGTTCAGCTATAGGCTCGCCGGCACAATCGAATGTATTACAATATACAAATAATAATATGGCGGGTATAGTTACTACAGGAACCGGTTTAACTACTGTAAAAACTAATGCTGATATAATTTACGATATTATTGACTTGGGTGCTGGATCAGTACCTGGAAGTTATACAATGCCAGCACCGCACTTTGCTATTGCCGCAGAAACTGGCGCACACGAAATGTTATTGGCTAATGTAACATTCCTACAAGAAGAAATTGGAGCATGGTTAGCGGCTAATCAATCAGCAACATGGAACAGTTTAACAACTGATCAAAAAAATGCGTGTAAGCGTGACACTGGATATATTGTTGAAGCACTTGCTTATGATATACGTTACGGTGGTAACACACAATCGCATGTTGTTGCTAGATCATTCTATACACTAGGCGAGTTTGTAGAACCAGCGGAACAGAAACCAGCAACACTAGCGGCGTATGCTTATCTAAAATCTATCATTGGTTACATTGCTACAGGCGACAGCGGAAGTTGGACAAAAACTCCTGCTAATGCCGAAACTCAAGTTACTACAAACACAGATGCTACAGCAACAGAAGTAGCGGTACTCGAAGGATATGTACAAGATATCTATGATACGATTGATAACTTTAATAATCTTCCAACAGAAGTTAATGTTGATGATACAATCGGCGGCACAACATTATTAATTGAAAATCACAGATCATATACTAAGATTTTTAGTAATGTTAATACTATTGCTAGTGATTGTGTAGAATTTGTAAAATCCACTTATCCAAATCTTGTGTTTGATCATGATCTATGTGAACGTGATTCGAAATATCTAGTCCAAGCGATTGCTAGAGACATTTTGTTTGAAGCAGACTTTGCTTCGATTGTAGCAGGTAGATCATATTTAAGATCATTAACATCTACAAATGTTGTACTAACTGTTCAGAAAACAGCACAATTAGCATTGATTAATTTTATCAAATACAAATTAAAATACGAAGCGGCATACGGTTCGAATCATGCTACTGAATTATTAGATGACATGATTGCGTACATCAACACAGGTGCTAGACCTCCACTAGCTGGAAGACTCAATCAAGTACAATATGCTGATCTACAAAATGGAGCAGACTTAATTTACGCAAACAAAGACTTCCTAGCAGAAGAAGCAGTTGCTTACATTAATACAACATATCCAGGTTACGCAGGAAATTATAATGCTGAAGCTTGTAAGAGAGATGTTAGAGAATTTATGGAAGCATTGTGGAGAGATATTAAATTTACAGGCAACTACAGTTCCATATATGCGGCAAGATTCTATTACAATGCTGTACATGGTTCTATTACTGAAGATATGTACTACGTAAGAAATGGTACTGGTATTAGAAATCAAACTGTACAAGGACTCACAGGAACACTAGGCCCAGTAAATAGTTTCGGAACTAGACGTCCATCAGCAGGCGCTTATGTATCACTTGACCCAGGCTGGGGTCCTAACGATACCAGAGCATGGACAACTAATAAGTCATGTTATGTACAGAACGTAACAACGTTTGGTACTGCTTGTGTTGGTTGTAAGATCGATGGATCATTACACGCAGGCGGAAACGATTCGATTGTTAGTAACGACTTCACACAGGTACTAAGTGATGGTATTGGTGTGTGGTGTACAAACTTAGGTAGAACAGAACTTGTATCTGTGTTCTCATACTATGGTCACATTGGTTACTTAGCAGAGAACGGTGGTAAGATTCGTGCTACTAATGGTAACTCATCATATGGTACATTTGGTACCGTATCAGAAGGTGTTGACATTACAGAAACACCAATTACAGGTACTGTTGACAACAGAAACTTCAATGCTGCAGCAAATGTTATTACAGATGGTACACAAAAAGTTTGGAGACTTGAATTTGCTAACGCAGGTAGTCATTACCAAGAAGCCTCTTACCAGTTTAATGGTGCTGGTATTAATCTTTCTGTAGAAGATGATGAAAGACGAGACGAAGCAGTTTTCCAAGTTAGGATGCTTGATCTAAATGATTCATCAGGACAGTTCGGCGGTAGTGATTATGTACAAATTGAAAACGTAGCACAAGGTGGAACAACATCAAGTATTACAATTTCAGCAACTGATAGTGCTCAGAGCGCAGACTATGTTGGTACTAGAATCTTTATTCAAGCTGGCTTAGGAGCAGGTCAAACAGGTATTATTGATACTTACAATGCTGGTTCTAAAATAGCAACTATTGTTGATAGTTATGGAAATGCTGGCTGGGAACACGCAGTACCTGGAACTCCAATTACAGCACCAGATCCGTCGAGTTTGTATGTGATTGAACCGAGAATTACAATTCCGGCTCCTACACACTCAGTAGATACATTGTCTCTTTCTCCAGTAGCAGAGGCAGGCATATTCCATCCTATCAGAACAACATACCAAAAGACATGGACAGAGCAAGGAAACGGCGATGCTGTATTTGACATTGTTGCTTACGGATTTAAGTATTATGTAACTTTAACAACAGCAGGTACAGGATATTCTGCGGGTGATTCGATTACTATATTAGGTAGTAATTTCCGCGGTATTGACGGAACTAATGATTTAACAATTACCGTTGACAATTTAGGTAGCGTAGCAGGTGATATTAACGCATTTACAACCGAAGGTGAATTTATAGGCGGAAGAGTTGTAACACTTGGTATAGGAAACAATGATATTGCAAGCCTTACGCTTCCAACGGGAGAGTGGGATGCGTCTGTATTGTTACCTACAACATCAACATGGTCAGCAATTGGCGCAGGCTTAGAAGGCGACCCAGAAACTGGAACGGTATATTTTGTAGCACTTGCGTCAGGATCTGATGCGGCAGCCTACAGCACAAACGGCGGCGAATCTTGGTCTGCAGCTACAACACCACAAAGCGGCGCTTATGAAGATGTCGCATATGGAGCAGGAAAGTTTGTTGCTGTGAGATCTGATTCAGCAACTCCAGTTATTTCAAATGATGGAACAACATGGGCAAATGGTGGTAACACAATTGGCGTAGATACTGACTGGAAAGCAATAGCATACGGTCAAGGAATTTTTGTTACTGTTAGTGCTAGCGGAACAGCCGCTAAGAGTACAGATGGTATTAACTGGACAGGATTAACCGTTGATACAGGAACTCCTGTATTTACAGATGTAGAATATGGCAATGGACGTTTTGTTGCTGTTACTGATACTGGTGTAACTTATGTTTGCGTTGATCAAACAACATTTGTTGCTGGTTCTACTGTTGGATCCGGCACAGCGACAAGATATATTAGTTACGGACAGGGCAACTTTATTGTAGTTGAAAATGCTCTTAATACATATCATCATTCAAAATATGGATTAGAGTGGACTACTGTAACTTCTTTAACACTAACAGGTAATAGAAAACCTACGTTTGCTAATATTAATCATAATCCTTACTTCTATGTACATAATTCTGCTAGTGGCAGTAATGTAAAACTCAAAGCCGGCGCACAAGCAGAAGCAAGAGCAAAAGTTGAAGATGGTAAGATTTTCACAATTAGAATGATTGATGCTGGTTCAGGTTACGATCCATTGAACCCACCAACAATTACAATTACTGATCCGCAAAACGTTTTCGAAGCACCGACGCAAGCAAGAATTGGCAACGGAGCACTTGGAAATCCAAGTTTTGTTAGTAGAGGTACAGCATGGGATGTTGCTACAGTTACTATCACAGGTGACGGTTATGGTGACTTCTATCAAGCAGGATCTTATGTACAGGTACGTGGATTACAAAGTGTTCCACTTCCTGGATCAAACGTTGAGTTTGCTAGTTTGCCAGGACAGTACTTTAAGCTAGTTACTGTAACACAGATACTTGGTACACCTGGTCCTTACACAGCAAGATTCCAGCTTAGTCCAGCAGTAGAAATTTTTGAAGCACCTGAACATAACGATACTTTTGAAGTTAGAATTAGATACAGTCAATGTCGACTAACAGGTCATGACTTCTTGGATATCGGTACTGGTAATTTTACAAGTACCAACTATCCGAACATACCTTTAACTGATCCGGTACCAGCAAGTGAAACAATTGAACAAGGTGGCGGACGAGTATTCTTCACATCAACTGACCAAGACGGTAACTTTAGAGTTGGCGACTTGTTTACAGTTGAACAGGCAACTGGTACAGCAACACTTAACGCAGATGCGTTTAACATTGCTGGTCTACAAGAACTACAATTAGGTAGTGTTGAACTTGGAACAGGGGGAGCATCAATTAATGAATTTAGTACAGATCCATTCTTTACACAAGATTCAGATAGTGTTATTCCTACGCAGAGAGCAATCAAAGCGTATATTGCCTCCCAAATTGGTTCAGGATCTTCTACTTTGAACGTAAATACACTTACCGCAGGTCAGGTGTTTATAGCAGATAACTATATAACAACTACCAGTGGTAACCAAATCAACGTAGAAGCAAAACTAAACTTTAAAGAAGGCGTGAACGGTGTACCAGTAGCATTGAACATGTTCTTACATGGATAACGGAGAAAATAAATGGCAAATGGAAGATTAGGGGCCGCAGACATAGCTGCAAGTACAAATACATCATTGTATACTGTACCTGTTGATACGTTTTCTGTGGTTAGTTTGTCTCTGTGTAATAGAGGTAACCAGGCTGTTAACGTTAGAGTTGCTGTAGCAAGTGCTTCAACTCCAACTAACGCAGAATGGATCGAATATGACACAGAGCTTTTAGGAAAAGGCGTACTAGAACGTACAGGTATTGTTATGGACGCCGGCAAAATTCTTGTAGTCTACTCAAATGCAGCAAACGTAAGTGCTGTTACTATGGGTATTGAGACTTCAAGTGTATAAATACTAGCACAGGGGATATCAATGGGTAGATATATTACAACAACAGGGACAGCAGGCGCTACTATTAGAGAAGTCTCTGCTAATTTTAACGCTAGCGTCAATGATAGAATACTAGCAACTAGCGCAGGCGGAGCGTTTACTATTACGCTACCTGCTAATTCATCATTGCTACTAAATGACACAATTCAAATTATTGATGTTGGCAACAGCATGGTAACAAACAAAGTTACCGTTGCTAGAAACAGTTCAAAAATTCAAGGTTTAAACGAAGATTTGGTAATTGACGTTAACGGATCGGTGTTAACTTTAACATATACTGGTTCAAACTACGGCTGGGTAGTTGCTGGCTCGTAATAGAATTATAGGAAAAAGTAATGGCTTCATTAAAAGAACTACTAAGCTCAAAGAACCAAGGGTTATATAACGCTTCTGAGGAAAACTTAGAACGTGGTCGAGTTTATGCTTTTACACCTGGTACAGATTATAATAACTTCTGTCAAGGGTTGTGTTGGATTGCCCCTTCCGACGGTACAGCAGTAATCGAGCTTTGGGGAGCAGGTGGTTCCGGTGCTAAGATGTGCTGTTGTGGTTTCGGTCTTCCAGGAAATCCAGGAGCATACGCTAGAAAAACAATTAAAATGAAAGAAGGCTGTTATATTTGCGGATTCGTTGGTATGGCATGCGGTAACTCAAACGATTTATGTTTTAGAGGTTGTTCTCAAGCATCATGCCTATGCTGGAGAGGCAACGACGGACAAGCGGGCTGCATGTGCGCACAAGGCGGACGAGGCGGAACAAGTATTTGTTCTACAACACCATCAGGTTATTGTTGTTTCCGTGCTAATGGATTCTGCGTAACCAAAACAAATAATACACACTGTGGTATCGTATGTAACTATAGAGACGGTGATTGGATTGCTTGCGCATATGGTGGCGATGTTAACATGGGATGTTCTTTTTCATGCGTATCATACTTTGGATGTCATCCAAGTTGTCCATGTTACTTCCACTGGCATTTAGCTGTTCCACCAGGACAAGTTGCTAAGTGCGGAGGAGTAGTTTCATATACTACTGAGAATAATAATGAATTTTCAAACTGGTCAGGTCAAGGTGGACATCAGCATATGAATGCTATCGACGCCATTTCAAGAACTCCACAGACTGCTATTCCATGGTCATATTGTTGGGGTTTTGGTGGCGGCTGCGGTTGCTACGACAACGAAGGTTGTTCAGCTTTCCCTCCAGTTGGTCACCCTGGAACAGGCCCTATGCCTTGTCCAGGTGTACGAGATCACGCAAGACAGGGCGGAAATGGCGCAATCAGAATTAGGTTTATAGAGGATTAATCAATGGCAAGTTTAAAAAGTTTACTACAAAATAGATTGGATTTTATTGCCAGCGAAGAAGAAAACCTCGAGCAAGGTCAAATCTGGATGTATACTGCAGGTAGCGTTAGAACTAAATACCATACAGGAATTTGTTGGATTGCTCCGGCAGACGGAACAGCAGTAATTGAGATTTGGGGAGCAGGCGGCAGTGGCGCAAAGATGTGCTGTTGCGGAGGAGGAATTCCAGGTAACCCAGGTGCTTATTCTAAAAGAACCATTACTGTAGCCGCAGGATGCTATATTACCGGACAACCAGGATTTAGTTGTGGTAACTCAAACGCACTATGTTTTAGAGGGTGCTCAGAGGCAACAGGACTTTGTTGGACAGGTAATGGCGGCGACAACGGCTGCATGTGCGCACAAGGCGGACGAGGCGGAACAAGTTATTGTTCAACTGGCACATCAATGTATTGTTGTTTTGCCGCAGGAAACTTTTGTGTAACAAGAACAAATAACGATAACTGTGGTATTGTATGTAACTATGGTAGCGGTACTGCTAATTGCTGTGCTGATGCGTTTGGCGGTGATATTAACAAGCGCGGAGGATATAGTAGAGCTTCATTCTTTGGATGTCGTCCTATGTGTCCGTGCTGTATCTATTATCATATGGCAACACCACCAGGTTATCATTCAGATGACGGTGGTGAAGTAACAGTTACTAACGATTCAGATAACGGATTTGTTAACTGGTCAGGCGGTGGCGGACAAATGCAGTTTGTTCATACTCTTGGTTTAATGGGCAGAATGCCATCACAAGGTATTCATGGAGAATTAAACTGTTGGACAGGTAGTAGAGCTTGCGGATGTAGAGACGGAAACGGTTGTGTTACATACAGCCCTCCAGGACATCCAGGTGCTCCACCTCATCCTTGTCCGGGTGTGCGCGATCACGCATGGCGTGGTGGCCATGGCGCTATTAGAATTAAATTTATTAAGAGCGAGTAAAATACATGGCAACATACTTACAAAACTTATTAAGATCAAGACAGGCAGAGAGAGCAGAAGAAAACTTATCGCAAGGTAAAATTTATGTTTTCAGCCAAGGAACAATGTATCAATTTTTTAGACAAGGCATCTGTTGGGTAGCACCGGCGGATGGTACTGCTGTTATTGAACTTTGGGGTGCTGGAGGCAGTGGCGCAGAAATGTGTTGTTGTGGTATTGGTATTCCGGGTAACGCAGGCGCTTATGCTAGAAAAACAATTACAATGACACAAGGACAAGTTATTACAGGTAGCACAGGAATGAGTTGCGGTAATGCTGATGATCTTTGTTTTAGAGGTTGTTCTGACCCAACAGGAGTTTGCTGGCAAGGTACAGCAGTTAGCGACGGCGCAACAAATGGATGTATTTGTGCTCAAGGCGGTAAAGGCGGTGTTAGTATCTGTTCGACTACTCCATCAGGATATTGTTGTTTTAGAGCGGCAGGATTCTGTGTAACACGATGTAGTGGTAACCATTGTGGCGTTGTATGTAACTACTGTGCTAATGGTAGCGGTTGGATCGGTTGTGCGTATGGCGGCGATTATAATTGTTGCGGCCCAGTTAGTTGCGCATGGTTCTTTGGATGTCATCCAATGTGTCCATGTCAGTCCTATTATAGTATTGCTGCACCATCTAATTTATATTCTTGTGGAGCAGGAAGTTTAGCTACATATAGAACAGAAAACGATAACAGACACTCAAACTGGTCGGGTCAAGGAAGAAGACAAATGGTTAACGCAGTAGCATCGCTAAGTAAATCACCTAGCAGAGGAATTCCATTCAGTTATTGCTGGCGTTCAGACAGATCATGTGGTTGTTATAACATGTCAGGATGTATGCCATTTACTCCGATTGGAACAGGTGGCGTTCCACCAACACCTTGTCCGGGTGTACGAGATCACGGTATCCGTGGCGGGCACGGCGGAATTAGAATCCGCTTTATTGAAAGTTAAACTAAATAGTGTAGAGGATAGAACATGAAAAAAGCATTTACATTTACATTGCCAGATGGTCCGTATCTAAATACTACAAACGATAACAATACTGTTAGTTGTTTGTATGATGGACCAAGATGGTTGTGCCTGTGTATTGAAAACGGCACACACAACGTAAGAAATGTTGAAACTACTGGCGAAACAGAAGAAGAACTTAACTTTGATGTCCAAATCGAAGAAGGACATTATTTTGTTAAGATGAAAGCAGAAGATAATCTAGTAGTTGCAGCATATCTAACACACAATTATTCACACGAAGAAATTGAAGATATTAATGAAACACTAACTGACGCAGAAGGTGAAACATTCCAATTTGAATATCATTATGATACTGCTGGTGTTATCGGACAAGTTTGTTATTTTGGTTCAGTGAAATATAATCCAACAGATGGAACATATAGCGGCCCTCAATACAGACAACATGCTAATACTAGAGAAGAAACATTAGCGAACTTTGTAATATTGGCTCAATCTATCCAATCAAGCCTTGATAATCCAGAAAATGATTATACAGACGAAGATCGTAGACGATTAACAGAGCATATGGAATGGGTTGAATCTATCCCAACAAGATATGCTGATATTCCACATTGGAAAATTCCTTTCTATACAGATATTCCAGTACTACTATAAGTTCTTGACTCAGAATTAGGTCTGATGCTATTATATTAAAATATATATTAGCGTCGGACCTATTTTCTTGGAGTATAAATGGAACAGAGATCAAAAGCATTTTTTCTAAATGGAGGCGCAGGACGTATGCTGTGCTCCGTACCCGCATTAGAAAAATATGAACAGGAGTCGGGTGATAAAGACTTTATTATTGTATGTGAAGGTGGTAGTGAAATTTTTAAAGGGCATCCTACACTAGATAAACGCACATATGATGTAATGCACAAAAACTTATTTGAAGATAAAATTCGAAACAGAGATATCTTCAACACTGAGCCTTATCGCGTGTGGGAATACTATAATCAAAAATGTAGTTTAGCACAAGCATTTGATATTGAAATCAATAAAAAAGGTGTAAGAGATTTACCTAAGCCTACACTAAAACTAAGCAAAGAAGAATTAGTTATCGGTAGGCAAATGGTCACCGAAGTAAAAGAAAAACTTAAAAAAGAAAAAGCAATCGTACTTCAGCCCTTTGGTAGAGGAATTCAATACGTTGACGAAACTTTCTTAGATCCAACATCTAGAAGTATTGAATATAAAGATGTTAAACAATTGATTAGAAAACTACAAGATAAAAACTTTGCTGTAATTTTAATGAGTGAGTTTAAATTAGATTTATCAGGTGAAAAATATAAAGATGATGTAGCATCGCCTGAAGGTTTAAACATTAGACAATGGGCCGCCGTAATCAAGTATGCTGATAAGTTTTTAGGATGTGATAGTCTTGGACAACATCTTGCTTATACTGTAGATACACCAGCAACTGTTGTACTAGGGTCAACATATCCAGAAAATGTTTCTTATCCTGATACACCTGGTATTAGTATTATTGATTTCGGACAGGATGAAAGAGAGTATTCACCAATTAGAATTACAATGGACGAACGTGTGGACAGAGCACACGAAGGACTTATGACAATGACACCTGAATTACAAGACTACGTTATTAATACTGTTATGGGGAAAAAACAAAAATGAGTAATAAAAAAACAGGCTGGATAGCCGCTATTGCTAGGGGACACAACAGTGGAGTATGTCTGTTAAAAGATGGAGAAATTGTATTTTCTATTGAGGAAGAACGATTAACAAGACAAAAATACGACGGTGGCCCTTATGCTTCGATGGTTAAAATTTTAGAGTACACAGATAAAATTGATTATCTTATTGTAGCACATACACAATCACTTAGCGATACTGCAGGCCGAGTTGATTATACAGGCGATGATGTGTATACTGGACTGGCACGTAAACTAGGACTAATCGAAAACAAAGGTGTTGATCTTCATAATCATCCTCAAGTAGTTGATTTGAGTTATATGCATCATAAGTTACATTCTGCTTGTGCTTTTTATCGTTCTGGGTTTGACGATGCTGTAAGTCTTATTGTTGATGGAGCAGGAACTTTCATTCAAATGTCATATGACCGGAGCCCTATTTGGGTTTGGGAAGTTGAATCTATTGTTGATTGCGGTTATCCGTCAGAGTTTAAAACGTTGTATAAGCATTACGGAACTAAAGAACCAATTAATGCTCAATATGTTCCGGACTTTTCAAGTGATCAATTTGGAGAAACTGGCGAAACGCACGAAGCGTGGATTACAGATAGAGCAGGTATTGTTAAAACATATGAAGGCGTTACTGAGTATTGCGGTTGGAGTTCAATCGAAGCTGGCAAAACAATGGGACTATTTCCATACGGTAAACCTAATGATCAAATTCCGTCGTTGTTTACAAAAAATGGTAAGCAATCATTCTGTGATAGAAATGTAATCATACCTATGTATCCGGCGAGCAGTCGTGTTAATCATGGATTATATGACGCATTAGATGAGTGGCCAGAAGATCCTACTTCGGACGTAACACTATTACAGAGTCGTAGAGACTTAGCGTATGCTGTTCAAACACAAACACAAGACCAAGTAGTAGAATTAATTCGCAAAGCAGTTAAAATGAGCGGGAAGAAAAAGGTTGTTATCAGTGGCGGCTATGGTCTTAACTGTGTTGCTAACTATCATTATCTTGAAGCACTAAAAGACGAAGGCATTGAAATTTACGTCGAACCAGTTTCTAACGATGCTGGAACAGCAATGGGCGCGGCACTGATGTTTTGGCATGCCCAGGATGCTAGCACTGAAATTCAAAAACTCGATACGTTATATTTAGGTCCTAAATATGATTACAGTGATAGTGATATTAATACTGTTGTTGAAAAATATAACGCTGAAGTTAAAGACGCTACAAATGAAGATGTAGTGGCATTACTAAAAGATAGAAATATTGTAACGATTTTCCAAGGACGCTCCGAGAATGGTCCACGAGCCCTTGGTAATAGAAGTATTCTTTATGATCCAACTGATCCTGATGGCAAAGATCATGTCAACAAGGTCAAGCATAGAGAATACTTCCGTCCATTTGCTGGATCTATTCTACATGAATATGTCCACGAATGGTTTGATCTACGCGGTATGGATGAAACTCCTCATATGATGTACGCTGTCAATTGTCAGCCCGGAATTGAGGAAAAGATTCCTTCAATTATTCACGTAGATGGAACCTGTAGAATTCAGACAGTCAAACGCGATCAGAACCCACACTATTATGATCTGATCAAGGCTTTCAATGATGCTACAGGCATTCCAATTATTTTCAACACTAGTTTTAACTTAGGTGGTGATCCACTAGTTGAAACACTAGATGATGCTGTTGAAACATTAGTTCGAAGCGAGATTGAATACTTGTATTTGCCCGAGTACGGTAAATTAATCAGTGTTAAGAACTAGTAAAAGCCCCCTTTACGGGGGTTTTTATTTTCTACAAAACGGTTAAATACACTATAATAAAGGATTTATTGTAGATGAGTTTTCCAACATTCTTTTCACGTGGTGTACATAACACGTTGCTGTTTAAAAACGGTGGCCAATTTTTATATAAAGGGCCATGGACATCTGTCTTTAAAGAAACTGAAATTGACAGATGGTTTGTAGGCGATTTTGCTAGCGCAACATATACTATCACAGTTGAAGTTGATTCAAACAAGAAAGAAGTATTACAAGTCTTAGTTGTCGGAAGACCCAACGAAGCAAACTGTGTGGTCTACGGAAGAGTTGCTATCGATGATGAACTTGTTGATGTTACTGCTACAGTAAATGACAGTTATGTTAGTGTTAGACTTTCAACAAAAATTGATGCGTTTAATGGCGCAAAAGCAATTTATCATGTAGCATATAGCGGAACTATTAATACTCCAGTACCTCCAATATCTAAATCATTTATTGTACCTGACACACAACCAGATCCTGATCCAGGTTCGGGATCAGGAAGTGTTGGAGGTTCTAGTATTGTTCTTACCAGTGTAAACAATCATATTGTTCCTAGCACTACTGATACATACAATCTAGGATCAACTAATTCGGGTTGGAATAATTTATACATAACAGATACAGTTTTCTTTGGTACAACACCTTTATCTTTAACAGATGGAAATTTAAATTTACCGCAAGGAACTTTAATTGACGGCGAAGACTTAAATTACTTTGGAAGAATAACTGTACCAGGTGAATTTGATGTATTGCCTACACAGCCGAACGATGTACTTGTTTTAAGAAGCGGCAGTAATGTAACTATTACAACTGATCCTACTACGAAAGAAATAACAATTAACTCTTCAGGTGGTGGAGGCGAATCTACGGTTTCTACAGTTACATCAAACTCAGGACCTAGTTTCGGTGTAGTAGCAGTACAAGGCCAAGGAAGTTTAATTGCTGACAGAGAACAAGATCAATTAAATTTAGTAGCGGGCGCAAATATTACTCTAACTACTGATGCTGCAACAGACACTGTTACAATTAGCTCTACAGGTGGCGGCGGCGGCGGTGGTGGAACAGCAAGCACTATCATTGTTAATCCAACCACCTCAGGCATTTATCCAGTTACAATGGCTAGTGGACTATCTTCAATTAGTGGGAACTTATTGTATGGTAACTCCGGTGTTACTATTGATGTAGATACTAGTACATTGAATGCTACTGCGCTAAGTGCGAGATGGGCTGACTTGGCTGAGAAATATTCAGCAGACGCGGCTTATCCTCCAGGAATGGTATTAATGTTTGGAGGAGAATACGAAGTAACACAAGCATCGGGATACGAAAATAGAAAAGTAGCAGGTGTTGTGTCGACAAATCCGGCGTTCATAATGAATACTGAACATAATGACAAATTTGTTTGTGATGTTGCTTTACAAGGAAGGGTTCCTTGTAATGTTATAGGCAATATCGAAAAAGGTGATTTATTAGTAACTAGTGACATACCTGGCGTAGCAACTTCTAGCGCAGATCCAAAACTTGGAAGCGTTATAGGTAAGGCTTTAGAAGATTATAACAGCGATGAAGAAGTCGGAGTAATTGAAGTAGTAGTTGGAAGAATGTAACCCAATTTCTACTAACATAAATACACTGGAACAGGATAAAAAATGGCAGTCGGATTTCAAAGATTTAAAAGTAAAACAGGGTTTGAAAGCCCAAATTTTGTTGTTGATAGCAACGGCAACATTGCTGGCTCGTCTCTCACATTAACGAACAGCATCTCGGCCCCACAAGTTAATACAAACTCTATCAACATTAATAACAATCCGTTGTTTACATCAGGCGGTACAGTTTTATCGCCGACAGTGACTGGTTCTTCTTTACAAACATTAGGAACTCTTTCAGATTTAATAGTAGATGGTGATGCTCGATTAAGATCTAATGGAACTAATCGAATTAGTGTTATCGCTGGAACAGTTGAAATCACAAGTGCCCAGAGGGGCTCTATTGATAACGTAAATATTGGTACAAGTAATCCAGGAACACTGAGAGCTACAAGTGTTACAGTTGAAAACGATCAAGGCTCACCGGGAAGTTTAACTGCTTCTAGAGCAAATATCAACTTTAACGCTAGTGTTATAGCAGGCTCAATATCATTTACTGAAAACCCAGTAATTGGTGAATCGCCTACACAGGGCAATCAGGTAGCAAGAAAAGATTACGTCGATAATAACTCTATCGCATACGCAGTAGTATTCGGAGCATAATACATGGCAAAAAGGCAAGTTAAAGATTATATTTGGAGACCAGGAATAAGTTACAACGGTAACAAATACCCGGCCGCATATACATCTTTAGAAAATAATGTTGATTTTTTAAAAGCAGAAGCTATTGCTTATATCAATTCAAGAGTCACCACTGACACACAAGCAAGTTTGTTTCCTAATGGAGCAAGACTTTTTAATGAAAACATTGAATTTTTAAAATTAGAAACTCTGTTATACATTGAAGACAGGGTTGTTGCTGGTGCTCCTGGTTTTAACAACTATTCATATAATCAAGACAAATGTGAAAGAGATTTAGGATACGTTTTAGAAGCAATTTACAAAGACTTACGATGGGGAGGTAACTGGAATACTAGTTACATCGCAAGTTTTTATTGGATTGATGATACTCCTCAAATTGACGGAGATAGATTAGCAGAAATTTATACATATCAGTGGCTTGAAGGCATTGTAAATTCAAATATCATAACTGGTAATGCTTATTCTAGTCTTCAATCGCCTGGTGATTCAACATACACTCCTCAAGAAATAACTGGACCGTATGCTGAAGCAGGTGTATCGACTAGAGTATCAGAACTATTTGGTATCATTTATGATGTCATCGAAAACGGCTTAGATAACTTACCAACACCGGTTTTATCGACATATCCATTTGCTAATTATACCTATAATCAACCTAAATGTGAAAGAGATTTAGGTTATGTATTAGATGCCTATCTATATGATTTGAGATACGGCGGCAACGAAAAAATTGTTTATGTTGCTAGACATTACTGGGATAAAGAAACAGCCCAAGTAGATGGCGATCGACAACCAGAAACAGAAACTCATAGATATATTAGTAATGTAATTCAAGATTACATTTTGACAAACGTTGAATACGAATCAAAACTTAATACTACGCAGGATCAAGTTATCGACGAAGCGTTAACGTATGTTAGCGGTACAGCAGAAATTGTTGAAGCAGATACACAAGTTTTAATAAGTGTTATCAGAAACGGATTATCATCTTTACCTAGTGTTGTTGAAGCTGGATATACAAAAATTAAATTAATCGGACACTATTATAGTAAAGATCTTTTATTAATTACAAATACATCAAAGAACGCAGTAATATACAACTTCTCAACTAATACATTAGGTGGTGTTGTTACACGTGAAATGTATGAAGATTCATTTACAGGTAATGATCCAGACTATCCTGCTTTTAAGCAAAGAAGTGATGCTGTTACAGTTATTCATCTGTATGCCGATACATCTGATCAAGACGTAACTGACTCTATTCAGATATTTGTTGAAGAACCAGAAATTAGAACTAGACCTTTTGACTTTGGTACTGATGCGATTGAACGTATGCGTATTGCGCCGCCAATGTCAATGCTCGATGCTGACTTTGAGTACGGCTTACAGCCTACTAAGTGGAGTGCTATTGCTACGCAAAGAGGTTATCCAAGCATCTATGAAATTCCTGGAACAGAATTAAACATTTCAACGGTTACATCTGACGCATCTGTTACAACAGATAACATTGGTTCAAGTATTATAACAGTAACTACAGTTGGAGCACATGGTCTAAGTGAAGGACAGCCTATTACTGTACTTGGACTAGAGCAATCAGTTGCCGGCGCTGCCAGAGGCGAAGGCTCGTTTATTATTATTACAATACCTACTAATAACACATTTACATATTTTGCCAAAGGTAAAGTTGGTACTTTTAGTGGAGATAGAATTGAAACTGGATTCACTCAAATACGTCAAGGCGGATTTTATACAGGAGCATCAATAGGAAACCCATCGTTTACTGTTGTTTCGAATGGTACAGCAGGCGATTTGACTACAGTATTTGAAACTGCGGCAGGTACAAGTAGATTAGCATTTACAGGTATTGCTCCAGAAGTTGGCGCACCTATTTCTGGAAATTCTATTCCAGATGGCGCACAGGTAACTGGTGTAGTCGGCTCAGGTGGAATTGTTACTTCACCGGGTCTGGTAGGATCTTATACTGCTGGTACAACAGTGTTAACGGTTTCTAATCCAACAGGTATTGTTCCTAACTTAGGTTTAGATGACGGATCAGGAAATCTTATTCTAGTAGAAAATATTGTAGGTAATGATATTACACTTAGTGATCCTTTAACAGGCGACCTAACTGGTGATGTTCAAACTTATACAGGAATTACAGGTACTAACGTTGTTGGAACACCAACCGATGACGCAACGTTTAATGTTACTAGAGGTGCTGAAACTACCTATGTAACTGTTAGTGTTAACACAGCTGGTGCTGGTTTCGAACCTGGTGATACTATTAAGATTTTAGGAAGTGATATTGGAGGAACTACACCAGTTAATGATCTATACATCACTGTAGTATCTGTTGGTAGTGACAGTTCTGATAACATCGACAGCGTAATATGGCGAGGCGAGGCTAATCCAATCATTTCACAAACTATTGTTGGTGTTAACGACACGATTTATACAACAACAGGAACAGGTTCAGCTGCAACATTTGACGTCCAAAGGGGTAGTACATCATATTCTGTCACTCTAAACAATCCAGGTACAGGATTTGCGGCTTTAGATACTATTGTTATTCCTGGTAACATTTTTAATAACGGAGCAACTCCAGCCAACGATGTTACTATCACAGTTGAAGGCGTAAGAGATAGTTACCAAGATGTAGCACAAACTTCTACATCAGGAACAGGTTCCGGTGCGTTGTGGGACATTGATAAAGTTGGAGAAACTTATACTTCAGTTACACAAGCAACACTAGCAGATAGTACAATTGGTGACGGATATGCGTTGAATGATACTATTACTATTTCAGGCACTGATTTAGGTGGAACATCTCCTTCGGAAGATTTGACTATTACAGTCACTGAAGTAGCAAAAGTTTATAGCGATTTACCATCGAGTGGATCAGCAAGTGGAACTTTAGCAACATTTGGATTAATTAAATTAGCCGATACTTACCAATCATTGTTAGTTGTTGACGCAGGAGACGGATATGCTCCTGGCGAAACACTAACTGTTGCTGGTACAAATTTAGATGCAGCATCACCTGCTAACGATGCTACATTTACTGTTGATCAAATTTCAAAGACCTATACAGGGTTATCACAAGATTCTACAACAGGCACAGGAACAAGTGCTGTATTTGAAGTAACTAAAAACGTTGACCAAGCATCAGGACAATATTTTGTTAATGTTACAAATGGCGGCGGCGGATATAACGGCGGCGACGAAGTACGTATTCTAGGTACAAGTTTAGATGGCACTAGTCCTGCTAACGATCTAGTTATGGAAGTAACTAGTGTTGATGGAGCAGGTGTTATTCAATCAGTAAACGCAACAGGTGTTGCCGGTGGTACTGGCGGAATAGTAACTGTAGTTGATCTAGCTGGTACAGCAGGTGGTACTGGATTTATTAGCGGTTATGATTTTACAGGTACAGCAGGCGGAACTGGTGAAATTGATACATTCCAAACAAGTGGCTTAGCAAACGGATCACAAACCTATGTTAACATCTTAGGACAAATGGCACCATCACAAGGTTCAGGAGCAGTATTTGAAGTTCAGAGAAATCAAGGACTTTATAATGTAACACCTACAACTGCTGGTTCATTATATCAACCAGGAAACAAAATACTTGTTACGGGTGATATTTTAGGTGGTACTACACCAGCCAACGATTTGATTATTAATGTTAACACAACTGATGGACCTTCTGGAGGAATTTTCAGTGTAATTACTGATTCCTTTAGCCAAGCAGTAGCAGGAACACCGTTCGATCTTTACAGTACAGTATTGATCAGTGAAAACACAGCAGATACTGTTCCAGAAGGAACATTATTAAGGTATGAAGCACTAGCAACAATTGAAGCAGACTTTACTATTCCCCATGGTATTATGCCAGGAGGCAACTTTATTATTTCTGTGGTATCAGATGACGGAACAAACAATCACAATCTTGTTGCTGGTAGTTTTAGCGCAACACAAATTCCTTCAGCAAATACATTAAGATTTAATGCTAGAGCACCAGGATCGATTACTACATCAAACGATAATATTGATGGCAATGTATACACAAGACCGGACAGCTTCTTTGTACACAGACCATTTGACGGTGGTGTACAGCTAGGCACAGGTGGCCCTCAATACGGTGCGCAAGCAATTCGTCAAAGTAAGAAATATATTCGTTACCAGTCAGGTAAAGGTATTATGTACACAACTGGTGCGCTATTTGCCCCAAGTTATGATATTTTAGATATCAATGCTGATCACATCGAAGTAGGCGCAACTATTACTGTTGAGCTCGGCGATAATGATCACGGTCTACAACCAGGAGCAAAAGTTAGAATTATCGGTTGTGAAACTGGTGGTTATAATGGCGACTACGATGTCGACGATGTGTTAAGCGAAAGAATTTTTACAGTAATTGCTACTAGTAGATTAGGTTCGAAACGAGGAGTACTGTCACCAACTTGCCAAGTTTCAACTCTTGAATGGGATGGAGCATACGTTCGTTCAGGTATCTTTGATGATCAAAACGGTATTTTTTGGGAGTATGATGGAAAAGAATTATCTGTTGTACAAAGAACAGCTACAAAGCAAATTGCTGGAACTATAGCAATTGATCCAGACAGCAATATTTTAGTAGGCACAAGTACTAGATTTAGAGATCAGCTAAAAGCAGGCGATAGAATTGTTATTAAAGGAATGACCCATGTTGTTACAGGTATTCCTAATCAAACAACACTATATGTTGCTCCTGACTTTAGAGGAGTTGTAAGTATTGCTGGAGCAAAAGCAAGTTTAGTACAAGATAAAAGAGTTAGACAAGAAAACTTTAATATAGATAGAATGGACGGGCATGGCCCAAGCGGATATAATATTGATCATACTAAGATGCAGATGATTGGTATTCAATATTCATGGTACGGTGCTGGTTTTATTGATTATATGGTACGTGGAGCAGATGGTAATTTTGTATTTGCTCACAGAATGCGTAACTCAAACATTAATACAGAAGCGTTTATGCGTTCAGGTAACTTGCCTGTGCGTTATGAAGTTACTAATGAAGGACCAGTATCTAGATTAACCGCAGATGTAGATGTATCACAAACTTTTGTAGAACTTGATTCAGTTGAAGGTTATCCAACATCGGGTACAATTTATATTGATAATGAAATTATGAAATACACTGGTATAGATACATCCTTAAATAGATTAACAGGACTTACACGTGGCTCAACTTATAACTTGTTTGCTCAAGGAGCCGATAGAGTGTATACAGCAGGATCAGCGGCAATACACCAAGAACGAACTGGTGTTATTCTATTAACAAATACAACAACACCACTTATTAGTCACTGGGGTAGTGCGTTCCTAACAGACGGCGGATTTGATGAAGATCGTGGTTATATTTTCTCATACTCAGAAGTTGGTCTAGAAGTTAGTACTTCAAAACAAACTGCTTTCTTGATTAGACTAGCACCTAGTGTTTCAAACGCTGTACCTGGAGATTTAGGAGAGCGTGAACTACTAAACCGTGCGCAATTATTACTACAAGGTATTGAGGTAACATCGGACGGAGTTGACGGTACACAAAATCAAATTACAGGTGGTATTATTGTTGAAGGAATTCTAAATCCTCAAAACTATCCACTTAACCCTGGTAGTGTTGGCTGGACTGGACTAAGTTCACTAGCACAAGGAGGACAACCTAGTTTTGCGCAGATTGCTCCAGGTGGTGGTATTACATGGACAACTTCGACCGCATCAACAAATGTTAATATTACAGCTCAAGGTCCTATTAATGCTACAGTTCAAAACGGCTTTCCAATTAGAAACAGCGATAGATTATACTTAAGAGTTAATAACGGCACCGGTGGCGGAGTTGAAGGCATTGGCCTAGCGGTAGGAGATATTTTGATTAGCGCAGGAACTGGTACAGTCGCATCAAATACTCGAGTAACACAAATTTCAGGCAGGTATTCTTATAACGGACAAACACTTACTCGTGTTGATTTAAGTGATAGAGTAACCGGTAATACAGTTGATATCAATACCGCAGTGACATTTAGAAGAGGTGAAGATTTAACAGGACGAAGTTTCTTCTTAGCAAACAAAGCAAGTTTAGAAGCTTCTGGAGCAACACTAGGTACTCCTATTACAGCAACATCAGCTGGAACGTTCCCTGCTAACACTACCATTAACACTATTGATGTAGAATCATTCGGAACTACTGAATATTATCGTGTAACGTTTAACAACTCATATTCAGGAACAATGGTAGCCGGAACTGGCACAGTTTCAGCATCGTTCTTCCAACCTGCGTTTGCTCAACCAGGAGAAACAGTATTCTCATTCATTGCGACACCAGGCGAACGATCAGAACTAGATCTAGCACAGTTGAAAGAACTTACAAATACTACATTAGGTGGTAGGGGTACATTCCCGAACGGTCCTGATGTATTAGCTATCAATGTGTATAAGACATCAGGTACAAACACTACAGCAAATATCATCCTCAAATGGGGTGAAGCGCAAGCCTAATTTACTTCTAAGAATAAAGTACGCAGATAACTATTTGTATGATTACAGTTATCGGCGACTTTATTTTAGATATTTTTGAATACGGTGTTTCGGATAGAATTTCTCCAGAAGCACCAGTTCCAGTTATTAAACCAATCAAAACAGAATACGCTCCGGGAGGTGCGTGTAACGTTGCGTTAAATTTACATTCATTAGGATGTTCAGTTAATGCTGTTGGCATTGTAGGAAATGACAGTGAATCTTTTACATTGTCAGAATACCTTAGCGAACTTTATGTTAGTTACTTAAAAGACATAGAATCGTGTACTATTACAAAGAAAAGAATAATTTGTAACAATCAACAAATCGCAAGAATTGATAATGAAAAAAGATTTAGTAATCCTATCAATATTAACAATTACTGCGCAGAAGGAACAGAGTATCTAGTTGTAAGTGATTACAACAAAGGAACTATTGGTAATTGTTCCGACCAATTTAAAATTCTAAGAGATAAAAACATTAAGGTTATTGTCGATCCTAAACAGGATCTTTATAATTATAAACATGCCTGGTTAGTTAAACCAAACAAAAAAGAATTTAAAGAATTAGTAAATGACTTTGACGACTACGATGATTTAATTCGCAAAGCAATACTAGCATGTAAAAAATATGATTTTGAATATATGTTAGTAACACTAGGTCCAGACGGAATGATATTAGTAGGTAAAAATGGACACATCAAGCGTCAATCTAGTTTTGAAACAGAAGTATTTGATATTACCGGTGCCGGAGATAGTACACTAGCAGGTTTGGTATATGGACTTACTAATGGAAACACCTTAGATGAATCATTAGAAATTGCTTCCAAAGTAGCAGGAGTAGCAGTTAGTCGCCCGGGTACTTACAATGTAAAAGAATCTGATATTAAAGAAAAAATTGTTTTTACAAATGGGTGTTTTGATGTATTACATTTAGGACATTTGAAACTATTGAAATTTGCGAAACAACAAGGCGATAAACTAATTGTTGCTATCAACAGTGACGAAAGTGTCAAAAGATTAAAGGGTGAGAATCGTCCAAAATTTAATCAAGAAGATAGAAAAACAATGCTTGAAAGTCTTGCTATTGTAGACGAAGTAATTATTTTTTCCGAAGATACGCCTTACGACTTGATTAAATCTGTAAAACCAGATATAATAGTAAAAGGCGGTGATTACACAGTAGAGACAACTGTAGGACACGATTTAGCAAAAGTAGTAATATTTCCAAGAGTGAAAGATTACAGTACTACTAAAATACTGGAAGGAACACTATGAGACTAGAAGGCAAAGTAGATAAAGGTTGGGGATACGAATTAATTTGGGCCACCAATGATAAGTACTGTGGTAAAATTATGGTATTTGAAAAACAAGGTGCTAAATTTAGTATGCACTTCCATAAAGAAAAAGAAGAAACCTGGTTTGTAAATTCAGGCAAATTTAATGTACGTTGGTTAGATACTAAAACTGCGACATTATACGAAAAAGAATTAAATGAAGGCGACACATGGCATAACCCTCCTTTACAACCTCATCAATTAGTTGCTCTTGCTCCAATGAGTTCAATCACTGAAGTAAGCACTGCTGATAGTGTAGAGGACAATTATAGAATTATGCCTGGTGATAGCCAAGAGCAAGTAAACAAATGATCTATATAGTTGACATTGATGGAACGATCCTAGATACTAAAAATAGCGACTACGAAAATAGTAAACCTATTCAGACAAGAATAGATAAGATGAATGCCTTGTATGATCAAGGACACGAAATACACTACTACACTGCTAGAGGTGCTGTTTCTGGTATAAATTGGGAAGAATATACTCAGAAGTTTTTAGAAGAGATTGGTGTTAAATACACATCGTGTAAAGCAGGGAAGCCACACTACGATTTTTGGATCGATGACAAAGCAATTAATTCGGAAGTTTTTTTTAAATGATTATAGTAACAGGGGCACTAGGATTTATCGGTTCTAACATTGTAAAAGAACTGAATAAGCAGGGTATTAAAGATATCATTTTAGTTGATGAAATGAAGCCTGCTCACAACATTATCGGTTGTGAATATAAAGTGTTAATGGAGATGAGAGACTTTTACAGTAATTTCAAAGACTGGAAAAAAGTAAAATGTGTATTTCATCAAGGTGCTATTAGTAGTACAACCGAAACTAATAAAGGAAGAATTGACAGTTATAATATCAAACCTTCTATTAAATTACTACACGATTGCTTAGAACATGATATCATGTTTAGCTATGCTAGTTCAGCAGGCGTGTACGGTACTGATTTATATTTTGCTGAGGATGCTGAACTTAATCCTAAGTCGTTGTATGCTGAAAGCAAATCTATTATAGATAAAAAAGTAGAAGAAATTTTAAAAGTCAAGCCCGATGCTAAGATACAAGGTTGGAGATACTTTAATGTATACGGCGATGGCGAACAATTTAAAGGCGATCAAGCAAGCCCTATACACAAATTTACTCGACAAGCTATTGACAAGAGAAAAATTTATATATTCGAAGGTAGTGAAAATTACAAAAGAGATTTTGTATGGGTAGGTGATGTAGTTAGAACTGTTGTAGAAAGTAGTAAAGAAAAGTTTAATGGAATTTACAACTTAGGTACTGGTACTGCTATTAGTTTTAAAGAAGTTGCTGAAATTATTGCGTTTAAATATAATGCTGAAATAGAAGAAATTGCGTTTCCTAAAAAACTAGAAGGGCAATATCAAATTTTTACAAAAGCAGACATGAGAAAACTTGAAAGTGTTACTACATTTTCTTCTTTTTTATCTGTTGAACAATATGTCGTGCAGTCTTAACCATTTCGTCCATTTTTGCTTTGTGTGAAATTAATCGATCCTTTAGATCTTTATGATAATCGTACGCCATGCGTGTACTACCTAGCTCTAATGACTGTTTATCAAATTGTTCAACCATAGACTTGAATTGTTCATATAGTCTGATAAACTTTTCTCTATCTTCACCAACAGCAAAGTTGGCATATTTTTCATAGATCTGACAATCTCTTCTATAAGATGCGCTATTTCTAATAGATATCATAACTCTTTCCTGTTGCTAGTACTGTATCAATTTTAACTTGAGTAATTTTATTTGACAACGTATTCTTTAAACCTATGTGTACATTTTTAGGAAGGTTGGTTAAAGAAGCCCAACAATAGGTTCCGTCGTCTGATGAAAAGTCATTGTCTGTTAATACAATGTAAGTTCCGTACTCAAATCCGTTATCTTTGCTGGTATATAATTCAATTGGGACAAATTTAGCATTTTCGATTTTGTATTTTTCTATTAAATCTTTAGAGTCTTCGATTACTGAAGATTGTCTAAAGAAAGTTGGAACAGTCCACTTACCGTCCCAAGTTAGAAAAATTCTACCACTAGATTTTGAAATGAATAGTATACCTGTTCGTTTTTGCATACTATTATGTATCAGGGCATTAAATCAAAACTCCAATATCCGGCTGTGTATTCGCCTTCAAAGGATTTGAGCCATTGTTCTCCGTCCCATTTATATTGGATCATCGTTGTGCTATTCTGTAGATATCTGACATCGGTATTATTTGTGCTATCAAATATAATATTCCATTTAGTGCCGTCCCATTCGACTATGTCGTTAGCATTAGCCATAAAGTCTGAATTGTCGCTATTCTTCCAAGCATCAGGGCCGTCTTGGTTACTGCTATCGCCGATATTTTCTAATATTAGATAACGTGTAGATGTAGGAACTGTGCCGTTAAAATGGCTTTTAGGATTAAATGTTGTTGGATCAATAATACTTGTAACATATGATATATCTGTACTATTATCTGGCAATGTATCCTGATCAAACGTAACATCTAAGTATGTTGTATCTACTGGATTAACAGTAAACGTACCAACAATTTCTGTTCCGTTAGGTTTAGTAAATCTAATTTGACTAATGCCTGCTTTGTAATTTCCATACATTGGTAATACAGCGTTCCAGTCAATTCTTTCACCTTGTTTTACTGGAATATCTAAACCTAGTTCTTTAACTGCTTCATTGCTATCCAGTACACTGACATAATAATTACCGTCGACACCAGTAACAGTTTTAGAACTTAACAATAGTACACCAAAATCTCCAGGAGTAGCAAACACGCTTCTTCCGTTTATTCCTTCAGTATTAAACGCAAGTTCTTCTACAGTTCTCATAGAACCATCTTCTTTAAACATGTTCATAATAATATTTTGTACAACACCAAGTTTCTTAACCTTAACTGGAGGCGAAATCCAAATTGGCATTTCAAAAGTTAACGAACATACATCAATATCAACTTCAGTTCCTTGTGGAATCGAACGACCTGTAAATGTAACGCCAGTAAGTTCGACAACACTTAAACTTGTCCAGTCAATATAGTTGTCTGTTGTTTGTACTTCTAAACTAGGATTGAACAATACTAATATTTGCTCAAGTATTTGTAGCTTTTGATCAGTATTACTGGTCCATAAATCAGCTTGCATTGTTAATCTAAAAGGAGTAGGCATTAAGCGTTCTACAGTATACCCTGCTCCTTGTTGATTTTCGTAAATAGGATCGCCGTTGCTATCAAAACTTTCGTAATCTCTTTCTCTAATATTAACTTTACTAATAAAAGTTGGATCAGCTAATCTACCACGATCAAGTTCTAAGCCTGTAATATAACAAGCAAACTTAGGAACACTAGGAAGTTTATTCTCTGAATTTTCTTTGATAATTTGAGCTACTTGTTTTGTTAAGTCGCCATAAGACACAGGTATTTGTCTAAGGTCGCCATCGCCGTCCTTGAAACTAAACCCAATAAACATTCTCATAAATTGAGTTACATAGCGTCTTACCTGTCCGTCGTAGAAAAAATCCATAATCTATTTTATACCTTTTAATGAGTCGTGTCTAAATGCTTTGTCGACTCCAATCTTTGTTGCTAACGCTCTTCTGGCTTTTAACTTGTCTTTTACACTAAGTTCCTCTGGCGGACGCTTCTTTTTAATCGTTGTTGTATTTTGACTCTTAGTAGCAAATGATCCACCTAGTATTTCAGCAATTCTCATTAGTTATCCGCCTTTGGTTTTAGCGCCTTTGACAAACTCGTTTTCTCTTCAACTTGTTTTCCATTAATTGTACTTACTGTTGTGTTGTTGATAAACGATCCCTTCTGATTTAATCTTGGATCAGGCGTATCAGTACCATTTTGACTCATAGTCATTCTTACATTATCTTCGTATTTCACCCAACGCTTCCCATCATATCTAAACAGTCTCTTAGGATGATAATCTGTGCGTAGACAAAACTGTCCTTCTACTGGCGTTACAGGGAATGTAATACCACTAGTAAATGGAGCACCGTTTGGTGGAATGGCATCTTCATGATAGTTTTGATACCCATCTTTAACTGGCGTTGCTTCTACTGTACTAGCACTTACAGTGTTTCCAGTTTGGCCTGCGCCGAGACTTGTGCTACTTGCTGTTACTAATTTAACATGGCCTGTTTCCGGATCAATCGGTACGGTGTAATACCCTGTTGTGTCATATCCACTTCTCGGAGCATCTGCTTCAGCTTGATCCTGTACTGCTTCTGTAATCTGCATTTCTGTTTCAAATGTGCTCATAATATCACGCAACTTATCAGCAAACTTGTAATATGTTGCGTTAGGAGGAGCAATTCCTTGAACTGGAGCAAGTACTGTATACTTTTCTCCTTCAAATTCAACTACATCACCTATAGCATATTCTACTTCAGCATTCCAATTGCCTCTAAAGTTTTCATCGTCAGCAACTTTATCTAAAATTTGTTTAAATTCTTGACTATCTACCAACGGAGTACACTTCGCTCTATACAGATGAGGATACCAAGTGACACTAAAACCTTCAGCGGCACGATTTACTTCTTCAATAACATAGAATCTTTTTAAAGCAAAACTTAAATCGTTTAATGCCCAGTCATCTTTCAAGTGAGGTAATTCAATTACATCACCTGCCATAATCTTTCTGCCAAGTTTTTCTACTGTGTCGTTGATATGAAATGTAATAAACAGCGTATCGTTTTGTAAGAACAAACCAAACTGACTTAAATTAAAATCAATGTCGCTTATGTTATACACGCCTCTTAACACATATACATCTTGTTCGTATTTGCGATCTCTGTTTTCTAAAAACAGCATATCTTGAATACGTGTTTCGGGTCTCGATGTGCTACTTTCATAGTTCGGAACAGTTGGACTATATTCGCCACTGGCTTGGTCGCCTGGGCCTATGTATTTGTGAATTAGTACATCTGTACCGCCCACTTGAAACATTTCCCATGCTGTTCGATCTATATATTTGTAGTCGTTGCCCTTTTCTGGGCGATATAAACTTAATCTTGGCATAAACATATTTATCGCTACAGATAAATACTTACATGAGCCAATTAGACCAAGAAAAACAGAAAGTATTCAATTATTGCCGCACTATGCTAGGTGACGGAATGATTGATGTTGAATTAGATCCAGAGCATTATGAAACTGCTCTTGAAAGAGCGTTGGGTGTATTTAGACAACGTTCAGATAACTCTGTTGAAGAAAGTTTTGCTTTTTTAAAGTTAGAGCTAGATCAAAACGAATATATTTTACCAGATGAAATTCAAATGGTGAGAGAAGTAATGCGCAGGAGCATTGGATCACGATCCGGCGGCGGCGCAGGCGGCACAGTGTTTGAACCATTCAATTTAGCATATACAAATACATACCTTTTGAGCTCAACTAATATGGGCGGCTTGGCAACATATGAATTATTTGCTGGATACCAAGAACGAGTTGGTAAAACGTTTGGTAGTTTTATTCAATTCAGTTGGCATCCTGAAACTAAAAAATTATATATTCATCAAAGACCTAGATCTAATGAAGAAGTAGCATTACATGTTTACAATAGACGACCTGATGTAAGCATTATTAAAGATGTTTATGCGGGTCAATGGATTAAAGATTATACACTTGCTAATTGTAAAATGATGTTAGCACAAGCCCGTGAAAAGTATGCCAGTATTGCTGGTCCACAAGGCGGTACTGCTCTTAACGGAGCTTCATTAAAAGCAGAAGCACAAGCAGACATTGACAGGTTAACTATTGAGTTAACAACATCAGTAGCAGGAAGCAATAATACCGGTTACAGTCTTGTAATAGGATAAAAAATGAAAACTAAAAAATTAATTAAAGAACTATTTCTAGCAAATTTACAACATAATATAAAACAAGCAAGAGAATTAAGACGTAAACTTTTTAAAAAGAGTCTTAAAGGCAAACATACGGAACTAGCAGACTAATGAAAGCATCGGAATTTATTTCAGAAGAATATGAGCAGTTCTATACAGAAACTGCCAAGATGGTTTGGGGTGTTGGCAAGCACGACGCTAGAGGCGGAAAAACCAAACTTAAATTCAGATGCTCAAGCGGCCCGAGAGCAGGCAGGCAAGTAAGTCATCCTTCAAAATGTGCTCAACAATATGACGTTGCTAAAGCACAAAAAATGAAAACAACTCGTGCTAGAACAGGCCCAACACAAGCAAGACGTCAATCGAGAACAAAGTCAATCAATACAGCAAGCACACTTGCTCGTAAAATGAATAATCCTGGAAAAGTATATCGTCCAAAACCTTGGAGATAGTGGTTGACATTATGTGCTGTTGAACATATAATAAGAATATGTTTACAGTAGTTCCATTATTTTCAGTACCCCTCGCAGTTACCAATATAGGTCCTATGGATCCTATTTCATTAGCATGGCTTAAAAATTTAGATTTTCCTGTAGGAGAAGTAGGTCGAGATAACAAAGATAACGATCTACCAGCAGACTCACAAGGAATGTATTTGTTACACAAGCCACAAATGAAGAATTTGCGTAATGCTATTGAAAAGGCTGTACAACAATTTGTTAGTGAGTTAGCCGTAAACACGGATCTAGAAATAACAACAAGTTGGGTGAATAAAACATCACCCGGTGATTGGGTAGCCAATCATGGTCACGAGTGTGCTATGATTAGCGGAGTTTATTACCCAGAGATTGATCCTAGTGCTCCTCCTATTATTTTTAATAAATCTTATTCTTATACTAACCTATTCCATAATACTGTAAAACCTATGGTTGATCTTAATAAACACAATCAATTTAATATGGAAAGTTATACTATACAACCAAAAAACGGAGACTTATTAATGTTTCCGAGTCATTTAGAACATGAAGTTCCGCCTAATATGACAAACATTGATCGTTATAGTGTTGCTTTTAATTTATTCAGCAAAGGAACAGTAGGACATGGGCAATCAAAGCACAGTTTTTAGAGGAAAATATAATATGTTACCTAAACTATTAGTTGTAGGTCATGGCCGTCACGGCAAAGATACAGTATGCGAATTATTAGAAGCATACGGATATACATTTGAATCAAGTTCCAAGTTTTGTAGTGAGTTGTTTATTTTTAATGAGCTAAAAGGCAAGTACGGTTATGCTGACGAGGAAGAGTGTTATAACGATCGTCACAATCATCGCACACTATGGTACAATATGATTCACGATTATTGTAAAGATGATCTAGCACGACTAGGACGCAACTTGTTTGCTAAACATGATATCTATTGCGGATTGCGTAACAAGCGTGAGTTCTTTGCTATGAAGAACGAAGAAATTTTTGACTATGCTATTTGGGTTGATCGTTCAGATCACTGTCACTTAGAACCTGCTACTAGTATGACCATTGAACAATGGATGTGTGACTACACTATTGATAACAACGGTGATATTGATCGTCTTAAAAAGAATGTTGATATTTTGATGCGTACTATTTTTAAAAGTCGGGGGTTAAGTCTCCCTGCTTCCACTTCATACCTTCTTTCTGAAGTGTGCGTTGACAGTTAGCACAAATGGTTTTAAGATTGCTAGGACGGCAGTTGTTTAGATCGCCGTCTATGTGATATACGTTAAACACTTCTTGATGGTTTGATTTAAATCCGCACTTATCACACTTATCTTTCATACGGTATCCAAACAAATACCATTTAGGTATACCAAAGTTCTCTCCGTTGGTTAGACATTTATCACATTTTTTACGATAGTATGTACGGCCGTTCTTCTTATAGTTAACGGCCGCAGGTCTAAATCCGCACTTACATAATGGTCTCATACTATTACTTACCCTTTTTTATCCCTTTTTCTGCGCTTATTACACCGCTTTTTTAGGAGATACCGATAAATATCTATACAAAGAATATAACCATCAGGAGAGAACAGAATGGCACTACAATCACCAGGCGTTCAAATTACGGTAAGCGACGAGAGTTTTTACACTCCCGCAGACGGAGGAACTACTCCGCTAATCGTAGTTGCGACAGCGCAAGACAAATCAAATGCTTCTGGCACAGGGATCGCGGCAGGTACGCTAGCATCCAATGTCGGTAAAGTATACAGAGTTTCAAGTCAGCGAGAACTAGTTGACTTTTTTGGTACACCAGTTTTCAAACAAACAATTTCAGGTAGCCCAAGACACGCAGACGAACAAAACGAATACGGCTTACAAGCGGCATATTCATTCTTAGGTGTTGCTAATTCAGCATACATTGTAAGAGCAGACATTGATCTAGATGAATTAACTGCTCAAGCAGATGTTCCAGGCGCTGATCCAGATGACGGACAGTATTGGCTAGACACACAAAGCACAGCATGGGGCATTTTTGAATGGGATGGTAACTTAGCAACATTAGACGGTCAAAAGTTTGGTAATAAAGTTCCTCTAGTAATCAACTCAACAGACACTGACAAACTAAGTGGTAGCGCACCAGCAACTGGTGTAGGTTCCGTAGGATCATATGCTATTGTTACAGTTTCTGATGTGGTAAGAGCTTACTATAAAGGTGTTGATTATACAACTGCTGGCAATCCAGTTAGTTGGGCAGAAGTAGGTACAAAGGAATGGCGTAAGTTTTGGCCAGTATTTACTGCTGACAGAGACGGCCACTCAGCACAAACCGGAACTACAGATTTTGTTATTAATGGAACAACTGTTACATTGCCAGCTGGATCAACAGTTGACGATGTAGTAACTATTGTAAACAACCTTAGTATCCAAGGTGTTAAAGCCGCTAAAGTTAACAACAAATTTACACTGTATATTACAGATACAGTAGATGACGCACTAGGCGATAGTACTGATTCAAACGTAATTGAAATGGTTGATGGTTCTGCTTCAATTAACACATTGTTTGGTACAGCTGGCGGAGTTTCAGCAGGAAACTACTACGGTCCAGAATTGTTTATGGGTCCACACACTGCGGTGCCACAGTGGAAGGCTACATCACAATTACCACGCCCAACAGGAAGTGTATGGGTTAAGACTACTGAGCCAAATCAAGGTGCTCGTTGGAGAGTTAAAGCATGGGATTCAGCAAGTTCATCTTGGGTTGAATCACTAGCACCTCTTTACATTAATCCACAAACTGCTATCTATAACTTAGATAGAACAGGCGGCGGAAAGAACATTGCTAAAGATTCGTTATTTGTACAATACAACTATACAGAAGACAGTGGCTACGATAGTACACCACAAACTTCTAGTTTTAAAATCTTTACAAGAAAAACAACAGGCGCAACTTCAGTAACAAGTGGCATTATTGATGCTTCTTCACTAAGTGCTGGTAGCTACACTATTAACATTAGAGAATCAGTAGTAGGTCAAGCTGCACTTGATACAGCAGTAGCAGTTACATTTACTGCGGCTGGTGCGGCAAGTGATGCTAACACACTTGCTACAGCTATTAACAATGCTCAATTTAATCATGTTGAAGCAGAAGTTGTAAATGGCAGAATTGTTATTAGTCATACAGCCGGCGGTGATATCCGCTTTGAAGATACAGATAGTGCTATGGCATTAATTGGATTCAGTGCTTATGATTATTCTACAGGTACAGGCACAACAGATTTGTATGCGGCACCACAAGGTGATACATATGATTTTATTGCTAGTAACTGGTTACCATTAGCAGGTACAACTTATGGATATGTAGCATCAGCAGATGCTCCACAAAATGATCCATTAGACGGACAGCGTTGGTACTCAAGTTTAACTGACGAAGTAGATATTATGGTACATAACGGTACTACTTGGGTAGGTTACTTAGATAGCACATCACCATACTACAGTGCTAACCTAGCAGATCAAACTGATCCAGCAGGTCCTATGGTTTCACCAAGTCGTCCAATTACACAAAGTGATGGATCACCGTTGAAAACAGGAGACCTTTGGATTGATACAAGCGATCTTGAAAACTATCCTGTAATTTACAAATACAACAACGACTTATCAAACACACCAATTGCTAACAGATGGATCTTAGTTGATAAGACTGATGATTCTAGCGAAGACGGTGTAGTATTTGCTGACGCTCGTTGGGGTACAGATGGAACACAAGAAGACGCTGGAACAATCGCAGACTTGTTAACCAAGAACTACATTGATCCAGATGCTCCTGATCCAGCATTGTATCCAAGAGGTATTTTGTTATTCAATACACGTAGATCAGGATTTAATATCAAAGTCTACAGAGAAAACTATGTTGATACAGCGGCAGATAATGCTAGATTCAATGACGAATCAATGGCAAACTATGCTACTAACAAGTGGGTAACTGACTCAGGCGAAGCATTTGGTAGAAAAGCACAAAGACAAAGTGTTATTGAAAAACTAAAAGCAACTATCGCAACCAACCAACAAATTAGAGAAGACGAAGTACGTCAATTTAACTTGATTGCTTGCCCAGGTTATCCTGAAGTTACACAAAATCTAGTTGATCTAAACACTGATAGAGGAACAACAGCATTTGTTGTTGCTGACTCACCGTTCAGACTACCAGCAGATACACAGAGCTTGGTAGAATGGGGTCAGAACCAAAATGGTGCTACAGACAACGGCGACGACGGACTTGTAACATTTGATGAATACACAGGTGTGTTTTATCCAAGCGGACTTACAAGTGACAACACCGGAAATACTATTGTAGTTCCATCAAGTCACATGATGCTTAAGACTATTGCTTTAAGTGATCAGGTAAGTTATCCATGGTTTGCTCCAGCAGGAGTAAGACGTGGCGGTATTACAAATGCTACATCAGTTGGTTATGTTGATAGAGCTACTGGAGATTTCCAGCAAGTTTCTCTAACTGATAACCAAAGAGATACTTTGTACGATATCAAGGTTAACCCATTAACATTCTTTAACGGTGTTGGTCTTGTAAACTACGGACAAAGAACTAGAGCTTCAGGCGATTCAGCACTTGATAGAATCAACGTAGCACGTTTGGTAATTTACTTGAGAACACAGCTTAACAAACTTGCTAAGCCGTTTGTTTTTGAACCAAATGATAAGATTACAAGAGATGAAATCAAGCAGGCAGTGGAAAGTTTATTGCTTGAATTAACAGGTCTAAGAGCACTTTATGACTTTGCTGTTGTGTGTGACGAATCAAACAACACACCAGCACGTATTGATCGTAATGAGCTTTATGTGGACATTGCTATTGAACCAGTTAAATCGATTGAGTTCATTTACATTCCACTAAGACTTAAGAACACTGGAGAAATCCAGGGACAAGCATCAGCATAAATGAGATGGGGGATTAACCTCCCCCATTCTTATGCTAAATAACATATATAATTGGAGCATTAAAATATGGCAATTTCAACACTATCAAAATTAACAGTGCCCTTAGCCACTGATACATCGTCAAGCAACCAAGGCTTGTTGATGCCAAAACTAAAGTATCGCTTCCGTGTGGTACTACAAGGTTTTGGTGCTAACGGTACAGTACCAACAGAATTAACAAAACAAGTACAGGATATTACACGTCCGAAGATTAACTTCGAAGAAATGGAAATTCCTGTATATAACTCACGTATCTATCTAGCAGGTAGACACAACTGGGAATCAGTTACACTTAACGTTCGTGATGACGCAAGTGGATCAATTCAAAGATTGTGCGGTGAGCAAATCCAGAAGCAGTTTGACTTCTTTGAACAAGCAAGTGCAGCTTCAGGGCAAGACTATAAGTTTACTACACTAATTGAAATCTTAGACGGTGGTAACGGAACACAAACTCCAAACGTACTAGAAACATTTGAACTATATGGTACATTTGTACAAAACATCGATTACGGTGATTTGAACTATACATCAAATGAGCCAGCAATGATTTCAATGTCACTAAGATACGATAACGCTATTCAGTATAGAGGCGGCGGTGTTGACGGTATTGGTAGAAATATCGGTGCTAGAACAATCGGTAGCCTAACAACTGGTGGTGGTACAGTATAACCAATTAGTTAAAAGATAGTTTGTTGAAACAGAAGAAGCTCAGGGCTTAAACCCTGGGCTTTTTTTGCGACTAAATAATAGTATGGCAGACAAATTTACAAGATTTTTATCAGGTATCGGACAGGGTATTACTAATCCTAAAGGTAATTTAGGTGATGCTCGTCACGCCTCACGAGTTTTTACTGATGGCGCGATGGCAAGAGCACCAAGAACAAAGTTTCTATTCCATGTGTTCTTTGAATTAAATCCAAACGCTGTAAGATCTACTCAGTTTAAAACAAATCACAATAAAGAAATTGGTTTATTAGTTAAAGGTACTACGTTACCAAGAATCGGGTTTGAGACTGATGTTAAAAATCAATATAATCGTAAAAAAATAGTTTATAAAAATTTAAACTTTGATCCAATACAGATTAAATTTCATGATGACAATCTAAGTATTATTAATTCATTATGGCAGTTATATTTTAGTTATTATTCACCAGAACCGTTAAGAGCTGCCGGAGAAGGCGGCACAATTCCTGCTTATGAAAATACTAATGCTACATCAGGACCTTATAATAAAGGCGAACTTAACTATCGATACGGTCTTGATAGAGAAGGTAAGACTACTGACGAATTCTTTAAAAGTATAACAATTTACACACTTGCTAAACGAAGATTTAACAGTTATAAACTTATTAATCCTTACATTAGAAACTGGGATCACGGTGATGTAAGTTATGCTGAAAGCTCAGGCACAGTTGAAGCAACAATGGACATAGGCTACGAAACAGTAATCTATGGATCTGGAGCAATTAGCAGAAGCGATCAAGCTCATCCTAAGGCATTTGGCGAATTACATTACGATCAAGTACCAAGTCCATTAAGTATTCTTGGCGGACAGACATCAAGTTTATTTGGTCCAGGCGGTTTCTTATCAGATGGTCAATATTTGGCTGGTGCTGAAACAATTTATGGCACAAACTATCAAAGAGGCACAACTGAAGTTAATGCTTTACAAGCGGCAGTCGGTGCTATTAACTTATATCAAAGTTTCCAAAATATCAATAGTGGTACTATAGCACAAGAAGTGTTAAATCTTTCTCTTACACCTAACAGAGCAGTAAATACCGTTAGTGGCTTGTCTGGTGTACAAATAGGTAAACAAGGAAATTAATAATGGCACAAACAACATACAGTAACTTACCTCAATCTAACAAACAAGATAGTGCTACTAGAACATTATTATATTTCAACGAGTATGGTGAAGAAAATTTAGAATTCAGAGCTGAAGATGTTGATGCTACTATTGGATTTTTAAAGAATAAAGGTTTTGGAGAACAGGCGTCTATTGTTACAGGTATTATTCTTCTAAAACAAGCAAAGAAAGATAATGTTCCTGTTTATACATTGTTAGACAGTCTCGAAGGACTAGAATCATTACAACTATCAACCTTAGTAAGTAATGTTCTAAATGAAAACAGATATCCTACATCTGCTTTAGGTTTTAGAGTTACTAAAACTAAGTCTGAAATACAAGAGAGAATTATCATTGCCTAAATTTGCTCAGGGACGATTCAGTATGAAGAATCCCGGAAAGTATATTGGAAAAACAACCCCATTGGCGAGAAGTAGTTGGGAGTTTGTTTTTATGAAAATGCTGGATGAACATCCTGGTGTTGAGAATTGGGCAAGTGAAAGCGTCAAGATTCCTTATCAAGATCCTTTGACTGGAAAAATGACAATTTATGTACCTGACTTTTTTATTGTTTACAGAGATAAGAATAGTAAGCAACATGCTGAACTAGTTGAAGTAAAACCAAGTAATCAGCAAATAAGAGAAAAGGTTGGTAAGAGTAGATATAATCAAGAACAGTATATTAAAAATATGGCTAAATGGGAAGCGGCCAATTCATGGTGTAAACAAAAAGGTATCAAATTTAGGATTGTAAATGAAGACGATATTTTTCACCAAGGCAACAAACGAAGATAAGTAATAGTATGACAAAGAAATTGGAACAACTATTTAATTTAGACGATAATGAAACTCCAGAGGAAAAAACTTCTGTAGTTGAAGAGGAATCTATTACTAAAGATGAAGTTAGATCTTTAGAAAGAAGTTACAGTGAAGTTGACGCTATTGCCGGTACACTTCCTCAAATTGCTGAATTAGATAGTTTAAAAGATAGCGAACTTGATAGTCTTGCTCAAAAAGCAGAAAATGCTTATGACGAATTAATGGATTTGGGTATGAATGTAGAAGTTCGTTACAGTGGGCGTATTTTCGAAGTCGCTGGTAGTATGTTAAAGAATGCTATCGATGCTAAAACAGCAAAAATTGATAAAAAACTAAAAGCAGTAGATCTTAAGCTCAAGAAGTTAAAAATGGATCAAGATAGAAACCCAGACGCTGAAGATATCATGAACGGTCAGGGTTTTGTAGTAACAGATCGCAATGAGCTATTGAAGAAATTGCGTGGAGAAGGATAAATATGAGTATGAAATCGTTAAAAGAATATCTAACTGAAAGTGCTAAAACTTATAACTTCCGCATTAGAGTTGCGGGAGAAGTACCTGAGGGTTTTGAAGAAAAACTTCACGCAGGATTAGCTCGCTATGGTTGTTCTGGTGTTAAAAAAGTTGCTACATCACCAATTCAAAAACATGCTAAAGATTTTCCACAACTTGAAAACGTTGAAGTTACTGTTTTTGAAAATACATGCGAGTATCCAGTAACACCACAAGAGATACAACAAGTTATTAATAATGTAACTGGTATTTCAGAGACACATTACAATATTAGAAATGTAAACGATCCTGGTGAAATGGAAATGAATTTAGCAACTGATGAAAAATCAGGCGAAGCACTTTTAAATGATCCTTCATATAAAAATGCTGAAAAAATTAAATCAAAAGATTATTTCGGAGATGATTTTAACAAAGGATTTTTAAAAGATCTACAAAAAGCATCTAAGGAAAGAGTAAAAGACGCTGAAGTTAAACCAGTAAAAACAAAAGAGGATAAAGCGGGCACTAAAAGTGCTTTAGGGAGTTAATTATGGATTTTAGAGAATTATATAACAAGATTCGCAGTCTAGATACAGCAGAATCAATTGAGCCAACTACAGAACCAACTACAGAAATGCCAGTATTGGCACCACCTGTTGGTAAAGATGATACTCCACCGCCAAGCATGTCAGTTAACATGAATGCTCAAGGAATTGATAACATCGAA